>Ga0194132_10000334_pt1 | contig 97274 bp, 103 predicted proteins | sample TA2KigOf80mmetaG_FD_148612 | JGI IMG/M metagenome (GOLD analysis project Ga0194132, IMG submission 148612) | Freshwater microbial communities from Lake Tanganyika, Tanzania - TA2015054 Kigoma Offshore 80m | ecosystem: Environmental > Aquatic > Freshwater > Lake | place: Tanzania: Lake... | reverse complement strand
ACCTTAGAGGACTTGGAGGTCCCCATGAGTCGCGTATCGCGTGTGGTCGAGCGTCCTGAAGACGAAGTCCCGCCCGAGGAACTGTTGGGCGGCGTGTTGCCGGCGTCCTGGCCCGGCCAGTGGGCGAATGGCGCCCCGAACCCCTACCCGACGGTAACGCCCGAGTACTTGCGCTGGGACATGGGCCGCGAGTTGTATCGCCAGGCTTCCGATCCGACGAGCGCGCAGGGCCCGTCTTACCGCGAGCAGTTTGCCGCGCTTGGGGTGTCGGTCGCTGAGCCGGACGGGACGGCGAGCGATGCCTCGCCCACCCTGCTCGCGCGGACCGAACTCAGCCCTGAGCAACCCTCTCCCGCCCGTCAGCCGCGTCCGGACGATGATGGTGTTTTGGCACCAGGGGTATTGGCGCCGGAAGTTCCCGATGAAGTAACGCAGTTTGCGCAACGCGCGCCCACGCCCCAGCCCAATCGGCCCGCACCCGCGAACGAACCCAGGCCACGTCCCCCGATCGAGGACGATCCCGTGCTCAACCCGTGCACTGCTCCGGTTCGCAACGACCCCGAGGGCAGCGGAGAGCATTTGGCGTGGCGCACGACGACACTCGACGATCGCAAAACACAATGGCGATACAAACACCGCGGCATCGATCTTGCGGGCGCGGCCGGTCAACTGGTCGGGGCGCCGCGATCGGGAGTGGTCCGTTCCGTCGTCCTAGGAGCGAAAGGTGACGGCATTGTCGAGGTCGACATGGACGACGGGCTCGTCATGCGCTTTCTGCATGTAACCCCGGTTCCCAGCCTCAGGCGAGGGGCACGCCTCAGCATTGGCGCGCGGGTTGGTCGCATCTACCAATCGCCAAGGCCCCGCGAGCTCCCGCACGTTCACATCGAGGTGCGCGACCCCAAGACGGGTTTGCCGCCAGATGACGTGAGACCCGACCTCCTAGCAAAACTCGGAAGCAAGTCGACGGACGAGGCCGACAACCTCTTGGTCAAGCGTTACCTCGATCCTAGGCCCTTCTTGACGAACTGCGAGCCATGGACCCCATGATCAGGTTCGTCAAATGCCTCCAGGCCCTGGCGGTCAGCGCCGTGCTGGCAATACCTTGCGCTACCGCTGCGTTGCCGGCCGCGGCCCACTCCTCGTTCGGCGATGAGGAATGGGATGAAGACTCGCTGCGCTTCGACAGTGTCATTGTCGATGACTCTGGAACGTTCGGTCCTTGCGTCGGGCAGCGATCAACCCCGCGTTGCACCTTGGAAACGTTCGAAGCCTGCGCACGATATTATCGCGACGACCTTTGTCGCCTGCTTGGTCTGCCGAAATTGGGGCTACGGGAACGCCCGGAAGCGAGACCCGGCAATCCCCATTGTAGTTACGTCGTACACCACCAGGAGGTTGTCGACGAACGCAGCGTGAAGGGACTCGACCTGTTCTACGCCAAGCCGGGCGACCTGTTTCTCGACTATGAGACGGCTGGGTGTCACGTCAGCGACTATTGGCAGACTCGCGGACACCTCTGGTTGAGAAAGCGCGCCGGCGCCTGGACCGTAGCGGGTTGGTGGTGGCAGCGCCCCGCCGATAGTTGCTACATCGACGAAGAGCACGGCGGCCCTGTGGATGGACCAGAGTGCGAGCGGTACGTTTGGGAGCCCAACGACTATCACCTCGGCGAAAAGCCACGCGCCAAGCGCCGCAACTATGGCGTCGAGGTGAAGGTGAGGAATCCCGGGGATCCTGTTCTCAGCCCCGTTTCAGGAACCGTCACCCGAAACGGCCTATCGTTTGTCGGCCGTCGATTGCCGTACATCGAGGTTGCGGTTGGAGATTCCTTTGTCTATCGCTTCGTGAACGTCGCCCTCGACCAGCGCCACGAGCTTGGAAGCCGGATCGAAGTGGGGCAACCCCTGGGGAAGGTCGAGCAGAACTCCTCGGATGGCTTGTACGCCGTCGAGGTGCGTGATTGCCGTGCCGAGGCGCCGCAGACTCCTCATCGCTACAAGCGTTGCCTGCCGTTGGAAGCCGAGCACTTGGCGCTGACACCCCAGTGGACGGGTGACACGCGGGCTTTTCTCGCACCGATTGCGCCAACGGAGAACCGCGGATCCCTACGCTTCATGTTCAATGGCCGGTTGCTTCCCGATTGCACCGACACCCCTGAGAACGCGCTCTGCGCCCTTGACTACTGGTTGGCGTGCCTGATCGAACCGGAAAACGATCGCATCTGCGGCTACGCCCCGTGGCAGCGGGGTTTTCTCGATCGCTTTGAAGCGTTGGCCTACCAGGTCGTTCGCAGCGCCTGCTGACGGAGGCCGATGTCGAACGATTGCCGATTCGGTTTCGCTGGGCTCTCGCAGGAACAGTCGAAATCGAGATTGTTGGTTCTCGGTGCCGCGCCCCTAGCGTCGTCGAGATGCGGTGTGATGTCCCGGATGCCAAGCACGCCATTTTTTTCGTCAGCCCGCAGTGGCGGCGAAGCTATGATCCCGAGCGCCCGAGAGAGCGGACTTGGCAGGTCATCGGTTGGATCGACGATATTGGCGATACCCTGTGCCAAGGTCTTCTCGACGAAACGTACCTGACGGATTATCCGGTATACTGCGAGAAGATGATTGCCGACGACGACTATCGTCTATACCTGAAAGCGCTGGGCAACCGCGGTCCAAGCGATCACGGACCGACGTTGACCGGCACTACCGATGTCGCGATCGTTCAACCCCATGATGCGCGACCACCGCGGCTCAAGAAAGTGGACGAAGATCGTTTGGCGGAGAAACCCGGCAGTATTATCTATCAGCGCTACATCGACCCACGACGCTATCTCGGACGCTAGACTAGGTCAGGCCGTCTTTCACTCTTCAGAACGGACGATCAGCGTCGGATGCCCATGCGGGCCAGGCCCTGCTTGGCTGTGAAGTCGTTGGCATCCTTTTCGAGTGCGGCCTCGTAGTCGCGCCGCGCCTCATCGCGCCGGTTGAGGGTCCAGTACACTTCGCCTCGGCGCGCCAGCCATTCGGCCTTGGCAGGATCGAGTTCGATCGCCCGCTCGATGTCGACCAACGCCTGACGCGGCCGCATACCGCCCAAGTTCGCCAGCGACCGGTCGGCGAAGCCACGTGCGCGACGCTCATCCGTATCGGCAATTTCGATCACACGCGAGGCCGCTTCCTCGATCTCGCTCCACGCCTCGCGCAAAAACAGCGTTTCCATCCGGGTTCGAAGTTCGTTGAGTTCGCGCCGAACATCCGCCGCGTTCTGGGCCATGGCGCCCGAGGCGGCCAACCACAGCGCTATCCCACCCACCAACCAGCGACGACTGCCACGCCCGGCCATGGGTTCCTCCCGTGCCGTCAGGAAAACCGCTTGTCGATAAGGCGGATCGCCTTTTGGCGACGCTCGACCTCGGTCAGGTGCGCCGTGCCACCGCGGGCGGCGAGGTCGACTTGGATGTCGATGCCGAAACGCGCCTTGAGACGATCACGCAATTCCTCGCGCAGGGCCTGGTCGGCCGGATCGCGGACCTCGACCGTGATCGTGAGTTCGTCCCGCCCCGTTGCATCGCGCGTCGCGACACAGATGTATTCGCCGGCCGTCGCCGGATGCTCGTTCACCACCGCGCCGATGGCGATCGGATAGAGGTTGATGCCGCGCAGCTTCACCATGTTGTCAGAACGCCCGAGGAACCCTTCGATCCGGCGGAAGTTGAAGCCGGACGGCGAGGCTGCCGTCTTGACCGCAGTCACGTCTTTGGTGTCGAAGCGGATGCAAGGGTAGATGTCGTCTTTGAACAGGACGGTGACGCACATGTTGCCCTGCTCGCCATCGGCGAGCGGACGGTTGGTGTCGGGATCGAGAATCTCGAGATAGTGACCGTCTTCCATGACGTACATGCCGTCACGGTCGGGCGCCTCGAACGCGACGAGTCCGGTATCACCGACCCCGTACCAGTCGTACACCTGAGCGCCACCCCAGGCCTCGGAGATCGCCTCTTTGCTCTCGCGTCCCATGTGACCGATGATCAGCCGGATTTTGATGTCGCGGCCCGGCTTGATGCCTTCTTCGTCTGCGACCTGCGCCAGTTTCTTGATGTAGTCGGCAAAACCGATGATCACGGTGACGCCGAACTGCTTCATCAACTGCACCTGCTGCGCCGATCGCGTCTCGTTGCCGGTGCCGGCCGAGAGGAAGAGCGAATTGGTGAAATGGAGCACGGTTTCGCGCACGTAATGCCCGCCGTTGATCATGCCGTGGCCGTAGACCGAGTGAACGACGTCGTCGGGCCGCAAGCCCGCCGCGTGATAGACCCGGGCCAGCATCAGGTTCTGCAGCTCGCGCGACCATGGCCCGAAGAACAGCGGCTGCGGCATACCGGTCGTGCCCGAGGTGGTGTGCAACACGACGGGTGGTCGGACGCCACCCCTCCCGAAACTGTCGATGCCATGAAAATCCCCGAACGGCGGATAGCTCGCCATGCTCTCCATCAAGTCGGATTTCGAGTAGGTCGGCAACTTGGCGCAGTCTTCGAGCCGGCGAATATCGCCCGCTTCGATGCCCTTGGCTTGCCAGCGCCGGCGATAGAAGGGGATCTGCCAACCACGCTCGACGAGCTTCAGGAATCGCTTCTCCTGGAGAGCGCGTAGCTCATCGCGACTGATCGTCCGCATCAGGCGGAAGAAATCGTCTCCGATCGGATACTCGCGCACCATGCGTGGGTGGTCCCACGCTTCGAAATAGCTCGGGTATGGCAAACCGGACATCGCTACGCGCCTCAGGCCATCAGGAGATCGAGAATCTCGCGCACGTTGCCGACGCGTTCGAGGTTGGCGATGCGATCGACGGCCTTCTCGGCGTTGCCGTGCGGCAGCGGCCTCGCCGCGGCGGCGCAACTCGCCATGAACTTCTCGACGTTCTGCGCCTCGCTCAGCGGATTCTTGGGATGGCCGAAGATCTCGGGCATATAGACCTCGAGCCTCTTGCCGTCTTTCAGGAACACCTCGAGGCGCTGTGGCGCCACCTTGTTCTGATTCGGATTGTCGTCCTGCACCGGCTTGACCCGAGCCGCGATGTCATGAACGCGCGGGTTCTTGAGCCAGTCGCCCTTGAAGTGCTGGACGTCGACGGTGCCTTCGAGCAGGGTCGTCGCCGCCACGAAGGAAATACACAGCTTGGCGTAATTGGGCTCGGGGTTCGGAATGTCGGGCCGACCTGTGAGCCGATAAGCGAGCGGTGGCACGTGCGCCACGATACGATCGACCTGATCGGCCTTGAGGCCCTTCTTCAAGAGCTGCTGGATGCCATCGACCACGCCGTGCGTGAGGCGACCGGACGGGAACGGTTTGTGCGAAACGCGAGTCACCTGCCACTCGCGACCCAGGCTCGCGAAGGGCCCGCGATGGTCGTAGTCGCCTTCGTACATCGGCAGGTAGCCGTACATTCCCGTGATGACCTCGTGCGGACCGATCAAGCCGTTCTGGGCCAGGTCGCAGGCCGACAATGCGCCACGGGCGCAGAAACCGATCTGCATGCCGAGGACGGGCGAGCCTTCCCGATGCGGTGCGAGCGTACCCGAGATCTGCCCGTAGGTTGCCCCGAAGGCGTTGATCAACGTCCGTTCGTCGAGACGCCGCACTTTGGCGATCGCCGCCGTGGCGCCGAACGCGCCAGCGGTCGAAGGTCGGAAGAAGCGCATCGGGGCCTTGGAGGAAAGGCCGAGAATGCAAGAGGCATCGACCCCGACGCACACCGCGGTCAGCAGGTCTTTGCCGCTGACCGATGTCCGACCGTCGGCTTCCGCCGATAGCGCTCCGAGGATGGTCGCCATCGGGTGGATAACCGCATCTTCGTTGACGCAATCGAACTCAAGGCAATGAATCATGTAGGCGTTGATCACGGCGGCGCTCACCGCGGGCAGGCGCGTGCCATAGACGAGCAGGCGCGATTCGTTGCCGGCGCCCCAACCGGTCGCGGTCTTGATCAACTCGCGGACCCACGGACCGTCGCTGCCGGCAACCCCGACGCCGAGCGAGTCGAGAATGTAGGTCTTGGCCGCCTTTATCGCCGCCGTCGGAATATCGTCGTAGCGGGTTCCGACCACGTGGCGGGCCAGGGTTTCGACCGGATTGACCTCTTGGTCGAGTTCGTGTGCGACCGACATTGTTCCTCCCTCGGGCACCTATGGAAGCAGCGCCGTCACCTGTTCTAGCGTCCCGCCACGGCCAAGCGCGAGAGTCTTTTCCACCACCGCGTCGATCCGTCCCGCGGTCAGCCCCCCAGCGCCCATCAACTCGCGGGCCTTGGCCACGATGCGTTCGTCGGGCACGGGGTTGCCCGGATCGCCCAGGGCATCGGGCGCCGCAATCTCCAGGTGCCGTCCGTCGGTCGTCCAAGCCTCGATCCGTGCCCCATAGTGTTCGGGAAAACCCCGATCGATCGCGCTGTCCACGGCGCAACGCACGCGCTCGCGCAGGCGCGCGACATGGCTCTGGCGGAAATACTTGGGTTCGAAATGATCGAGGCGAGGTTTGCCATCGGCGAGCACAAGGGCGACCGCATGCTGCAGGCTGAACTTGGCCTGAACGACGGTGTCAGGTTGCGCGCGATCGCAGAACGCCACCGCATCGGAATAGGTGTGCACGACCGCTCGCTCAAAGCGGTCAGCCGTCACCTGTTCGCGCAGGGCAAGCGCGGCATCGATCGTCGAATGGGCGTGGCGGCAGGCGGGCCAAGGCTTGAACGACGTGTCGAAGACCATCCATGGCGCCTCGGGTCGTGCCGTCACCGCCCCTGGATTGGCGTCAGACCCGCACATCGCCTGGTATAGCCCGTTCGGGCCCTCGAGGATGCGCGCGGGGCCGGTGAAACCGCGTTTCGCGAGGTAGGCGCACAACACGCCGTGCCGCGCCGCGTTGGCGTTGTGCAACTGCTTCGACATGGCGTTCTCGTGGCGCACCTGCCAGAGCCCACCCGTCGTCGTCCCAGCGTTCCCCAGGGCGTGGACCAAGGACGCGTCATCGAGCCCCAGGATCGAACCCGCGGCCGCGGCCGCACCGAAGGGGCCGCACGTGGAGGTATTGTGGAAGTGCTTGTAGTGGCTGCGACCGACCGAGGTCCCGACGCGCACGGCGACCTCGTAACCGCGAATAAGGCCATCGAGAAACACCGCCGCCTCGACCCCTGCGGCCTGGGCCACGGCAAGCGCGGCCGGGACGACCACCGGCCCCGGATGCAAGATCGAGGTGCGATGGATATCGTCCATCTCGAGTACATTGCCGAAGGCGCCGTTGACGAACGCCGCTGCCTCGGCCCGCAGGTCCCCGACGCCGATCGCCTTGCACGGGCCACCGGGTTCGTAGCGGCCATAGTCCTTGATCACCAAGCCCGGCGGCGTCGTCGCCCCGATCACGGCGCAGCCGATCCAATCGAGCACGTGCAATGCGGCCCGCGTGCGATCCCGATCTGTAATCGGTCGACGAAGCAGCGCGACGAGTTGGGCGGTGAGACTCGTTTCCGCAGTCACCAGAGAGCTTAGATCGACGTGAAGACACGAGATGGTAACATGGCAAGCACCAAAAACAATCTGCGCGCGAGCCATGCCCAAGCGATTGCGCCTCGAACAACTCCCAGAGCTGCTCCGTCCCGGCATGACCGTCTACATCCCTGATTGCGCCGGGGAGTCGCTGCTCTTCGCCGAAACGTTGAAACACGCCCCCGACGCGGCCAAGGGAGTGCGCTTCATGGGCGTCTGGATTCCCGGGGTCAACCACGTCGACTACGCCGGATTGCACCCGGAGGCTCGCTCCACCGCTTTCTTCGTGACGCCGGCGATGCGGGCCTCGCACGCCGAGGGTCGGGTCGATTTCCTCCCGTTGCACTATTCCGACATCACGGCCTACCTGTGGTCGCGGCCCCTCGACCTCGGCCTGTTTCAGGTTTCACCTCCCGACGCCCAAGGGCAGTGCAGCTTCGGGCTTGCCGCCGATTTCCCGCCCGAGGTGATCGATCAGTGCAAGGTGAAACTCGCTCACATCAATCCACGTATGCCGGCGCCGCCCGGCGCGCCGACCGTTGCGCTCAGCGACTTCGACCTCGTCGTCGAGGCGCCACACGACGTGCTCCACTATGACCTGGGGGCCGACAGCGCGGCGCTGACCGCGCTCGGCCGCAACATCGCGACGCTGATCGACGATGGCGACACGATCCAAATCGGCCTCGGCAAGATTCAGGCAGCGGTACTCGATCCACTGCACGACCGGAAGAACCTGCGGCTCCACGGCGGTATGGTAAGCGATCCCCTGGTGGCGCTCGCGCGCTCGGGAGCGCTCGCCAAGGGGGGCGATCGAGGCCAGCCGCCGGTGACCACGGGTGTCGCCCTCGGCGGCGATCCGCTCTACGACTTCGTCGCCGGGACGTCCGACGTCGCGTTCCGCCCGGCAACGCACACGCACGACGTCAGTATCCTCGGCAGCATCCCCAACCTGGTGGCGATCAACTCGGCGATCGAGGTCGACCTCCTGGGCCAAGCGAATGCCGAAATGATCGGCGGGCGCCAGGTTTCGGGCGTCGGCGGGCTGGTCGACTTTTTGCGTGGCGCTCGCCGCTCGCCGGGTGGGCGGGCGATCCTCGCCCTCATCTCGGCCACCTCGGACGGCAGGACCTCGCGCATCGTGCCTGGCTTCGCAGCCGGCACGACCGTGACGGTTTCGCGCAACGACGTCGACTTCGTGGTCACCGAGCAGGGTATCGCGGATCTACGTGGCAAGACCGTCGCGCAGCGCGCCGAGACCCTGATTGCCGTCGCCGCACCGGCCTTCCGCGATGAGCTGCAACAGGCGACACGACGCCTACCCACGCGCACCTAGTGGTTTGGATCAACTATGCGTACCGAGTTGTGTACATACGCTTTGTCGGAACCCACCATGCGTATAACCGAATCGATGCCCAGACGATTTAGGCGAGGAGATTCAGAAGTGAACGTACGACCCATTCGGAACGACCGCGACTACCGGCGCACGTTACGTGAGGTCGAGAGCCTGATGAACGCTCGCCCAGGCGGCGCGCGGGGCAATCGTTTGGATGTCTTGGTAACGTTGGTCGAGGCGTGGGAGGCGAAGCACTACCCCGTCGAACTACCGGACGCGGTCGAGGCGATCCGTTACCACATGGAGCAACATGGACTCAGTGCCCGAGACCTAGTCCCTTACATTGGCAGCCGCCACCGCGTGTACGAGGTCCTCAACCGTAGGCGACCGCTCACGTTGCGAATGGTGTGGAAACTGCACTGCGGCCTTGGCATCCCCGCGGAGGCCCTGATCCGACCACCGGACGAAAAAGCCGCATAGGATCTGCCATGCCCCGACGTCCGATCATCGTCGTCGACCGTATCGATCACGTTGTCTTGCTCGTCGCCGACCTGCGGCGGGCGGCCCGGTTCTACACCGAGATCTTGGGCCTCCGGGTCGAGCGCTGGCGCGAAGAGATCGGACTGGTCCAGATCCGTGCAGGCCAGTCGTTGATCGACCTGCAACTCGCTACCGGACGACGACCGAAACGCACCCGCTCCCGGCCAGGGCAGCCAGCGCGTTCGGCGATGATCCGAGCGCCCGTGAACGTCCACCACATCGCCCTCACCGTGAAGCGGCTCGATGGCCCACGGCTCAAGCGCCACTTTGCCAAGCTCGGAATCGCCGCGAGTGAGCCCCGCAAGCAGTACGGTGCCGATGGCATGGGTTGGGCCATGGACGTCATCGATCCCGACGGCAACATCGTCGAACTCAAGGGTCCGCCGGATGCCGCGGAAAGCCGTGCCGCATGGCAGCTTCGGCGAGACGCTCGAACAAGCAGGAAGAGCGTTCCATTGTGATCCGACGAGTTGTCGCCGGGGCGCTGCTCAGTTTAGCTTGGCCCCGAGTATCGCGCAGGACAGCCCGGCGGCACGCGCGGCAGCGGCGAAGCGTCATTCTCAGCGGTCGGTGTGGAAGACCTCAGGCAGGTGACGCTAGCGCTCGCTCGCCAACTGACTGAACAGTTGGTCGGCCGCGCGCCTCGTGGGCACAATGTTGGCCGATTGACGCCAAGCGGGGAGTGGCGTGAGCCCCACCAATAAAAGAAGCGCCGCGGTTTGCCGCGGCGCTTGTGTCCAAACCCGAACGAAACGCCTACGCCGCCCCGTTGTCCTTGAACCACGCCTGCAACTTGGTCCAGCCGTCCCTCGCCGCGTCCGCGGTGTAGCTCGGCCGGTAGTCGGCATGGAACCCGTGCGGCGCGTTCGGGTAGATGGTGATATCAACCTTCTTGCCCGCCGCTTTCGCGGCATCGCGCAGCTGTTCGACCTGAGCCACCGGAATCCCCTGGTCGGCGGCGCCGTAAAGGCCGAGCACCGGCGCCTTCAAGTCGCGGGCAAGGTCGAGCGGGTGGTTGGGCGTCATGTCGCCCTTGTTTCCGGTGACCGGGCCGTACCACGCCACCCCCGCCTTGAGATTGGCGTTGTGCGCCGCGTAGAGCCAAACCTGGCGACCGCCCCAGCAAAAGCCCGTGATCCCGAGTTTGTCGGTGTTGGCCTTGCCCGAAGCCTTGGCGAAGGCGACCGCCGCATCGAGATCGCTCGCCACCTGCCGGTCGGGCACCTTCGAGACGACCTCGGAGAAGATCTGCCGGAAGTCCGTCATCTTCGAGACGTCGCCCTGGCGCGCGTAGAGTTCGGGAGCAATCGCGTAGTAGCCCAACTTGGCGAAACGTCGGCAGATATCCTTGATGTGCTCGTGCACACCGAAAATCTCCTGGACGACGAGCACGGTCGGATAGCTTCCTGCGGCGGCTGGAGCCACGCGATAGGCCGGAATCTCGCCATCCGCCACCCGCACCTTGACCTCGCCCGCTTCGAGACCCGCGGTATCGGTTTTGATGACCGTCTGGGCCGCGATCGGCTGCACCACCATGGCGAAACCGGTGGCAAGTGACGTCATGACGATGGTTCGCCGCGAAATCTCGAACGGCGGCAGCAAGCTCTTTTCTTGGTTTTCGTCGTTGTCCATAGATCCTCCCTAGATCCGTCGGGCGCGAGACTACCCTTTGAGAATCTGGGCGTCCCGGCCCATGCTAACCCATCAACGCATCGTGACGATGCTTTGTTCCGTGTGATCGCTGGGCTGTGATCAAACCGCCTTGGCGGCCCGCAAGGCAACGATCTGCTCGGCGGAATAGCCGATCGAGCGCAAGATGTCGTCCGTGTGTTCCCCCACTTTCGGCAGCGAGAAGTCGACACGGCCCGGCTCTTCGCTGAATTTGACCGCGACCCCGATATGGTCGTTGCCCGCTGCGTCCTTGACGCGCATTTCGCGCTCACGCACATGGGACGAATTCCAGGCCTCGCTCAGGTCGTAGACCGGCATCCAACAGATGTCGCGCCCCTGAAACCACTGTTCCCACTCGGCCCGCGTCTTCTTGCGAAATTCCGCGCGCAGGAACTCGATCGCCGGCCAATGGCCGCGTCCGGCCGGCCCCGTCACCGGCTGAATGAACTCCGGTCGCCCCAGACCCTTGAACAGCTCTTCGACGAACTTGTGCTCGCCCCCGCCCAACGCCAGGTGCGTGCCGTCCTTCAACTCGTAGATGTTGAGCATCGCATTGCCGCCGTGGCTGCGTTCCTCGAGGGGGTTCGGCGCCTTGCTGCCGGCGAAGGCAGGACCCACGATGTTGGGCGAGGCGGCGAGGACCGACTCGAACATGCTGACGTCGACGTAATCGCCCTTGCCGGTCGCCTGCCGGCGGTAGAGCGCCATGAGAACCCCGATGAACGCGAGCTGCGAGGCCAACATGTCGGAGATCGCGACGCCGATCATCGCCGGGCCGCCGCCCTCGGGCGAGCGCGACAACGACAAGACGCCGGCCGCGGCCACCGCGGCCGTATCGTGGGCCGGCCGATCGCGCCACGGCCCGGTCTGGCCGAAGGCCGACAGCGAGGCATAGACGAGCCGAGGGTTGATCGCTTTGAGCGTGTCGTAGTCGAGCCCCAGTCGCTTCATCACACCGGGTCGAAACGCTTCGACGAAAACATCGGCAAATTCGACCAGGCGATAGAGCACGTCCTTGGCCTCAGGGCTCTTGAGGTTGAGCGTGAGGCTGCGCTTGCCCCGTTGGGTGACACGAAACATCACGGTCGAATCGCCTTGGACCCAGGGAAAAAACTGCTTGAAGCGGGTGGGTTCGGGCGCGGCCGGGTTCTCGACCTTGATCACGTCGGCGCCGTGGTCGGCCATCATCGTGGTCATCGCCGGTCCGGGCAGGAACAGCGACAGGTCGAGAACGCGTAGGCCGTCGAGTTTCATGGCAGTCTCCGAGGAACGCTGGTCGGGCAGTACTAGACGACGCCCTTGCGACGCAACCCGGCGATCGCCGCCGGGTCATAGCCGAGTTCACCGAGGATGGCGTCCGTGTGTTCCCCGAGGCCGGGGGCGCGACGGACCGGCATCCGGTCGCCATCGACGCGGATCGGGTTGCTCAGCACCTTGAGTTCGCCCTTCTTGGGGTGGGGATAGCTCTGGATCGCCCCACGCTCGACGAGAAACGGATTTTCGAGCGCCTGGTCCAGGTCGTAGACCGGGGCCACGGGAACCTTGCCGATGAAAACCTCGAGCCACTCCTTGACAGTGCGTTCGGCAAACACCGCGTCGAGGACCGGGGTGAGCTTGTCGCGATTCTTTCGTCGGGCGCCAAAATCGATGAAGTCCGGGTTCAGTCCGATGTCGGGTCGACCGATGCCCTCGACCACGAGGCGCCAGAACTTGTCGGTCAAAGCCATGATGTAGAGCCAGCCATCCTTGGCGGTGTAGAGCTGCGAGGGCACCAAGGATGGGTGAGCCGATCGCGGCAGTCGCGTCGTCTTGTCCTTCTCGTTGAGGTACCACACCGCCGGATAACTGGTCTGAAACAACGCGGTGTCGAACAGGCTGACGTCGATGTCGCCGCCCTGCCCCGTCGCCCGGGCCGACAATATCCCGGAGACGAGTCCGAGCATGCCCGTGACGCCGGTCATCCAATCGACGATCGAGAGGCCCATGCGCGTCGGTGGTCCGCCCGGCTCCCCGGTCAGGAACATGAATCCGGTCTCGCCCTGCATCAGGTAGTCGTACCCCGGCCAGTCGGCCCGCGAGCCGGTTCTGCCATACGCCGACATATGCGCGCAGACGATACGCGGGTTGGTCGACTTGAGGTGTTCGTAGGTGAGCTTGAGTTTTTCCGGTTGATCGCCCCGCAGGTTGTTGGCAACGCCGTCCGCCCGGGCGACCAATTGCTCGAAGATCCTCCGCCCCTCTGGCTCCTTGAGGTTGAGCGACAACGAGCGTTTGTTGCGATTCAACGTTTGAAAGAACTCGGAGTCGCCCTCGCCGAGGAGATGCGGCCCGACAATCCGTGACGTGTCACCGCCGACCGTCGGATTCTCGACCTTGATCACGTCGGCGCCGAGGTCGGCCAGATGCATCGAGCCGAACGGCCCGGCGCCATAGTGCTCGACCGCGACGATACGAACGCCGGTGAGCGGGCGACGCACGGCGGCGCTCCTAAACCGGATTTCGCGCCACCATTTGGCGGGCGATGATGATGCGCTGAATCTCGTTCGTGCCCTCGCCGATGCACATCAAGGGGGCATCCCGGAAGTAGCGCTCGACATCGAATTCCTTCGAATAGCCGTAACCGCCGTGGATACGCATGGCTTCGAGCGAACACTCGACGGCTGCTTCCGAGGCGAACAGTTTGGCCATGCCCGCTTCCATGTCGCAGCGCTCGCCACGGTCATAGGCCCGGGCGGCGCTCTCGACCAGGAGACGCGCGGCCTCGACTTTGGTGGCCATGTCGCCCAGCTTGAGCTGAATAGCCTGATGCTGACAGATCGGCTTGCCGAAGGTCTTGCGCACCTGCGAGTAACGCACCGCGTCCTTGAGCGAGGCCGAGGCCAGCCCGACACCACGCGCCGCCACGTTGATGCGGCCGATTTCGAGCCCGCCCGCCGCCTGGTAAAAGCCTTGCCCCTCGACGCCGCCCACGAGGTTGGCGGCCGGGACCTTGTAGTCGCTGAATACGAGTTCGGCCGAGTCGATCGAATGATACCCGAGCTTCTCGAGCTTCCGCGAAACGGTGAAGCCCTTGTCCTTCTCCATGATGAAGAACGTCATGCCCTTGTGCTTGGGTTCAGCGGCGGGATCGGTCTTGACTAGAACGGCGTAAGCCGAACCGTGAATACCGTTCGAGATCCAGGTCTTGGATCCGTTGACGACATAGTGGTCGCCCTTCTTATCGGCACGGGTGCGAATACCCTGAAGGTCGGTCCCAGCATCGGGTTCGGTGAGGCCGAGGCCACCGCGCAGTTCGCCCGTGGAGAAGCGCGGCAGAAACCGTTTCTTCTGATCCTCGGTACCGAAGCGTTGCACCAGGGTCGCCATGATCAAATGCGAGTTGAAGATGCCGGTTAGCGCCATCCACACTTCGCTGATCTTGATGACGACGCGAGAGTAGGTCTGCGCCGACATGCCGAGCCCACCGTAGGCCGGGTGGACGATCGCGCCGAACAGCCCCATCTCTTTCATCTGTTCGACGATGGGGAACGGGTATTCGTCGGCGTGATCATACTTCTTGACGACCGGCCGAACGTCGCGTTCCAGCCATTTCTCGATCGCAGTCATGATCTGCGTTTCTTCGTCACGCGACATGGTGGCGTTGTCGATGGTCTCGGCGACACTCATGGGGCCTCCGTCGGGAAAATGAATGGCAAGCGGTCAGTAGTTGGGATTCTTGTCGTCGACCGCGTGCCCGCGCTTGGGCACGAGAAAACTACGGTCGAAGATCATGACGACCTGATCACTCTGATTCTTGCCGGTGGTACGCACGGTGACGATCCCCTGCGTCGGCCGCGACTTGGACTCGCGTTTCTCGAGCACCAGCGACTCGGCATAGATCGTGTCGCCGACGAACACCGGGGCCGGAATCTTGATGTCGGTCCAGCCGAGGTTGGCGATCGCCTTGCCCGACGTATCACGAACACTCATGCCGGCGACGATCGCCAGGGTCAGGGGACTGGCCACCAAGCAACGCTTGAACTCGGACTTCGCCGCGTATTCGGTATCGAAGTGAATCGGATGGGTGTTCATCGTCAGCAACGTGAACCAGATATTGTCGGTCTCGGTGATCGTGCGACCGGGTCGATGCTGGTAAATGTCCCCAACGTTGAAGTCCTCGAGGTAGCGCCCTTGAGACTCGCGATAGGTGTTGGGGGCGACCTGTTTCGCCGCGACGACCATGACTTCCTCCCGGTTTTTCGTACTTTTTTGCGTTGTCGGGCGCCCTAGCCCGAGGCCGCGGACCCTAGCTCAACAGGTTGTGATGAGCAATTGCCCTTACTAGCGCAGGGCGGCGAGCCACACCGGCCCGCGGTGGGCCTGCCACAGGACGCCGGCGACATCGGCAAACGCTTTGGCGATCTCGAGGTCGACCGGGCGGTAGGTGTGGCGAGCCTGGGCGCCGGCGATCAATTGTCCGATCATCTCGCCCCGCCACCAGATCGGCGCGTAGTAAGACGACCCCATGCGCGAGGATTTGAGGATCTGTTTGAAACTCGCGTGCTCGTCGGTGTTGGCGAGCAGCAACGCCTGCTTGGCCCGCCAGACCTCCCCCGGGTGCCCATGCTCGATCGGGATTCGCATATGGAGCTGCTCGGGCGGAAAGTTCTGCTGCGCCATGAACATGTGTTGACGCCGGTCGGGCGACACCATGACCACGGCGGCCACGGCGTACTGACGCTCGCCCTGCTTGAGTCCACCGGGCCGGAGGTGCGCGGCGCGGTCGCCGAGCAGATCGACCGTGCAGCGCGTCACAACGGCCAGGGCTTCCTCCGGGCCAGCCGCCACCAACCCCTCTCGTAGCGCCGCGGCGAGCGCGTCCCAGGCTTCGGCTGCAGTGACGAGCGTTCGGGCATTCATCGCGGCGCCGGGACCTGCTCGGCGAACGCCCGCGCAATCTCGAGGCGAGTCGTGATCCAGGTCGCGGGGCGTTGCGTCACGTGTTGGAGAAACCTCTCGAACGCCCAAATCCGTCCTGGCCGGCCGATGATCCTGAGATGCAATCCGAGCGACATGTACTTGGGTTCGCCTGCGACGCCTTCCTCGTAGAGCCAGTCGAAGGTGTCTTTCGCGTACTTGAGCCAATCGTCGGGGGTGAGTGCGGGGTCCGTCCAAAACTTCATATCGTTCGAATCGACCGCGTACGGAAGCACGACGATGGGTTTCCCGCCGACCACATCCCAATACGGCATGTCGTCGGAATAGTCGTCCATGTGATAGACGAAACCTTCTTCGGCCAAGAGCCGACGCGTGTGGTCGGTATGCAAATAGCGCGATAGCCAGCCATAGGGCCTGGTGCCCGTGGTCTTCTCGAGCGAACTCACGGCCTTGCGGACGAATTCGCGTTCCTCCGCCTCGTTCATGCGGAACTGATGGATCCACCGCCAGCCGTGGGAGCAGGCTTCGTGGCCACGCGTTCGGATGTAGTCGGCGATCTCGGGCGCTCGCTCCAAAGACAGGGCGGCTGTCGTCCAGGTCGCACGGACTTTGTACTTGTCGAGCAGCCGCATGACACGTGGAGCGCCCGCCTTGAGACCGTAGCGGTAGTTCGACTCGTTCCCGTAGTTGCGCATCGGGTACTTGACGAACACCTTGAGTTCGTCGACCGGCTCCATGCCCTTGTCACCATCGGCGATCGTCGCTTCCGAGCCCTCCTCGACGTTGACGACGATCGAAAGCGCCACTTTGGCCCCGCCGGGCCATTTCATGAGATGTTGATGATGCGGCCGCCACTCCCCTGGTGGATCATCTGCCGGGCGGCATGCTTGGTACCAAAAAATCGGTCGGCTCACGTCTACCTCCTCGGACTATGTTGACGGATGGCCCCAACGTTCGCGGGCAAAACTGGCCAGACGTTCGATCGCCCGCCGACCGTCGCTCAGGCGATCCGCGAAGCGATGCCAGACGTGGATCATGTCGGGCCACACTTCGAGACGCACCTGGCAATCGGCGGCTCGCATAGCGCCATAGGTCACCAACGAATCGCCCAGCATCACCTCATCGCTCCCGACCATGATGAGCGTGGGCGGAAGACCCGCCATCGATGCGAACGCGGGTGAGGCTCGCGGATCACGGGGGTCGGCACCGGCAAGATAGAGCTTGGCATTGGCGAGCAGCACGTCGCGCGTGACCCGCGGGTCGGCGGAAGCCAGAACCCGATAGCTGTCGCTCGAACACGTGAGATCGGTCCATGGCGACATCAGCACGAGACCGGCGGGCAACGGCCACCCCCGATCGCGCGCTGCGGCGGTGATCGCCAGGACGAGACCGCCCCCGGCAGAGTCGCCGCTGAGGATGAGCCGCTGGGGTGGCGTTCCGCGATCCAGGAGAGCGCGATAGCTCGAAAGGCCGTCCTCGAAGGCTGCCGGAAATACGTGCTCGGGAGCCAGACGATAGTCGATCAGCGCGATCTCGGCCGCCGCCGCATTTGCGAGGGCACCACCGAACGCACGGTATTCGAAGGCCGAACGGTAGACGTACGCCCCGGCATGAAAGTGAGCGATCACCGGACCCTCGCCCCGACCGGAGCGCACGCGCAGGGCCGGGACCCCGCCCAGGGTGACGGTCTCGACGCGCGTATCCGGCGGCAAGGCGGTATTGGCAGCTTCCGCCCGATCGGCCTCGCGCTGTTCCGGGATCGAGCGGGCAACCGCCGGCTGGCCAGCCAGGAGCGCCCGCAGCGCCCGCATTTCAGGATTCACGGCGCCAACCTAGTTGTGCATCTCCTGCCCGCCCGATACGTCGAAGGCCTGGCCGGTGATGTACTGCGCCTGGTCGGACGCGAGGAATGCGCACATGGCCGAGATGTCGCTCACCTTGCCGACGCGACCGAGCGGGATCGTCGCAGCGCGGTTCGCCAGCAGCTGCTCGACGGAGATTCCCTGGGTCTTGGCGCGATACTCGTTCTGGCGTGCACCCAGGCCGGTGGTCACGTGGTTCGGACCAACCGCGTTGACGGTGATGCCATGACGGCCGAACTCGAGAGCCGCCGTTCGCGTCAGTCCGACCACGGCATGCTTCGAAGACACATAGGCCGCCAGGTCCGGGAAAGCATGGCGCGCCGCTTGGCTCGTGATGTTGATGATGCGGCCGCCACTCCCCTGGTGGATCATCTGCCGGGCGGCATGCTTGGTACCAAAAAACACGCCGCGCAGATTGACCTCGAGCACCGCGTCCCAGTCCTCCTGCGACAATTCGAGCATCGGCTTCATGATGTAGCCGACGCCGGCGTTGTTCACGAACACGTCGAGGCGACCGAACTCCTTCACCGTCCGGTCGATGACCACCTGGACATCGGATTCGGAGCGGACATCGCAGGTCAACGCGACAGCGACCCCGCCGGCAGCCCGTATCTCCGCGACGATCTCGTTCATCTCCGCCGAAGTGCCGATGTGTTCCTTGGCGAAGCGTTCGCCTTTGGGCGTGCCGATGTCGGTGAGCACGACCCTGGCCCCTTCGGCCACCAAGCGCTTGGCGATACCCTCGCCCAGTCCATGGTGCCGACCGGCGCCGGTAATGATCGCCACTTTTCCCTTCAGGTCGTACATCCCTAGTGCATCTCCTCGCCGCCAGAGACATCGAAGTTCTGCCCGGTGATGTATTCGGCCTCCCCCGAGCACAGAAACGCCGCCGTCGCGGCGATGTCGCTGGAGAGGCCCACCCGACCAAGCGGAATGCGCGAACGCATCGCCGCCATGTATTGCTCCTCGCTTTGGCCGCCAGCCGCCGAGAAGTGCTCGTTCTGCCAGGCGCCCAAGCCGGTGGTCACATGGTTGGGGCAGATCGAGTTGACCCGGATCTTGTGCTTGCCGAACTCGAGCGCTGCCGTCCGCGTCAACCCGACCAGCCCGTGTTTTGAGGAAACATAGGCCGCGGCGCCGGCAAAGCCGCGTTTCGCCGCCTGGCTCGCGATATTGATGATGATGCCGCCACTGCCCTGCTTGATCATCTGCTTGGCCGCGTGTTTTGCACCGAAGAAGCACCCACGCAGGTTGACGTTGAGCACCGCATCCCAGTCCTTCTGTTCGAGGCTGAGAATGTCGGTCATCAAGTAGCCGATGCCGGCATTGTTGACCATGACGTCGATCCGGCCGAACGCGCTCACCGCTTTCTGAACGGCGGCGGCGACCTGGCCCTCATCGAGAACGTCACAGACCTGCGCGACCGCCTGACCGCCCGCCTTCTTGATCTCGGCCACGATCTCGTCCATCTCGCTCGTCGTGCCGATGTGCTGCTGGGCGAACTGCGGTCCCTTGGCCGTGCCGATATCGGTGACGACCACGCGAGCGCCTTCGGCCGCGAGGCGTTTGGCCATCGCCTCGCCGAGACCGCGATGGCGGCCCGCTCCGGTCACGACCGCCACCTTTCCTTTGAGGTCGTACATGATCGGCTCCTAGCCCGCGAACCTGCTCATGATGAGGAACATCGGGTTGTCGGCAAACGCCTGGAATTTGGCGATGATCGCCTTCATCGGCTTGGACGCCATGACGTCGGGCCCCAAGCGATCGATATTGTTGATCTCGAGGACTTCGGCATAGCGATAGGGAGCCTTGGCGTCACTGCCGAACAGGCCGTCGACGCGGAACACTTTGAAATCATCGATCGACTTGAGCCTTCGCGCGGTCGGAACGTCTTTGGTCCGCGCCCACCGCTCATAGGCGGCCTCGCTTTGCCCGCGTTTCAGGTTGAACAACACCACGAGCAGGCGGCGCTTGCTGCCAGTCGTCTTTTTCTTGGTCGCTTTGCGTGCCATCGCTTCCTCCACTATCGCTGGGCGCGCCCCGCGCGCGCCGCCATTTGTTTGAGCCTGTCCGTCGGGAACGGCGAAAACGTATATCCATCGGGCTGCGGCGGGTGAACCGACAGGCCGGTGAAGCGTTCGATCGCGGCCAGTACCGTGGCATGGGTGTAATACGCCGCGTAAGCCGCCGTCACTAGCGCCTGAAACGCAGCCGTGTTCTCCCGTTCGCACGCCGCCAACATCGCATCACGCTGCGGCCCCTGGGCCGTGTCAAACTCGCCCGGCAACGCAGTCAAGATCTTCGCGACCGCAGTGAGCTGTGCCGCATCGCGTTCCAGGAACGCGGTAACATCCGAAGTGAGATTCAACACCGAAGCCGAAGGCCAGCCGTCATCGCCAGGCAACAGCGTCGCCAGCGCAATCGCCAATCGTTTCTCGTCGAGGCGAGCGGCCATCAGCTTCCCCCCAAGAGCGGCATCCGGTTGGACACCGCTCGACCGTCATGCACTCCCGCGCGCGGCCCCTTTTGTCGCGATTATATGGTCCGCGGTCCTGAGCGCCAGCGCGAGAATGGTCGGCGTCGGATTGACGGCCGCGGACGTCACGAACACGCTGCCGTCGCACAGGAAGAGGTTGGGAACGTCATGGCTTCGCCCCCAGCGATCGACGACCGAATGCCGCGGGTCGTTCCCCATGCGAGCCGTCCCCATCAGGTGAAAGCCGGCATCGCGCAGCAGCGGCATAACGACAGTTTCCCGGGCGCCCGCCGCCATCAGGGCCTGGCTCGCCTGCGCAATACCGTGATCGAGAAGGCGTCGACTGTTGTCGTCGACGGAATAGTGGAGTTCGGGCGCCGGAATGCCATCGCTGTCCGTCAGGGTCGGCGACAGGGTCACGCGGTTTCGCTGGTCGGGCAGGTCTTCGCCGAGGATTGCTATCGAACCGGTCCGGCCCAGTACGCGGGCAAAGCGCCGGTGATGGTCACGACCCCATGGCGCGACCTCGGCCCACGCGCCGAGGGCCATCGTCAGCGGCCCGTGACCACGCAACCCGCTCAGCATGTAGCCCCGGACGAAGCCGCGGCTCGGATCGGAGGCATAGAACTGATGGCTGTACACCACGCTCGGGCTGGGGCCCAAATGGCCGTGGAGAAGATCCGCGAACACACCACTGACGTAGGCGATGGGGTGAAACATGAGGTTCCGGCCGACCAAGCCCGACGAATTCGCCAGGCCGTCGGGGAAACGGTTCGACCGCGACGCGAGCAGCAGCCGGGGCGTTCCGATTCCGTTTGCCGCGACGATGACCGCGGCCGCCCTCGCCTGATGTTCGGCACCGGTCCGATCAATATAGAGCGCCCCGGTGGCACGACCGTCAGCGGCGACGGTGATTTCGCGCACCCGGGCCCCCGTCTCCAGCCTGGCGCCGGCCGCCAGCGCTGCCGGCCATAGGGTTACATCGGTCGAGCCCTTGGCGCGGCGGGGGCAGGCCATCTCGCACACGCCACAACCATTGCACGCCGCGAGGTCGCCGTCGGGCTGCGACCGACTGGCGCGATCAGCGACCCACCAGTGCCAGCCCAACGCTTCGAACGCATCGATCAGGCGCAGGCCTGAAGGGCTCATCGGCAATGGTGGAAGAGGCGCGACCTGTCGTGGGGGATACGCCGGGTCGCCGGCCACGCCCGAGACCCCTTGAATGGCGTCCGCGAGGTCGTAATAGGGTGCGAGCTCGGGGTACGTGAGCGGCCAATCATCGGCCACGCCGTCGCAACGCCGGACGCGGAAATCGCCGGGGCGAAAACGCGGGTTGAACCCGCTCCACATCACCGTCGATCCGCCGACACCGTTGAACAGAAGCGGCCGCAGCGGGCTGTGACGATCATCGATCGGATAGTCGGCGGGTAATCGCCGGATGTTCGGGTTGGGATTCCAGTCCTGCAGGCGGTGCCGCTCCCACGCAGGATCGGCGGAACGCAGGCTTTCGGGCTTCACCCAGTCGCCTTGCTCGAGACAGAGGACGCGAATGCCCGCCCGCGCCAACCGCCAAGTCGCGGCCGCACCAGCCGCACCGGCCCCGATCACCAAAACGTCGACCGCCTCGTTCACCAAGGCCGCCGTCCGACGCGCCGCTTCAGATTTCGCCCTGAGCGACGCGCCAGCAGCGTACCCAGCGGCCATCCGACAGTTGCGTGAGCTGCTGCGGTGCACTCTTGCACCTGTCGACCTGTGAGGTGCACCGTCCGTACAGATAGCACCCCTTGGGCAGGTTCTCGGTCACCGGGCTGGGGATTTCGCCCTTGAGCGTCTCACGCACCGTTCGGTCGACGCGACGATTGTCGGTCGATGGGAACAGGTACGCCGAAAGCAACGCCCGTGCGTAGGGGTGCCGCGGCGAGTTGAACACCTGATCCTTACTCCCGATCTCGACCATCTGCCCGAGGTACATGACCGCGACCCGGTGGCAGATGAATTTCACCGTCGTGAGATCGTGCGAAATGAACAGGTAGGCGATGCCGAGTTTCGCCGACAAATCCATCAATAGGCGGATGATCTCGGCCGTCGTTTCGGGGGTAAGGGCCGATGTCGGTTCGTCGAGTACGATGAAATCGGGATTGAGCGCGATGGCGCGCGCAATCGACACGCGCTGCTGCCGTCCCGCGCTCATTTCCCGTGGCAGCGCGTAATAGTGCGCACCCTCGAGACCGACCAGCTTCATCAGCTCTATTACGCGAGCCTTCTTTTGCTCGTTCGTCATGTCGGTGTGAAGGTCGAGGGGCTCGCGGAGCACGCGGTCGACCGTCCAACGGGGGTCGAGCGAGTCGAGTGGGTCCTGGAAGACGATCTGCAACTTCGCCCGTTTGCGTCGCATCTCGTTCGTCGAGTAGTCGGTCACTCGCTCGACCTGATTGGCTTGACGGTTGCGGAACAGGATTTCGCCGCCCGTCGGCTCGATCAGGCGCAGCACGCAGCGCCCGACGGTGGTCTTGCCAGAACCCGACTCACCCACGAGACCGAGCGTCTCGCCGGGTCGGATGAAGAAGTTGATGTTCTCCGCCGCGTGCACCTTCGATTTCGAGTGGCGGATCGGAAACAGCTTGCTGAGATCTTTGACCTCGATGAGCGGGGCGGCTTTCTCGTCGATGTGAGCGGCGTCCGCGCCGCCCGATTCGATGGCCGCCCGCTGTAGCCGCAGGATCGACCGGCTGTATTCGTGTTTTGGCGCCTTGAAGAACGAGTAGACGTCGGCTTCTTCGACGAGCGTGCCCTCATTCATGATGAGGATGCGATCGCAGTAGTTGGCCATGATGCCGAGGTTCTGCGACACGAGCAGAACGGCGGACTTGGTCTGCCGGCAGGCGTCCCACATCTGGTCGAGGAACTGCGCCTGAATCGTGACGTCGAGGCCCGAGGTCGGTTCGTCGGCGATCAGCAGCCGCGGACGCGAGGACAGCGCGATCGCAATCAGCACGCGCTGCGCCATGCCGCTCGACAGCTCGTGGGCGTAGGCCTTGACCCGGCGTTCGGGGTCGTTGATTCCGACCATGCGCAGCATGTCGATCGCGTGCTTCCAGGCTTCGCCCTTCGTGACTTGGTTGTGGGCACGGTAGACATTGGCGATCTGATCGCCGACGCGGAGCATCGGGTGCAGCGAGTAACGCGGGTTCTGCACGATCATGCCGATGTCGCGACCGCGCAACTCCCGAACATCGTCCTCCATCATCGTGAGGAGGTTGCGGCCCATGAAATTGACCACGCCCGAATCGATCACCCCGGGTGGACGCACGAGGCCGAGCATCGCCATCGCTGCCGTCGACTTGCCGCAGCTCGGCTGGCCCATGAGGCCGACGAACTCGCCGGGCTTGACCTGCAAGTTGAAGTTCCTGACCGCCACCACGTCGGCCCCGTGTTCGATCGGAAACCGGACGGTGATGTTCTTGGCCTCGAGGACGTACTCACTCGTCGGCGCAGGCGCGGCTTGCTTGGGTTGTGCCACCATGATGGATCCAGTTCTCTTCGTCGTCTGCGCGACTAGCGATAGTCTTCTTCGAGTCCGTGGCCCACGGCCGCGAACCCGAACACGGTGAGGGCGATCGCCACGCCGGGGAAGATCGAACCCCACCATTCCCCGAGGATGATGTGGTCGGCCCCCAACGCGATCATCAGGCCCCATTCCGGCGTCGGCGGTCGCACGCCGGCGCCGACGAACGAAAGGCCCGAGGTCAGCAGGATCGCAAAGCCGACGGTCGTCGAAATCTGCACCAGCGACGGCACGAGCGAGTTGGGCAGGACGTGCCCGAAGGCGACACGCCATTGGGGATTGCCGACGGCGCGCGCCGATTCGACGTAGCCGCGGACAGCCTGGCCCATGACCTCGGCACGCGTGAGCCGAATGAAGATCGGAGTGTAAACGAGCGCGAGCGCAAGGATGATGTTGAACTCGTTTCGTCCCGACAACGCCACCAGGATCATCGCGGTAATGAACACGGGGAACGCCTGAAGCAGATCCGAGATGCGCATCAGGAACTCGGTGAGCGCATTGCGGTAGAAGCCGGCGACAAGCCCGAACGCCGTCCCGATGAACATCGACAGGAACGCGGCGACGATTGCGATCGTCATGTCGGTGCGCGGCGCCGCGAGCGTGCGCGAGAAGACGTCGAGGCCGGCGTTGTCCGTCCCGAACCAATGGGGCGGCTCATGGCCGAGAATGACTGTCTTCCACAACAACCCCGGGATTTCGAGGAACCCGGGCGGCTCCACCGACACGTTGCCGGTGGCGCGGTTCGGATCGAACGGCCACAGGCGATAGATGTCGTAGTGATCGAGCCAGCCGAAGATCGCCAATCCCATCGTTGTCATGATGACGAGGCAACCGAAACGGAACAGCCCCTCTTCCTTGAACTTTCGGACAATGTCGATCGTGTGCCGTTTGGTCGGAATGCCCTCGATCACCATGTGCGGTTGGATATGCTGGTCGAGGTCTTCCGGCGTCGGCGTGTGGCGAGTTTGCGGGTTCTCTGCGGTCATGTTTCGGGTCCTGATGGGCTCGAAGCGGGCAGCCTAGAACGTGATTCGTGGATCGATCACCGCGTGCAGGATGTCGATCACCAAGTAGATGATGAGCGACACCATGGCGATCACGAGCACGGTGGCCTGGATGGCCGGATAATCGAACTGCAGGATCGATCGGATGGAGTACTGGCCGATCCCGCCCAGCGAGTAGATCAACTCGACGGGAACCGCACCACCCAAGAGAAAGCCGTAGATGATCGCGGTCAGCGTCATGGCCGGGGCCATCGAAGCGCGCAGGGCGTAGAGGGCGACCTTACGCCGCGAGAGACCGGCGCTCCGCGCATAGAGGATGTAGTCGGACTGCACGACGCGCACCATGTTTTGGCGCACCATCTTGGTGATCGCTCCCGACACTACGAAGACCAAGGTGAACGTCGGCAACATCAAGTGATGCGCCGCCTCGAACAGCACCTTGAAATCCCACCGTAAGAGGGAGTCGACCAATATGAATCCGGTTATCGGCGGCGGCTCCGTGGTCAGCGGAGTCAAGCGGCCGAGCGGCGCCGGTGCGTGCGGGAGATCCCACTGGTTGAGCTGAAAGAAGAAGAAGAAGACGAACATCAGGCCCCACCAGAACTCCGGCTGGGAACCTGCGAACAACCCCCACACGAAGGTGAAGCGATCCGCCGCCCCACCGGGCTTGGTGGCGCTCGACATGCCGAGTGGCACCGCGATGATGAACGCGATGATCAACGCGTAGGTGATGAACTCGAGCGTCACGGGCAGGAAGCGAATGCACTCGTCCCACACCCGCGAATTGGTCACCCAGGACACCCCGAGATCACCCTGGAAAATGCCGGGCTTGCCCGAGGTCGACCATACCCCGAGATAGTTGAACAGCTGTTGGAGCTTCGTTTCGTGCAGCCCAAGCGATTCGCGGGCCTGCTGCACCGCTTCGGGGCTGGCATTGATGCCGACGAGGCGGGCCACCGGATCCGCCGGAAGGGCCCGAATGCCGAAGAAGACGGCGATCGTGATCCCGAACAACTGGAAGATTGCCAGGAACACCCGCTTCGCAATAAATCGCCCCACCATGGTCTGATCTACCCCTTGGCTGCTGATACGTCCGCTTTTTCAGCGTTGTTGGTTTCGCATTCCGCCTCGATACCGACGGTGTCCCGTGGTTATCGACGGATCGGTCCGTCGCCCCCTCCCCAGTGGGCCCGGCACACGTCTTTTCCCTCGCGCCGCGAGCATAAGACGCCTCAATCCGACGCGAGTGTCAAGGAAAAGGTCCGGACAGCGATCCATGCTAGCGTGCGGAAAACGACGCGCGCGAGGATCACATGACCCTGCGAGTTCATCGGGTAAACGCGGAACCGCTCGAACGCCGTTCTTTCGCCCCGTTTGGCGACGTGTTGACGCCGCACGGCGAGCGGCTCGACAACCGCGATCTTCTGTCGCACGGCTATGCCCGCATGTCCGATCCGGTGCCGGATCGACGGCTCGCGGACTTCGACGTCCTCGACTACTGGGGTGGCGTTGCCTCGATCACGCGCGAGCCGATGCGGCTCGGCTATCTCCGAACCAAGCAGCGTCCGCTCGCGTTTTCCTGGTTCGAGCGTCACCTCAAGGGGACGCAAGCCTTCGTGCCCTTGGCTGGCCAAGACAGCATCTTCGCGGTCGCTCCGCCTTCAGCAATGGATGACCCAAGGGCCCTCCCGGATCTGGCCCAGGTGCGCGCCTTTCGACTCGATGGAACGGCTGGCGTCAACATCCGACCAGGGGTCTGGCACTGGACACCGTTTCCGGTCGGCAAGAGCGCCGACTTCATAATCCTCGTACGCGAGAACGTCGCAGACGACGATCTTCACTTCGTCGATCTCGAGGCCAGGTTGCAGACGCGAGTTGCGATCGATCTGTGAGCGAACTCAGTCGTAACGAAGTTCGGTGGCGAGATCGACGAACACGCCGCCGCTCTCCTCTTTCACCGGGTACTTGAGAAGGTCGACCTCGGCATCACCGGTCGACTTTCCAGACTTCAAGTTCCACTGCCACAAATGGAACGAACACGTCAGCGTCTCGCCGTCACACATTCCCGTAGACAGCGGTTCATCCATGTGGGGGCAACGCAAGGGAAAGGCGAAAACCTCCCCGCCCGCTCGGACGACCGCGAGTTTCTTTCCTTCGACGTCGAACTCCTTGATCACGTTGCCTTCGAGGGCCGTGACGTCGCAGACGCGCTGCCAGGTACTCATTCGGTTCCTCAACTGAACTTGTCGAAACGAATCTGCCGAGCGGGAAGCTTCGCCTCCATGATCAAGTGGCGCATCGCGGCCTCGACCATGACCGGCGGCCCCGCCAGAAATGCGGTCACGTTGTCATAGCGCCCGACCATCGCATGGCCGGCGACCGCATGCACGAAGCCCGAGGCAAACGTCACCTCGGGGTAACGCTCGGCCGATTCTCGGGAGGGAACCTCCTCCGAGAGCGCGACCGTGAGGGTGACGTGGTCGGGCACCCGGTCGCGAAGGGCCATTAGCTCGTCCAGGGCATAGGCGTCGGCCAAGCGCCGAACGCCGAAGAAAAGGTCCAGCCGATGCCGAGCGAGATGGCCGCTCTCTGCGGCATGCTGGAGAATGGCGAGCATCGGCGCCAGGCCGGAGCCGCCCGCGATACACAGAAGGTTCTTGTCGGCGGCCGGGTCGAATAGTGCGCGCCCCATCGGGCCGAACAGCGTGAGCGATGTTCCTGTTCGATCGCCGTCGATCAGCCATCGCGAGATCGCCCCCCCGGGCATCGATTTCACGGTGAAGACGAGCGTCGACGCCGGACGCTCGAACTGCGCCATCGACCAGCCCCGAAACCCGGCAATCCCGGGGGCCTGAACCAACATGAACTGGCCGGCGGCAAAGGCAACTGGTTGTTCGAGCGCGATCTCGAGCCGTCGCACATCGGCGTTGAGGGCAATGACCCGACGGAGCGTGCCACGAAGGTGAGCGGGCCGCGCCGGGGCGACATCGGCGAGCCGGCCACGCACTTCGACAGCGCAATCGGTCTTGGCCTCTGCCTGGCACAGCAAGACCTCGCCGGCCTTGAGATGCTTTCGCCCCGGAGCTTGGGCCCAGCCCGGCTCGACATCGCCGCGCAACAGCGCAGCCTTGCACGTTCCGCAGGTTCCCGTCCCGCACTCGTGCGGCAATCCATGGCCGGCACGCAAGCCGGCCAAGAGAATCTTCTCTTCGGGCGCGCAGTCGAATTGGACGCTCCCGCCGCGATAGGTCAGGTCGATTTTCACGCCGCCGACGTTATCAGATCGGGATGTGCAGGCCGATACCGAGATCGCGAGTCTCGAGATGCGCGCGACGCGTCTTGAGCAGGTGACGCCCGCCCGTCGCGGCAATTCGGTCGTGGTAATGGCCGACGGCGAACAGCCTTGAACCGCCGTCGAGCGCGGTATGCGTGACGAGGAACGAACTGAGGGCGCCGATCGTGCCGTCTGAGGCGGGAGCCTCGACTTGGTAGACCGAGACGTGGCGATGCAGTGAGCCCGTACGACGAAGGTGCTGCGGCACCATCGCGAGCAGCGCTTTCATGCCGGCCAGATCCTGCTCCATCCAGGTCATCTCTTTCCGGATCTCGGGGCTATAGGCCGTCACGACGTAATGCAAAGCGGGGTCACACAGCGCGAGGAATCCATCGAAGTCCTCGCGATCGAGGGCGAGGCAGGAGCGATAGACGAGTTCGCGGACGTTCTGTTCGGTCATGGTTTTCCTTCTTGTTCGCCGCGTGAGATGGCGTCCGCATTCGTTGGTGCGCACGCCGGGCGACCGAGGCGCCTGGACCACTCCGCGTAGAAAGCCCGTAGCCCACAATCGTCCTGACCGCGGCCGTCTTCGTCCCGCGCGATCGTCTGAAAAAGCGCCGCCCCTCGCCCAAAAGCGCGTTCGCACGCCTCAGCCGCGTAGGCATCCTCTGGAACGTTGCGCCCCAACGGGCCCCAGTAGTCATTGTGGTGGCGAATCCGCATGCGGCGGTCGGCTGGCGACTCTCCTTTGATCCCGAGTCCGCGCGATTCGACCAATGTCCGGTGCGGCCCGAGCGGCGTCACCGTGTCGACGCGCAGCACCGTCCCCCGGGCAATGATGGTTGTATCCGGAAACAACGGTGTGAAACGCGCATCGTCGGGCGTCAGACCGGGAAGTGCCTCACCCTCGGATCGCACGCGATAGGCCTGATAGTTGCCGTAGAGCGCCCGCAACCCACCGATCGAAACGTGGCCGTTCCGATGTTGGCGAAGTGAGCGCGCGGTCATCGCCGTCGCCGGCATCTGCGTGCGGCGCAACACGACGTGCATGAACTCGTGATAGAGGTCGAGGATGGTCTCCTGCCAAGCCTTCCAGTTGGCCTCGACGATCGCCTGATGGAAATGGAAGACCTCGTACGAAAACTCGCGCCCCTCGAACACGTCGCGAAAAATGTCGAGCGCGTCCCCGAGATAAGAATCGAGATCCGGGGCCTCCGGGTCGAGCGTCACGAAGACGAACCCCCACTTGGCCGCCGTGCGGCAGGGCCTGAGCCCTCGGGTCGAGCGGCACTGACCGGCCGGGCCGGGAAGGAGACGCGCACCGGCTGGCCCGGCGCGATCAATGAACCCGGCGAATCGATCGCCGGTTTCACGGACGACCATCATGGGCTCACAGGCATGAACGAACGTCCGGTAGGCCCCGGCCTCCGGCATCTCGCTCTCGTGGGCGGCAAAACGCCAAACGCGCCGAAAGATCTTCGCCTGCTCGGCGTCATAGATCGCCGGATCGCGATAGACCCAGCCGCTTACGAAGTGGCTCGGCGGCACGCGGGGAGGGTTCGCCCACGCCTGGGCGTTCCGCGCCGTCATGCCATGGGGGCGTTCGAGGGGTTGGCGGCCGGGCGGCCGGTGCGGCGGGACCATTCGCCGTAGAAGGCCCGCAGCATCCCATCGTCCTGGCCGCTGCCACCTTCGTCGCGGGCGATCACCTGAAAGCGCGCCGCACCGCGGCCGAATCCCATTTCGGCAGCCTCCGCGGCATAGGCATCTTCCGGCACGTTGCGCCCGAACGGCCCCCAATACTGGTTGTGATGGCGAACGCGGGCCTGACGGTCCTCCGCCGAGTCCCCACGAACGCCGAGACCGCGCCACTCGATCAGGGTGCGATGGGCATCGAGTGGCGTCACGACATCGATGCGCATCGTCGTGCCGCGGGCCAGCACGGCGACATGAGGAAACACGGTGCCGAAGATGAAGTCGTCGGCCCGGAGCGTCGGAAGCGCGAGGCGGTCGTCGCGGCTCTGCATCCCCTTGTAGTACTCGTATTTGGCTCGCAGCCCGGCGATGGAGGTGTGGCCGTTGGGGTGAACCGTGACCTTGCGATCCTCGAGCGGGGCGGCCGTCATCTGCGTGCGCCGCAGCAGGACGTGCATGAACTCGTGGTAGACGTCGAGGTTCGTCTCCTGCCACGCCTTCCAGTTCGATTGGATGATCGCGCGGTTGTAGTGGAAGACTTCTAGGCCCTTGCCGGCCGTCATCGGCCCTTCGAAGGCATCGAGCGCCTTCCCGAGATATTGGCCCAGCGGGGTCGCTTGGTCGTCGAGGTTCACAAACACGAGCCCCACGTGGATCTCGGTCCTGACCTCGCGCAGCCCGACGTCGTCTTTCTTGAGCCCGACGGTCTGGTAACCCTCCTGGCGCGGGATGTCGGTGCACGCGCCAACGGCGTCGAACGACCACAGGTGGTAAAAGCAGGTGAAGCGCTTGGTGTTGCCGCTCAGCTCGTGGACGATCTTCGCGCCACGATGCGGACAGACGTTGAAAAAGGTTCGGATTCGGCGATCGGCGCCGCGTACGACAAGCAGCGGTGTTCCCACGTAGTCGACCGTGCGGAAATCGTAGGGCTCCGGAACCTCGCTCTCGTGACACGCGAGGTGCCAAGTGCGATCGAAGATACGGCGCTTCTCATCGGCGAAGACCGACTCGTCGGAATACACCAGACCGCTCACGTAGTGGGTCTCCGGAACGGCCGGGGGCTTCGACCAAGCTTCAGCAGCGCGTGCAGACATCATCGCCCTCGCTCAAATGGGACCAGCGGAAAAAAGCTATACGAGCGGCCACCCTCGGTCCAGCACCCTGCGCCCATCCCATTGCCGCACCGTCGCAGCACGCTTCGCGCTAGGGTGCGTCATCTTCTTGGGAGCACCGAACTATGGTCAATGTGTTGTTGCTATTTCAGGCCGTCGTTGCCGGAGCCTTGACTCCGATTCAGACGACGCTCAATGCGCAAGTTGCACGTCATCTCGGTCACGGGCTTTGGGGGACAGTGACCAATTTCACGGTCGGGCTGTTGGCGCTGCTCGCACTTTGTGCGGTACTGCGAATTCCGGCGCCCGACTTCGGGCGAGGCGGCGAACTCCCTTGGTACTTTTGGATCGGCGGCGGCCTGATGGGCGCATTCTTCGTGTTTACGTCGCTCACGATCGCGCCGCGCCTCGGCGTCACCTTGCTACTCGCGGCGACGCTGGCCGGGCAGCTGGCGGCATCGGTGGCGATGGACCACTATGGCGTCCTCGGCCTGCCACGGCAGGAGATCTCGCTCGAGCGCGTCTTGGGTAATCTGTTGTTGGTGGCGGGCGTCTGGTTGGTCCGGCGCCCCTAGAAAACAGAAACGGCGGCCCAAGGACCGCCGTTTCCGAAACTTTCTCCGGTCACACGCCTTATGCCACCTGCCGTCGGCCGAAACGATCGTAGATGACGATCCCGGGAGGGCTGAGCGGCGCTGATGCGACCGGTCCGCCCTTTACCTTTTTTTTGACCGACGAGCCGACTTCCTTTTCGCCTTCTTCTTCGGCTTTGCTTTCGCTTTCGCTTTACGCTTCGCCATAGAACCCTCCAGATTTGGTTCCCAATTCCACACGGCGGAGTGTCGTATCCAACGACGAACGCAACGCCACTCACTCCGCAAACCGTCATGAGCTACTAAGGATAGTAGTTCAACTCACGACAATCTCAATATTTCTCGCATGATTGTGTTGAGAATGCAACAAGCTACTAGGGCTTGTTATTGGACTACGGCGTCAACCCACCGCCATTCAGATACATTACTTGGCCCGTCATGTAGCGCGACGCAGGTCCTGCGAGGAACAGAATCGGACCGACGATGTCGTCGGGTTCCCCGAGACGGCCGAGCGGAATGCCTTTGATGTATTGCGCGTACTGCGCTTTCCAATCGCCGGCCTCCTCGCGCACGCGTCCGGTGCCACCGGCGAGAAATGCGGTCGCAACCGCGCCAGGCGCGACCACATTGGCCCGAACGAGCGGTGCATTTTCGACTGCGAGCGCTTTGGTGAGCGCGATGACGCCCGCTTTCGAAGCGGCATACGGCGCATACCCCGGCAAGACCCGCACCGCCAAACCCGATGCAACGTTGACGATCGTGCCCCCGCGGTCGCGTAGTAGCCCGAGTGAGGCGCGGCAGATCAGGAACGCGGAGCGTAAGTTCCCCTCGATGATCTCGTCCCAGGAATCGATGGTGCGTTGGTGGAGTGGCGTCAGCGCGTCGCGAAATCCGATCAGATTGATGAGCGAGTCGATCGCACCATGACGCATCTTGAGTTCGACGAACGCGGCGGCGACCGTCGCCTCGTCACGAACATCGACCGCGAGGAAATCCACGCCTTCGGGAACCGGGTGGCGCTCGTTCGACACTGCGAGGTCGAGCACGGTGGTTTCCAGTCCGGTCGCGACACACGCCGCAACGACGGCCCGTCCGATTCCGCCGCAGCCCCCCGCGACGACCACTCGGCTGCCCTCGATCGGCCCCAGCCGGGCAAAGTCGACCGCTGGTGTCACGTCGCGCCCCGCAGCACGCGGTCGAGTAGCGCAAACATACGCCCGTGGGCACGGTCGGCCTCACCGGCGTTGAACACGGGCTGACCGATGCGCGTGAACCCGTGATCGACCGTCGGATATTCATAGACCGTCGTATCCCGTTGCCCAGCGACCGCCGCCTTGATCGCCGACACAGCACTCGCCGGCACATGGCGATCGAGCCCGCAGAAGTGCATTTGCAACGGAACACGAATGGCGGCGGCCTCCGCCAGACGCTTTTCGATGCGAACGCCGTGAAACGCGATGCAGGCGGCCGCGTTCCACCGTCGGGCGCCCAGGTACGCGTAGAGCCCGCCAAGGCAATATCCGACGACGGCCACGTCCCCATCGCATTCCGGTAGCCGGCGCAGCGCTTCGATGGCGTGCCCCACGTCATCGACCGACTGATCGTCGTTCAGTCGGTTGCGGGTGTTGAAGGCGTCCGTGAATCCCTGGTCGGCGTAGCCGAACGATCGCCCGGGGGCCACCCGGTGGTAGAGATCGACCGCCATCGCGGTATAGCCACGATCATTGAAGAACGGCAGCCGCGAACGGATGAAATCGGTGACACCGAAGATCTCGTGCAGAATGACCACTCCCGGCGCCGAGCCGGTGCCCGCGGCGGAGACGAACGCGTCCATCGGGTGGCCGTCGCCGGTCGTCACCCGAACCAGTTTGCTCGTCATCGGGGGTTCCCTAGGGACGATCGGGGAACGTAACGCCGACCATGCAGTCGCGCGTCACGAGGCGGGACAGCTCCGATTCGTTCAGGCGTTCGCTTCCTTTCGGACGCTGCGGCAAGACGAGGTAGCGCATGTCGGCCGTCGAATCGACGACCCGAACCTCGACGTCTGACGCGATTTCGGTGCCGAACTCCTGCAGCACACCACGTGGATCGCGCACGACGCGCGCGCGGTAGGCGACGCTTTTGTACCAATCGGGCGGCGGCCCCAACAGCACGCGCGGATAACACGAGCACAGGGTGCAAACGACGACGTAATGAACACGCTCGCTCTGTTCGAGCACGACGAGATTCGGCTCGGCCGGTCCGAGATCGTAGCCAAGCTCCTCGACGGCCTCCTTGGGCGTCTCGATCAGACGCTTCTTGTAGGCGGGATCCGTCCAGGCGCGCGCGATCACGCGAGCCCCATCGGCCGGCGTACGCGTTGCCGCGCGGTCGATGACGCGCCGCACGTCGTCGGCGGTGAAGACCCCTTTTTCGATCAGCAATTCGCGGATCGAGCGTTCGAGCAACTCGAACTCACGCCGTTCCTCCTCGGTCACGGCTGCATGCGGGTCCAGGGCGTGGTCGTGGTCATGATCGTGATCATGGTGGTCGTGGCCTGGCATGGGGTCCCTCCTACGCCTGCTCGAGCCAATGGTCATAAATGTCGGCGCTTACGGTGTCATGCGCTCCGCCGATGAAGTCGGGCCACACGTCGCACTGACGAAAACGCACCAAGAACAGCGTCCGCTTGGGCAGCCCCTGCTTGCCGTAGGCCAGTTCCTCGGGGTTTCGGAACTCGCCCCAACGCGCGACGATTACACCCTCTTTGCCGCGAAGGTAATACGGCGTCCGAATGTGTCCCGGTGGGTCGCCGGCGCGAACCCGCACGCGATCGCCGATCGACAGGTTCATGACTGCCGCCGCATGTGTTCGAGCCTGCGATCCAACTCCTGTCGCGAGAAGAGGCCTTTTTCCAGGAGCAACGTTCGCATCGCCGTCAACCATTTCTGGTAGTAGGAGAACCGGTGGTAGTCGGCGGGTGCCAGCGACTCGATGCAGCGTCGCAGTTCATCGACGCGATAGAGCCGCGCGCCGCCTCCGCCCATGAGCTGCTGTAACACGTCGACATGGGTGTCGAAGGCCGTGCGCTGGTGATCTTGGCGGTCGATCGGACCGAAATCCTTGCCGCCAACGTCATGAGGACCGGGCATAGGACTATTATACAAGACAACTCAAGGGCCGAGGTCAAACCACCCAAAACAGTCGTTGCGCCGACCATCCAAGTCAGGCACGTTCTCGGCCGCGCAGAGGCGACCCTCCATTCGTGAACGCGATGTTCTCCGGCGAACTACTTGATGAACTTTGGGCGCTTGGCTCGGTCATCCTGATCGACATCGTTCTCGCCGGCGACAACGCGGTGGCCGTGGGTGTCGCAGCCGCGGGTTTGCCGAAGGAGCAACGCGGTCGCTTCATCCTGATCGGCATCATCGCCGCCACGGTGCTGCGCATCGTCTTCGCGCTGTTCACGACCCAGCTGCTGTACTATGGCGGTGGCGCCCTGGTGTTGGCCGGTGGGGTCCTCTTGCTGTGGGTGACTTGGAAGCTCTGGCGCGAACTGCGGGCGGGCGCCCACGATGAAGAAAAAGTCGGCGAGGCCGCCCTCGAGGGTGAACCGGTCAAAGCGCCGCCAAAGACCTTCCGCCAGGCGGCGATGCAGATCGTGGCGGCCGACGTCTCGATGTCTCTCGACAATGTTCTGGCCGTCGCCGGAGTCGCGCGCGACCACCCCTATATCTTGATGATCGGCCTCGGGCTTTCGGTCGCGCTAATGGGGGTTGCCGCGGTTTTCATCGCCCGCCTGCTCGAACGCCACCGCTGGATCGCCTATGTCGGCGTCATATTGATCGCCTACGTCTCGCTCAAAATGATCTGGGACGGGACGGCAGAGCTGTTTCCCGAATTGGGCCTGTAGCCCGGCGCGGGCGCGCTTGCGTCGCCCCACCCCCCTCCCTACCCTGAAGTTGGCCCAACCAGGGAGGTGGCCATGCCAAATCCGATCTTTCACGTCGCCATCGCCGTCGACGATATCGCCAAGGCGCGTCAGTTCTATGTCAATACCCTCGGCTGCAAGGAACGCCGCGACACGAGCCGAAAGAATTACGCGGTGATCAACTTCTGGGGCGCCCAGTTGGTGGCGATCCAGGCGCCGAAGATGGTCGAAAAGAGCAAGGACGACCCCGAGGTCGAACCGTACAAGCACTTCGGCTGGATTCTCGACTGGGACGAATGGCATGCGTTACGCCGACGCCTGGAGCGCAAGAGGGTCAAGTTCCGCATCAAACCAAACATCAAGACCCACAAGGGCATTGGCGAAGTCGGCAATATGTTCCTGAAGGATCCCTCCGGGAACTTCGTCGAGTTCAAGAGCTATCGCGACAAGAGCAAGGTGCTCTGACCAACGTTGGCCCGCGGCCCGTTCTCACCGCGCGCGGCGAGACTTGGAGGTGGTGCATGCGTGGGCCCCTCTGCCTGGCACTCCTGACGGTTCTTGCGCTGCCGACCCCTCGGCCAGCGGCGGCGGCCGAGTCGATCGTGAGCCAAACCTCGTTCCTCGAGTTTCCGGCGATGCTCGTCGGTTTGGCGGTCTTGGCCTACGCCTTTGTGATGACGCTCGTTCGTTCGGTACGCGCCTATCCGTTCAACATTGCGCGCGACGACGAGCGGGACGTCATCGTCACCGAACAGACGCGTCATCTCGCCTGGGACTTGCTCACGAGCGCGCTCGTGCTCTTTCTCTTGGCGATCGCCGGATTGGGGCATGGCGTCGAGATGCTCCTGGGTTTGATCGGCGAAGTGATCGTCATCGCCGCGATGTTCGTGGCCGGGATCTCAGCCGCCGGTCGGGCCGCACGCCTGATGGCGATCCGCCGCGGGGTTTCCGGCGATGATCCAACGACGATGGGAGGCGATCGCGGTGAATCGAGCGCTCAGGATCAGGGGCATTACTCTGGGATCACGTGGCTCGGCGGCGGAACAGGTGGGGGCGTGGCGGGTTGGAGTGGTGGCGGAGGCTCGGGTGGAAGCGGCGATGGGGGCGGTGGCGGAGGCTCGGGTGGCGACGGCAGTAGCTGATCGACGACCCACGGCCGTTGGCAATCTTCTGGTGCGGGGCTAGGACCACCGATCTCTGGCGCGGCACGATCGCGATCTCGGACGATCCGCTGGCGGAAGACTAAGCCTTTTGCGCCACGATACTCGCGTAGGCGATGTGACCGAAGAAGCGTCCTTCGGTGGCGCGACGTTTGGCCTCGTTCTTCAGGGCATCCGCGAGGTCTCGGCCGATCATCCCATCGGCCGCGAGGAAGTCGGCGCCCCTGGCAATCTGGCCCACCAGGTACTCGGGCTCGGCGATTTCGGCATAGCCATGGCTCTGAAAACGGCCCAGCGCGAATCCGGCCTGCTCGATCAAGAACGGCAGCCGACGCACGAGCCAACGGTCATGCACGTTGTGGGCGATCGCCGCCGCGGTGCACGCTTGCAGCGGGTCGTCGGGCCCGAGCGCGACGGTGGCACTCGCATAGTCGCCATCGAAGACCGCGAGCCATCCGCCGGGCTTCAGCACGCGTCGCGCCTCGGCGAGCGCCTTGTCGGCCCCCGGCAGATGGCAGAGGACCGTATGGAACACCACGACATCGAAGGTGGTGTCCGCCGCCGCCAGCGCCCGGGCGTCGCCCACCTCGAAACTTATGGCGCCGGCGCGAGCCAACTCACGCGCCCGTGCGATCAGGATCGGTGACGGGTCGATGCCCAGCACGGAGGCCACCTCCGGCCGGGCCGCCAAACGGCGCGTGACCGCCCCCGTGCCGCAGCCGGCGTCGAGAACGCGCGCTTGGACGGGCCAAGGAATGTCGGCGAGATAGCGCTCGGTCATCGCGCGCTGATCGGGATGGGCGGCACGCCGCTCGAGCCGGTCGGCGATCACCCGAACCGACTCGGCGTCGGCCTCGGCCAAGCGCGCGTAGGGATCGTGCGACGGGCTCAATAGATGCGATTGCGACGGCACGGGAAGCGACTCTTGCTCGCGGCTTCCTGCGGCGCCAACGTCTTGTCCCACAGCTTCGCGACATAACGGTCGCCGCGCTTGCCGTTGGACAGATCCGAGGTGAGATAGAGGATCGGCGGCACCATGATGTCGGGTTCGAACAGGTTGCCGTCGGCGCCGGTGCGATTCTTGTCGTCGAGGCTTCCAGGAATCATCTTGGTATTGGTCGCGCCCCCCGGCAGCAACGCATTGACGGTCACCGGTGTCTCCGCCAAATCCTCGGCCATGATCACCGTGGCGCCTTCGACGGCCCATTTCGAAGCGCCGTAGGGCAAATAGCCCTTGCGCTGCATGGTGACGAGGCTGGTCGAAACGTTGACGATGCGACCCCAGCCGCCCTCGAGAAGATGCGGCGTCGCGGCCTTTGCCATGTTGAACGTGCCGGTGACGTTGGTGTCGATGATCAACTTGAAGCGGTCGTTGGGGATCTCCCAGAACGACGGCCGCGCCTTGATGAAGTCGGCGTGGACGAAGGTCATTCCGCGACCCGCGTTGTTCACGAGCACATGAATGCGCCCCCATTTGGCCTTGGTCTCACGCATCACGCGCTCGCAGTCGGCCTCACTCGTGACGTCGGCCTGCAGCGGCAGAACGCAGTCCTGACCCGCGAGTCGGCGACAGTCCTCCGCGGTTTCCTTGAGCTCGGCCCCTTCCCGCGCGGCCGTGATCGCGACTTTGGCTCCGGCGCCCACCAACCCCAGGGCCATGGCACGGCCGAGACCCCGACCACCGCCGGTGATGATGACGACCTTGTCTTTGATCGAAGGATGCATGCTGACGTTCCCTGTTGCTGGCGACTCTAGGATGCCGCCCCAATGGCGACAATGTCGGGAATGAGCGACTGGCCGCCTGCCAGAGGCGCTTTTATGATGGATCGGCAATCCGACAGGGAGAAGGCCATGGCGCTCATCGAGTCGCCCGCCAACAAACGCATTCCACGCTACCGTTCGGGGCCGCGCCATGGCACCGAGGGGCATCAGATCTTCATCGAGGACTGTCCGCGCCGCCTGCGCACGATGATGAACGGCGTCACCATCGCCGATTCGACTCGCGCCAAGATCCTCTTCGAGGACGGGCACCTGCCAATCTATTACTTCCCCATGACCGACGTGCGCATGGATCTCCTGGGCAAAACGACGCACACGACGCATTGCCCCTACAAAGGAGACTGTTCCTACTGGACCATCGGCGTCGGCGAACGGAAAGCCGAGAACGCGGTATGGGGCTACGAGAACCCGATCCCGCAATCCGCCGCGATCAAGGGCCACGTCGCGTTCTACTGGAACAAGGTCGACCACTGGTTCGAGGAGGATGAGGAGATCTTCATCCACCCGCGCGACCCCTACAAACGCATCGACTGCGTCCGCTCCTCACGACGCGTGCAGGTCGTGGTCAACGGCGAGACGGTCGCCGATACCCGCCGCGCCGTCTTCCTGTTCGAGACGACGCTGCCAACCCGCTATTACATTCCCAAGGAAGACGTGAAGCCTGGCGTGCTGTCACCGTCCGACCTGCAGACGGGGTGCCCGTACAAGGGCTTCGCCAAGTACTTCCACGTCAGCGTCAAAGGCAAGCGTTACGACAACCTCGTGTGGTACTACCCCGAGACGACGACCGAAGCGCTGAAAATCATGGGCCTTCTTTCTTTCTACAACGAGAAGGTCGATGCGATCCTGATCGACGGCGCCGCCGAACCGAAACCCCTGACCCCGTGGTCCTGACATGCCAAACCGTTTCGCCTCGCTTTCCAATCTCCTCGCTCGCCCCGGTGCCGTGGTCGTCCCCGGGGGTGGTACGGCCCTCGAGTTGCGACTGGCCGAACTTGCGGGCTTCGAAGCCGGCTATGTTTCGGGCTACGCGACCTCGGCCGCTGTCTACGGCGTGCCCGATGTCGGGTTGATCGCCTACCACGAGGTCGAAGCCAACGTGCGCGCCATTCGCGCCGTGACTCAGATGCCGCTGATCGTCGACTGCGACACCGGCTACGGCGACATCGCGAACGTGATCCGCACCGTTCGCGGGTTGCAGTTGGCGGGAGCGTCCGCCGCCCAGTTCGAGGACCAGACCTGGCCCAAAAAGTGCGGCCACATGGAAGGCAAAGTGATCGAACCGGCCGAGCGCGCCGCCGAGCGCATTCGGGCCGCGGTGTCAGGCCGGCCGAGCCCCGATTTCAAGATCATTGCCCGCACCGACGCCCGGGCGCCATTGGGTCTCGAGGAAGCGATGCGACGGCTCAAACTCTACAAGGAGGCCGGCGCGGACATTCTATTCATGGACGCGGTCGAATCGGTCGCCGAGATGAAGCGTCAGGTCAATGAGTTGCCCGGACCTCACATGGTCAACATGTCGGAGACGGGCAAGACGCCGCTCATGTCGGCCAAGGAACTGGAAGCGATCGGCTTCAAGATCGTCATCTTCCCGTCGTCGATGATCCGCGTGATGGTGCGTCAGCTGACGTCGTTTCTGAAAACGCTGCGTGAGACCGGCGACTCGCGTTCCTGGCTCGATCGCATGGCCTCGCTCGAGGAGACCAACTCCGCCCTCGGCTTGCCGGAGCTCAACGAGGTCAGCGCGAAGATTCGCGCCGCATGACCGACTAGGCGCGCGCGCCACGCAGGCTCAAGAACCGGTGCCCGCCGCCGGCGCGCGGGATCGCCAAGTCCTCGACGATGATGCCGCCCCGGTCGAAACCCGATTTTATGGCCTCCTCGGTAAACGGAAAGTCGTGGCTGGCACCCTGAAACGGTTCGTTGTTGAAGTGGGTGTTCCAGTCCTGCACGGCCTGTTCGAACGGGTCGCGACCGCCGTAGGCAAGGCCGTCGAGATGAAGCATCAGGCCGCCGGTTCGCAACAGGCGACGGCATTCCCGAAGCACGCGCCGCAGCGCCGGCGCGGGCAACTCGTGCAGCAGGATGTGGGACACCACGAGATCGAACGACCTAACGGAGAAGTCGGTGGTTTCGGCATTCTGCTGGGAAAAGTGCACGGCCGCTCCGAGCGCCCGGGCACGCGCGTGGGCGTAACGCAGCATCGGCGCTCCGATGTCGATCGCGTGAACCTCGGCGTTTGCAAAAGCCTGCGCCCAGGGCACCGTCGAGTGTCCCACGGAGCAACCGAGGTCGAGGATGCGGTGCGGTTCGAACTCCGGAAAACGCTCCCGCAGGTAGCCGATCAGGGCTTCGCCGTAACCGGCGCTCGTGGGGCCCAACGCCCCCATGCCGTAGAGATAGACGCCTCGGTCGTAGATCGCGCCGGCGAACACGTCGTCCGCGACGAGTTCGCTCTGATAATTTCCCGGCATGACGTGAATGTCGACCTCGGCCATGTAACGCGGCGTGACGAACGCGGGATCGAGGCGCAACGTGCCGGGCCCAGGCTCGGCCCTCGCCCGAGCGATCAGAGTCGGCAACTGGCGTTCGACCGTCTCGCCGACCCCGTCCCAGAGCATCTCCTGGGTCGTGCGCTGCAGGGCACTCCAGTACTGATAGTAGGGTTCGGCCAAAAGGGCCCGGCTCACTTCATGCCGGGTGTGTGGGTCCCGCCCCAGCGCACGGCGAAGCGCCGGCTGGATCCGCGCGCGGTAGACCTCGCTGTTGCCTGGTGCCAACGTGACCGTGCAGGCTTGTCGCATAGCCTGGGCGAACGATTGCCGAGCCCACTCATCGTGCGTCGGTTCGGGCAATAGGGCATGGGCGAAGGGTGCCGCCACGATCAGGCCTTGCGGGCGCCACGGGCGCCGCTTTCGCGGAACATCTCGGCCAGATAGAGCGCCTTGCGCCCGAACGTCAGCAGATTCTCACGACGGAACCCCGCTGCCAGCGCCTCGCGCTCGAAATCGAGATCGCGGCTTCCCCTGGCGAACGGCTCGTTGTTGTAGTGCGTGTTCCAATCCATCAACCATTCGTCGTAGGCCGTCATGTTGCGTTTCGGCGCATCCGAATGAAGCATGATGCCGCCGGACGCGAGCAGACGGTGCGACTCTCGGAAGAGCGACCGGATCGTCGATTGCGGGCACTCGTGAAGCAGCAGGTGCGAGACCACGAGGTCGAAGTGGCCGTCGGGGAACGTGGTTGCCGTCGCGTCCATCTGTACCCAGTGGACTCGCTTGCCGAGGGACTGGGAGCGCGCGTGAGCGTAGCGCAGCATCGGTGCACCGACGTCGAGGCCATAGACCTCGGCATCGGGGAAGGCGTCGACGTAGGGCAAGGTCGAGTGCCCGACCGAGCACCCCATGTCGAGAATCCGGCGAGGGCGGAATTCGGGGAGATCGCTCTTGAGGAACTCGCAGTTGAGCGAGCCGAGGCCTTCGTTGAACGAACCGATGTTGCCCATCAGGAAGACATAGACCCCGCGGTCATAGAGGGCGCCGGCGTAGACATCGTCGGTCGTCGTTTCGGTCTGGAAGTTTCCCGGCATGACGTGGATGTCGACTGCCTCGATGTAGCGCGGCATGGCCAAAGCCGGATCGAGCGTGAGCGAGCCGTTCGTTCGGCGGCTCGGCCGTCGCGCCCGCGCGATCAGCTCGGGCAGCTGACGCTCGACGCTGTCACCCACCGAGTCCCAAAGCATCTCCTGGGTCGTGCGCATCAACGCGCTCCAGGCTTGGTAGTAGGGTTCACGTCGCATCACGCTGCCGACCTCGGTGCGACTGACCGGTTCGCGGTCATGCTCGCGTCGAAAAAGCGGTTTGGCATGCTGCTCGAAAACGATGCGGTTGCCAGCCGTTAACGGCCCCGTGACGTTCGTTCGCATGCTCTGAACGAAGTTCTGACGCGCCAATTCGTCGTGCGTCGTGCGCGGCAATACGGCGTGGCTGGCCTGAGCACGCATGGGTCCCTCCCCTGATCACCTCGCGGCGTATTGTATCCGAAGCGTCACGACGCCCGCCAACGATCGGCTACGATGGGACATGCGGCGGCACGAAACCGGAACCACCCGCAACGGCCTTCATTACCTGAGGCTGCATGGCGGCCGGCGAATCCTGGTCTACCTGCCGGGTCTCGACGATTGTTGGCGCGACCTGACGTGGTCGCCGCGGCTGCGGTCCTGGCAGTTCGGGGCCTGCCGGATGAGCCACACGATCTACGGTTTGAGCCGTCCCGCCCTCGCACCGCATCACTCGCTACGCACACTGGCCGATGACACGGCGAACGGAATTCAGGAGATTGTCGACCGCGAGCGGCCAGAGAACGGCCAAGTGGACCTCACCGGGGCCTCCTACGGCGGCGTATTTTCCCTGCTGATCGCAGCGCACTACCCGGCGCTCGTTCGGCGCCTCATCGTGCAGATGGCGGCACACCGGTTGGCTCCGACGGGATTTGGTCTCGGCCTTCGCTGGCTCGCGCTGGCCGAACAAGGCCGCCCGCAGGCGTTGCTCCGCTCGTTTTTTGGCGACAGCGTCGGCGGCGGTCGAGGCGCTCTGGCCCGCCTGGTGTTGCTGCTATTGGCCCCGTGGCTCGGCGGGCGACCCTCTTTCCTTCCTGATGCGGCCCGGTACCTCCACCTGATCAGCGAAATCGATCTCACCGAACTGCTGCCCCGCGTCACGGCCCCCACGCTGTTCATCGGGAGTCGGGACGATCCGTTCTTCTCGGGGGCCCTGCTGACCGAGGCCGCGGCGTTGGTCGGGGCTGGAACCGTGCGCCTGTTTCCCGGCCGCAACCATGCGGCGTTCGTTCATCATCGGCGCGCCTACGACGGCGCCATCGTCGAGTTTCTGCGAACTAGTGAATCCGATCGTCGCGGGTCGGTCCGCCCTTGACATAGGCGCGAGCGACCGGGGAAGCGTGGTGATGCACCATGCGCCACTCACCATCCTCGCGAACGAACACGTTGGTGGCGGCCAGCATGTTGTGTCCGACCGCCTCGTTGCACGTCACGAAGGCGGTCGCCCCGACGACGTGGGCTTCGGCGTCGAAGCAGGACACGCTGCTTCCAGGCACGTCGGACAGGATCGACCGCCAACTCTCCATGATCCGTGCCCGCTCAGTGAGGGCCGTCCAGCCAGGATGGGTGCAGGCGACCGGCGCCTGTCGCGACCACAAGCCGTCCATCGCTGCGTAATCGCCGGCCCCGAACGCGCGATAGAACGCGTCGTTGGCGGCAAGGACCTTCTTCGTCTCCGTCATGGGCACCTCGCCTTCGCCACATACCATAGGCGCTACCAAGCTCGGCACGGAGCGCAGCATTTCCACACCGTGTGGGCACTCGCCCCAATTTATTGGGGCGAACGATTGACAGCAATTTCCGGCCGGGCCTAGCATGCCGCGTCCGGCAGAGGCCATTGGGCCATCGGCCGGGCGGCGCCACGCGAGGTCCCGCGCCTGCGCCCAGGGGGTTGGTCTTACCAACAGGGGGAGCTATGGACGTCATCAACCAGATCAAGGGTTGGATTTACCGGATCATCGAGGTCGCGCTGGCGCTGATCGCTCTGGCGATAGTGATCCAGGTGATGTTCGGACCTCAGGTCCCGTTTTTCTCCGGGATCGTTGCCAATCTCACAAAAATCGTTAGCGATCTCGGTGGCGCCGGCTTGGTCGGCCTGATCTCGTTGGCCATCATCCTTTATCTGTTCTCCGATCGCGCCAAACGCTAACGCACCATTACTCGGGTCGGCCCGGCGGTGAACGTCGGGCCGGTTTGTTTTTCTCGGCCCCTCTGGCAGTGTTGCGTCGTGCCGCGCCGCCCTCCGCCCGTCACCGCAAGCTCCCTCGACCGCGACGCCGAACGCTACCTGCTGCGCTACAACGCCTCCGTCGGCCATCTTCGACGCCTGCTTATGCATCGGGTGAAGCGCTCGGCCCGGGACCATGGCACCGACCTCGAGAAGGCGAGCGTCTGGGTCGACACGACCTTGAACCGCCTTGTCTCCCAGCGCGCCCTCGATGACGCGGCCTTTGCCACGATGACGGCCGAAACCTTGTGGCGGCGAGGCAAAGCGCTCGGCGCGGTACGGGTGGCCCTACGGGCCAAAGGGCTGGCCGCGCCCGAGGTGGAAGCGGCGCTGGCGGCGCTGCGCCATCAGTCGGCGACGCCAGATCTCGAGGCGGCGATTACCCTCGCGCGGCGGCGGCGCCTCGGACCGTTTCGCGGCAAGGACCGCGCCGATTACCGGCGCAGAGATCTGGCCGTACTCGGTCGGGCCGGTTTTGCTCCCGATGTCGCACGACGCGTCATCGACGCGACCGACGAAGATGCCTTGCGCACGTTGGTGGAGGACGGCGGGTCGTGAAGCACAGGGGTCCGCCCGCTTTCACCATGCGACAGCGCCGCCAGAATGCCGCCAGTCGCCCGGTTCCCGGACTCGCCGATAACGCTGCATAGCACCCGTTCGACGTTCTGCATATCGGCGATTTTCTTCCGGACCTCTTTCAAGCGCGCCCGCGTCATCGCGAGCGCATCGGCGTCGCGGGCAGCCGAGTCGACCGAGATATCCAGCAGTTGGCGAACTTCGTCGAGACCGAAGCCCAGTTCGCGCGCTCTCCGCACGAACCGCAAACGCGCGGCCGCCGCCGGAGAATACTTGCGATGTCCGCCTGCGCTCCTTTGTGGTGGATCGAGCAATCCGCATCGCTCGTAATAGCGAATGGTTTCGATGTGGACGCCGCTAGAGCGGGCCAGGGCCCCGATACTGATCATTTGATCAATTTTCTTCGTCATGTCCGCTTGAATCTGTAGTCGCTACAGATTGTACATGAACGTCGTGGCCGGGTCGCGCGGGCGCTCTATCCTGGTCCCTCGCGTCACCAACAACTTGGATAGGGGTCCACGACCCGGCCGCACCGTTTCTAGGGCGCGGCTCGGGTCCGCGCCGTCCTGCTTCAACCCGATGCCCGCAGGAAATCGACGACCACGCGGCAGAACAGATCGGGCTCCTCGTCGACGGCATCCGGCCCGACCCACGGCATGGCGACGAAACCCGCATTTCGGTGGGCGAGGCGCGGGAGAAGTTCTTCCCACATCACCGCCGAATCGGACGTTGCGTGCAGGAGGACGATCGCCGGACCCTGCCCGCATTCGAGATAGTGGATTTGCCCGCCGGTGGTCCCGACGTAGCCCTTGTGAGTAGTGTCGGCCATGACCCCCTCGAGCTTGCGATCTCAACGTGAACCTGCGCCCCGGCGAGCGTTGGCGAACAACACCACAACGAGGCTTGGTCGCCCTGCGATCCTCAACCTGTTCTGCCGCCAAGGCGACAGAACCGATTAGGGCGCGAGAGGCAAACGCCCGCGCACCGGCTGGCGGGGATCAGTGAAGCCTGGGGTCGAATTATGACCTGGGGCAACCAGGCGATTGACGAAGGCTTCGTCCTCGTCGTGCCACGCGTGACCTTCGATTCCCAAATAGTCCCGCCACTGTTCGAGCGTCCGCGGGCCGGCGATCACGGACGTCACCACGCGATTGTTGAGGCACCAGAGCGTCGCGAATTGGACGGGTGACAAGTTGCGGTGCCGCGCGCGATCGACGAATTGTTGCGCGATGTCGAGCGATTCCACTCGCCATTCGGCCTGCAGCAGCCGCGGGTCACGACGGGCCGCACGGCTGCCCTCGGGCAGGGCCTCATTGCGACGGTACTTGCCGCTGAGAACACCGCGCGCGATGGGGCTGTAGGACGCAACCCCGATGCCGAAATGGTCGCATGCGGGGAGGACCTCGGCTTCCGCTACGCGGGACACCGCGTTGTAGTTGGGTTGACACACCACCGGCGCTTGAAGACCGAGCCGGCGACATTGATGGACGGCTTCGCCGATGCGAAATCCGGGGAAGTTCGACAGACCGATATGCCGGATTCGGCCGCGATCGAGCAAAACCGCGAGGCTCTCGAAGGTTTCCTCCAGCGGTGTCCCTTCGTCGTCGACATGGACGTAGTAGATGTCGATGTAATCGGTCGCCAGCCGTCGCAGACTGTCCTCGCAGGCCCGCATCATGGCTTTGCGCGAGGCCCCACGCTCGTTCGGACCCTGCCCGAACGGCTGGCTGAACTTCGTGGCAAGCACCCAGTGTTCGCGGTCACGAGCGATCCCTTGGCCGGTCAGGCGCTCGGATTCCCCGGCTGTGTAGACGTTGGCCGTATCGATGAAATTGACGCCAGCGTCGCGCGCTGCGTCGATGATCGCGAGCGCGGTCGCGCCATCCGTGGGGCCGCCGAACATCATCGTGCCCAGGCAGAGAGGCGAGACCACAACCCCACTTTTCCCGAGGCGTCGGTGTTTCGAGTTCATGACGATTTGTCCCATGCGCGAGGGTCTCCGGCAACGGCCTAGCGCGAATCGACAGGGATCCCCCACAGCCCGGCGCGGCGCTGGCGTGCCAGCCGCTCGAGCGCCGCGTACAGCGGCGGGGCCCCTGGTGCGGCCAACGCCCACCCCTGTTCGATGAGCCAGGCGGACAAGTCAATCGTTGTCCCAGGGCGAAGGGTCTGCCAGCAGGTGGCTTCGATCGCGCCGTCGGAGGAGCGACCGTGCGGCCGGCACGATACGAAGTGGCGCAAAAATGCCTCCAGCGCCAGGACGGCACGCGGCGCGCACCGCGCCGGGATGGTGACGCGATCACAGAAGAATCCGCTGTCGGGCATCAGTACGCCGGCCAGTCGGAACGTTTGACCGTCGACACGGACCGTACCATCGCGGCCGATCACGGCGTATCCGTGGACGTCCGCCGCGACGGACGGGCCTGTTGTCGACAAGAGGATCACAACGATTGCCGCGAATCTCATGGCATGGCCCCTATCCGCCCTCCGGTCCGCGGGATGTCTGCTAACCTTCGACTATGGCGAATGCGTGTCACGGCGCGTTGCTGACCTGGACCGATGTCGCGGACCGGGACGAACCAGCCTTCAACGAATGGTACGACCGCGAACACCTGGGTGAACGACTTGCGATGCCGGGCTTCCGCCGCGTTCGGCGTTACCGCGCGATAACCGGTGGGCCGCGATACCTGGCCATCTACGATACCACCGACGTGAGCGATCTCGCCTCCCCTGCCTACCAACGACTGCTCCGGGAGCAATCGGCCGAGAGTCGACGGATCATGAGCCGCTTCACGACGCTTCATCGCCTCACCTGTCGGCGGTCGATCCAATGCGGCAGTCTTGGCTTCGGTGGAACCATGGGCGTGCTGTGCTTCTTCCCGGCAACGGGAGAGGACGATGCGACTCGGCGGCACCTCGACGAGTCTCTGCCAGCGCTCGTCGTGCGTCCGGGCGTCATCGGCGCTGGCCTCTGGGAGAACGATCTCGCCGTCGCCAACGGGCCCGCCCAATCGCCGATCATCACGTTCGATCATCCCACGCGGCCGGAGTGGGTCGTCTATGTGGAAGGCGCGGAGGACGGGCCCACGTTGCACGCGACCCGAGAGTTGACGGAATCCCTGAATCGTCGAGGTGTTTCCCTGGCACAGGACTTGGCGACCTATCGTTTCCTCTGCGGCAACCATCGCCGAGGCCGCGCCTCCTCGGCGGTGCAGGAGCGTGGTAAATTGGCGCTGCGGACTGTCGCGGCCGAGCGTGGCCGTCCATCGACCCGGCGTGCACGAGGGGAGCCGCCGCGGGCATGAACGTCAAGTCGTACGACCTTGTCGTGATCGGTTCAGGTCCAGCGGGCGAAAAGGGCGCCGCTCAGGCCGCCTATTTCGGAAAATCGGTGGCTCTGATCGAAAAGGACCTCGCACTGGGCGGCGCGGCTGCCAACACCGGCACGCTGCCGTCGAAGACGCTGCGCGAATCGGCGCTCTACCTCTCCGGATTCCGTCAACGCGGCCTCTACGGCATCGAGTTCCGGATGAAAGAGCGCGTAAGCGCCCGGGATTTCCTCTATCGCGAACGGCTTGTGGTGCAGAGCGAACGATCGCGGATCGCCGACAACCTGAAGAAGCACCGTGTCGACCTCTATCGCGGGCGCGCCTCGTTCGTCGACCCTCATACGATTGCCATCCAACCCGATCGGGCGGACGCGGTGCAGATCCGAGGGTCCGTGATCCTGATCGCAACGGGCTCTCATCCCTATCGCCCGAACAATCTCCCGTTCCACGACGCACGCGTCTACGATTCCGACACCATCCTCAACATCCATGACCTACCCCCGACGATCCTGGTCGCCGGCGGCGGCGTGATCGGCTGCGAATACGCCTGCATGTTCTCGGCCCTCGGGATCAAGGTGAGTTTGGTCGAGGGTCGCGAACGGCTTCTCGCTTTCATGGATGCCGAGATTACGCAGACTCTCACCACGGCCATGCGGGAGATGGGCGTCGATCTGCATCTGGCGGACACGATCGAGCAGATCGACCTCGCCGAGACGTTCCGGGCACGACTGAAGTCGGGCAAGACCTTGACGGCGGACGCCATCCTTGCGGCCACGGGCCGCGTCGGCAACACCGAAAGCCTGGCCTTGACCAATGCCGGAATCAAAGCGACGGCGCGCGGCAACATCGAGGTCAACGACCGCTATCAGACGCCGGTGCCCCACATCTACGCCGTCGGCGACGTCATCGGGTTTCCGGCGCTCGCCTCGACATCCATGGAGCAAGCCCGGGTGGCAATGGTCCACGCCTTCGACCTGCGATACAAGACCCAGGTCGCTCCGATCCTGCCCTATGGCATCTACACGATCCCGGAGTGCTCGATGGCCGGGGCCGCCGAAGAGGAACTGACCAAGAAAGGAATCCCGTTCGTCGCCGGCCGCGCGCGGTATAGCGCCAACGCCCGAGGCCAGATCATCGGTGACGACCTCGGGTTCCTCAAATTGCTGTTCCATGCCGACGACATGAGGCTGCTCGGCGTCCATATTATCGGTGAGCAAGCGAGCGAACTCGTCCACATCGGCCTGATGGCGTTGAACACCGGGTCCGGAGCCGATCTGTTCATCCAGACGTGCTTCAACTATCCGACCCTTTCGGAGATCTACAAATACGCGACGTACGACGCCCTCGGGCAGCGGGCAAAGCGAAGCCCTGCAGCGGCTTGATTGGACGCGACCAGGGGAGTCAGGAATGAAGCACGAAACCACGCGCGGCAAGATCCTCTACCTCCGCGCCGGCCAGGAAACCGGCCGCGAGTGGTTCACCATCACCAAGCACGGCGACGGACAGCGCACACTCCGCGCCCACTGCGAGATGGACGACCATGACCTTCTGCGCGACGTCACCTACACCGTCGGTGGCGACTGGCGGCCGCGCGATTGTTTCGTTCGACTGACCATCCACGAGCAGTTCGTCGGTTCGGCCTGGTTTTCGTTCACCGATCGCACGGTCGAGTGTCAGGCGTTCACGGCTGCCGAGGGGCGGATCGACCAGCGGTACGATGTGCCCCGTCGCCCGCCGTCCTTCGGCGCGCACCCGATCGTGTGCGACATGTGGCACCTATCCCAGTTCGATCGGAATGGCCCGCGGCGTCAGACCCTAGAAGGGATTTTTCTGTCGTCACCAAGGCCGGACGGCGGCTCCGGCCCGATGCTGTCGCGCAAGAACCTGACAATAGAGTATACGGGCAAGGAGCGGCTGACCGTCCCGGCAGGAACGTTCGAGGCCGACCGTTTCGAGTTCGTCCTCGGCGCCCCGCATCCGGCAAACGAGATCCTGTGGTGCTACGGCCCCGAGATCGTGCCGCTCAAGGTCGCCTATCCGATCTATGACGCGACCTACGAACTCGCGGAGTTCACGCCCTCGCGGTGAACGCGGTCAGATCAGATCGAACCCGCCATGATCGTTCATCGCGAGGAGTTCGCCGCGCCCGACGTCGAAGTACCACCCGTGGATCCGGATCTCGCCCTTGGCCTCAGCCTCACTGATCCATGGAAAGGTCCGCAGGTTGTAGACCGATTCTCGGATCACTTCCTTCTCGCAGAGGGTTTGATGAGTCTCCGGCGGGCCAGCGGCGATGGCGCGTTCGCGGGCCGGCCACGCGATGTTCATCCACGGTCCGATGAACTCGCCGGTCGGGCGGACAGTCTGTTGCAGTAACGCCTGAACGCCGCCGCAATGCTTGTGCCCGAGGACGACCACGTTCTTCACCCGTAGCGACCGAACCCCGAACTCGAGCGCCGCCGACGTACCGTGATAGCCAGAGGACGGATCGTAGGGCGGAACCAGGTTCGCGACGTTGCGGATGACGAAGATGTCGCCCGGCTGGGTGCTGAAGAGCAGCTGTGGGTCGACGCGGGAGTCGCAGCACGAAACGATCAAGGCATGGGGTGACTGTCCATGTTGCGCGAGATCGGCGAACAGTTCTCCGTGATCGCGAAAATAACTGGCTCGAAACCGGCGGAATCCTTCAATCAAACGTTCCACGACTGCCCCTTCCTCGCGTCATGCACGGCGCTTTAGCGGGTTCGCTACCGCCAATCAAGCCAAAGCCACAAGTCGGTCCATAGCCGGGCGCGCGCCATCGGGGCGACGTCAGGGTGACGCAGAGTCCGTCGCCGAAGTGGCACGAGCGGTTTTGAGCAAGGAGTAGATGACCGACCCGCCAATCAGTAGAGCCGTGATCCCGAGGGCCAGTTCGGTCGGCATCTTCCAAACGTCGACCAACAGCATCTTGGCGCCGATCACGAGGAGCACCAACGACAGGCCGTACTTGAGGTACTCGAAACGTCGGATGATGTCGGCCAGGGCGAAGTAGAGGGCCCTCAGTCCAAGAATGGCGAAGACGTTCGAAGTCCAAACGATGAATGGGTCGGTGGTGATCGCGAAGATCGCAGGAATCGAATCGACGGCGAATACCAGGTCCGTGACCTCGACCATGACCAGGGCGAGGAACAGCGGCGTCAGATAGAGCACCCCGTTGCGGCGAACCCAGAACGCCTTTCCTTCGTAACCCTCGGTCACGCGAAAACGCCGGCGCATGAACCCGACGATCGGGTTGCCGCCGATGTCGGGCTCCTTGTCGGCCATCATCAACATCTTGATTCCGGTGACGACCAGGAACGCCCCGAACACGTAAATGATCCAGTGAAACTCCGCGATGAGCGCGGTACCAGCGAGAATGAAGATGGCGCGCATGACGAGGGCACCAATGATCCCCAGAACAGGACACGGTGCTGGTAGGCGGCCGGAACTGCGAAATAGCCGAAAATGAGCGCGATAACGAAGATATTGTCGAGGCTCAGGCTGTATTCGATCAAGTAGCCGGTGAGGAACTCCGTCCCGGCTTGTTCGCCCCGGAACACGTAGACGCCGGCAGCGAAAATCAGCGACAGCGCGACATAAAACGCAGATAGGAGCAGCGACTCGCGCGCCGTGATGACCCGCTCTCTGCGATGCAACAGACCGAGGTCGAACGCGAGGAGGGCGAGAACAAAGGCGACAAACCCGAGCCAAAGCCAGAACGAGGTTTCCAGGGGCGATCCTTCAGGGCTGGGCGCTGCGTCCGCAAGGCACTAGAAGGATCCGACATCGCAGCCGACGCCTCGGCTGCCAGAGGGGCCCGGACCCGGGTTTTGGTGGAGATAGGCGTCGCCACGAGGACTTCAAGGCGGGGTGACCCGGGGGCAAGAGTTTTTTTGCGGATTCCCGGACCCCGACCGATCGGGCGGCCCTGAGGCCCACACCTTTGCCGTGTGGTTTTCGATCGGCCTATGCTGTTCCGGGCGCACGCGGGGAGAAACCAAGGTGAAACGTCAATTCGTCGATATCGCCGAAGGGCAGGTTCATGTGCGCCGGGCGGGACAAGGTGGGCTGCCCCTCCTGCTTCTTCATGTCGCGCCGGGCACGGCCGCCGGGCTCGACCCACTGACGGAGGGGCTCGGGCGAACTCGGGCTTGCTACGCGCTCGATTGCCTCGGGATGGGCGATTCTTCCCCGCCCGCTGTGGCCGCCCCCGACCTCGCGTACTTCGCCGATGCCACCCGGCGGACGGTCGATGCCCTCGGGCTTTCGCAATATTGCGTTTATGGCAATCGTGGCGGCGCACACATGGCAATTGAGCTCGCCATAACCGACCCCAGCGTTCAGAGTATCGTCATCGACGGACTCTGGCACTTCCCTTGGCCGAAGGAACTGCCGTGGACAAACCCCTACCCCGCACCGACCGTCGAAGAGCTGCACGATCACTACGCGCCGGCGCTGACCCTCGACGCGTTCGGTTCCCAGTTTCGCCAGGCTTGGCACCTGATGCGCGACTCATGGTTGTTCTGGCCCTCGTACGCGCGCCAGGGCGCCCATCGACGGACGACCAGCGTGCCGGAGGCGGCGATACTCCACGATCAGGTCGTCGAACTGCTCAAGGGTGCGCGGACCCAACACCTCGGGGTGCGCGCTGCCTTTCGTCATGACTGGCGTGCCCGTGCCGCGCTCGTACGACGGCCGACCTTGGCCCTCGGCAATGCCTGTCCCTTCATCCCCGGCGCTATCAAGAAGACTTCGCCTCGCTTCGACAACTACGCCGCGAACGCCAAGGCGCTCGAGGCCAATGTCGCCGAGATCGCGGCTTTCCTGGACGGCGGAGCAGCCCCAAGCGGGGCAAAAGTCGCATAGAATACGACCCCGGTCGGAACGAAGCCGATCAGACAGGGAGACTTCAGGAACGATGACGAAACAACATTCACACGCCAGAACGCGTCGCGCGATGCAGCTGGCCGGCGCCGCGCTATTGGCGGGCACCGTAAGTATGCCGGTCGCGGCCCAGGACAAGGATACGCTGAGACTGGCGATCTGGAGCCTGGTTCCCACGTTCGGCAATACCTATTCGGGTACCGCCCGGCCGCACGTCTATCTCTACAACGCCATGTTCGATTCGGTGACCCAGCTCGACGCCAAGGGTGCCGTGACACCGATGTTGGCAGCGTCCTGGGAGCTGGTCGACGCCACGACCTGGCGGTTCAAGATTCGGCCGAACGTCAAGTTCCAGAACGGCGAGGCGATGAACGCGGCAGCCATCAAGGCGTCGCTCGACTATCTGCGCAGTGATGAAGGCAAGCGATTCCAACTCGCGACCGAATTGAACCAAGTGGTCGACGCTACAGTGGTCGACGAACTCACGGTCGACGTGAAGTCGAACGCCCCCAACGCCATGCTGCCCCATCAGATGGCGGGCTTGCGTCCCCCGGCGCCGAAGTACTGGGCCGAAGCGGGCCTCGCCAACGCGATCAAGCAGCCCTATGGCACCGGACCGTTCAAGGTCATCTCCTGGACCGACCAGACGATCCGCATGGAGGCCTTCGAGGGCGCCGCCGTTCGTCAACCGCAGGTCAAGAAGTTCGAGATTACGGCGGTCCCGGAAAGCCCGGCCCGCGTGGGTGCCTTGCTTTCAGGACAGGTCGATATTGCGTTGCGGCCGGACCATGACGATGTTCCGCGCATCAAACAGGCGGGTCATAACATCGTTGCCTCACCCGGGACCGGCGTGCGCGGCATGGTGCTGCGCGCCCTCGACGACGGCAGCCCGTTCCGCGACAAGCGCGTGCGCCAGGCGGTGAACTACGCCAGCAACAAAGCCGCGATCAACGACGCCCTGTTCTCGGGATCGTCCAAGCTGGCTGGCCAGCCAGCGTTGGAGGGGACGTTCGGCCACAACCCGAACATTCGTCCGTACGCCTTCGACCAAGCCAAGGCCAAGCAGTTGCTGACCGAGGCAGGCTTTCCCAACGGCTTCAAGGCGAAGGCTGAGATCCTCAATACCGGGGCGTCGTACATTTCGGCCTACCAGCTGATCTCCGCCGACCTGAAGAAGGTCGGAATCGATCTCGAGCTTCAGCAGATCACGATCCCCGATCTCCTGGGCAAGCTTACCAAGCAGCGGCCGTTCGACGGCGTGGCGTTCGATTTCGACTTCGAAACGCTTCCGTCAGCCGATGCATTGCGCCTGAAGACGTGGCATTCGTGCTTCAATCGCATGAGCACCTGGTACTGTTTCCCCGAGACGCAAGCCAAAATGGAGGCTGCCCTCAACGAGCCTTCGGTCGACAAGCGCCGGCAGATGACCCAGGAACTGATGCAGATCTATCACGACGATCCGCCGGTCATTTATCTCTTGGCCGAGTCCGACATCGACGGTGTGTCCAAGCGGGTCGAAGGATACGAGGTCATCCAACGTCACGTGCAGTACCACAAGATCAAGTTGAAGAACTAACGATGTGGTTGTGACGAAGCGGCCCGATCCATCCGGGCCGCTTTCGTTTTGAGTGCTTGCCAGTCCGCGCCTCGGAGACGCCATGGCCTACGTCGAACTGATCGGATTCGCAGGGGCGATCTTGACCACGGTTGCGTTCATTCCCCAGGCCGTCAAAGCCTGGCGGAGTCGCTCGACCCGCGACGTCTCGCTCGCCATGTTCCTGATGATCTTCGTCGGAATCATCTGTTGGTTGACCTACGGGCTGTTGACCGAGGATGCGCCCCTGATCGCCGCAAACACCGTTTCGTTCGTCTTGGCGAGTGCGATCTTGGTCGCCAAGCTCCGTTACAAGTAGGCCCGACCGGCGTGGCGCCTCGGCCCCGCGTCGCGGCTGTGGGACGCGCTCTGCCCCGCCGGGCTGCTCGGCAGTTATCCACAGGCTTATCCTCTGCGGTTTCCCGGTGTAAGGACTACGGCGTGCGATCGGACGTGCTGCGGCACGCTGCTCGGGTGCTTCGACCGTCGGCGGGCTTACGTGTCGTGTTTCGCAGACGTTCGGGGCGATGCGGCATCGGTGTGTCGTCCTGGCCGCACGCGCGTCGACCGACGCGCCCAACGGGGGCTCCGGCCAGGGGAACCCCGCAGATCATCGATCCTGGAGGAGGTCGCCATGAGCACCGGCCAAGCGTGGGCAAACTGGGTAGGAACGCGTGAAGAGCGCGAAGACGTCATCACCGCGGCACCGGTCGCGCTCCTCGCCGTCACGCTCGACCATCCCGACCCACGGCCGGTTGCCGGAACGCCGCTTCCGCCGGGCGGTCATTGGCTCTACTTCCTGGAACGCGCCCCGTTGTCGAGCGTTGGCCCCGATGGCCACGGCCGGCGGGGCGAATTCCTACCCCCGATCGATCTGCCTCGCCGCATGTTCGGCGGCGCGCGGATGACGTTTCACAGCCCCCTGGTCGTCGGCGATCGCGTTACCCGCTCGCGCACGATCACCAGCATCTCGGAGAAGGCGGGGCGAAGCGGCCGACTGGTGTTTCTCGGGTTGCGCGAGGACTATGCGACGGGCGAAGGCGTCGCGCTCAGTATCGACGTGGACATCGCGTTCCGTGAAGCGAGTGCGCGAACGTCCGCCGCCCTGACGGTCGAACAGCTGCAGGCCGGCGCGCCGATGCCTCCTGCGAAGCCCGTCTGGCGGCGCAGTATTCAAGCGGGGCCAGTCCTGTTGTTTCGCTACTCCGCTCTCACCTTCAACTCGCATCGCATTCACTATGATCGCCCCTATGCGATGAACGAGGAGGGCTATCCCGGCCTCGTCGTGACGGGCCCACTCATCGCGACCCTGCTATTGGACCTCGTCGCCCGCGAGGCTCCGCAGGCACGACTCAGGACGTTTGCCTTTCGGGCGCACTCGCCATTGTTCGACATGCAGCCGTTCACCTTGAACGGGGCGCCGAAGGGCGATGGTTCCCGAAGCTGGCACCTATGGGCGGAGAACCCTCAGGGGGGTGTCGCGATGCTCGGCGAGGCGACGTGGGACTCTACGGACGCCAGTTGACGCGCTCTTCACGGTAGTCGGCGAGCTCGTAGAACGCCCCTTTGCGCGCACCACCGAGGGAGACCATTTTCACAAGCACGTTGGCATCCCCGGTGCGCCAGATTCCGAGTTCCGAGCCGGACGGGGATGCCCAGGTATAGCGCTCGCATGCGAAGCGCCCGGCCGGAACCGACACGTCCTCGAGTCCCTCGAAGCGGCCCTGGGAGCGGCGAAGCTCGCCGTGTCCCAGGGTCGATCCATTCCAAGTGACCGAAACGGTGTGGACCCAGACGTCCTGCCAGTCCTTGTGGGCACGATCCAGGAAATTCATCTTCCAGGCGTCGTGGCTAATCGGGTGAAACCCGAGCAGCAAGTTTCTCGGGGCCGCAAACGTCGCATAGTCGGCTTCGGTGCTGTGGTTCCAGACCCAGGAATGGAGCATGCCGCCCTCGATTCGGCGCATGACCGTGCCATGGGACTGACCTTTGACGAACAGACGACCGATCGCCTCGATCGCTTGCCAATCGGGGCCGACCAGTTGGTTGGTATCGCGCAGGAGGTCGCCCGTCGGAGACCGCGTCAGCGTTCGCAGCGTCCGCGACCCATCGGGGTTGTGGGTGATGAGAAACCGTTCGTAGCCGGTCGTTCGCCCGTCCGGCTCGGTCAGTTGCAGGGATCCGCTGAACACCGAAAACGACATGATCAACGTTCCTCAGCCGACCAGTGGACCTTTTCCTCGGCGAACTCCGCGAGTTCATACGTCGTGCCGTGCTTGTCGCCCTTGGCGACGACCTCTTTGACCAGGATCCGCAGCGGACCCGTGCGCCAGATGTGCAGTTCTTTGTCGAAGGGCGTAAGCCACGTGAACCGTTCGCAACGAAAGCGACCTGCGGGAGTCACTACGTCCTCGATGCCTTCGAAACGCGCCGACGATTTCAATTTCATCCCATGGCCGAGCGAGCGGCCATTCCACGTGTTCGAGACCGTGTGGGTCAGCACCTCCTGCCAAGCCGACGAGGCTATGTCGACGAAGTTCATCTTCCAGGCTTCGTGGAGGATCGGGTGATACCCAACCGTGAGGTTCTCTGGCGCGTCAAACACGGCGTAGTCGGTCGGCGTGCCCTGGTTCCAGACGTAAGAGTGCAGTTGGTTGTCGACGATCCGGCGCACCACGGTGCCGTGCGCCTCACCCTTGTAGAACAGCCGTCCGATGCCTTCGATCGGCCGCCAGTCGGCCGCGTCCAATTGATTGACGTCGCGCAGGAGATCGCCCTTGGGCGATCGCGTCAATGTCCGCATCGTCCGTGTGCCATCGGGATTCAGCGTCACGGTGAACCGTTCGTAGTCGAACGTCGCGCCGTCGGCTTCGGTTACGCGATAGCGACCGCTCTGAATGGTGAACGAAATTGTGCTCCTCCGGTCAGCTGCGCCGCTGGTATTGCAGATCGCCGAAATAGGCCGCCCGATGCTCGGCGGTGATCGGTCCGGGCGGCGCCTCCCTGTCGGCGAGAATGCTCATCCCCTGGGCAACCGCAGGGCGCGCCGCCATCGCGCCAATCCAGCGTTTGACGTGGGGGAAATCGTCCAACGACATCCCGCGCCGCTCATAGGTGACGGCCCAAGGGTAGGTCGCCATGTCGGCGATCGAGTAGTCGCCGCCCAGGAACTCGGCGTCCTTGAGGCGCGCGTTCATCACGTCATAGAGGCGTAGGGTCTCGCGCCGATATCGTTCGATCGCATAAGGAATTTTTTCAGGCGCGTAGCGATGGAAATGACCGTGCTGCCCGAACATCGGACCCACGCCGGCCATTTGGAACATCAGCCACTGCTTGACGATCCAGCGCGCGGCACCGCCGCGCGGCAGGAACCGGCCGGTCTTCTCGGCGAGGTATTCGAGGATCGTTCCCGACTCGAACAGCACCAACGGCCGGCCCTCCGGTCCGGCTGGATCGACGATCGCTGGGATCTTGTGGTTGGGATTGATCTTTAGGAAGGTCGAGTGAAATTGCTCGCCCTTCGTAATGTCGATCGCGATCACGCGATGGGCCAGAGCGGTCTCGGCGAAGAAAATTGCCGGCTTGCGGCCATTCGGTGTCGGCCATGTGTAGAAGTCGATCATCGCGTTCCTCCTTGTCGACCGCTATTCGTCCTGCAGGCGCGCCCAGGCGCCGAACAGTACGAGCACGGTGAGGATCGCCGCTGCGATCACCGCGATGGCGATCCCTGGCCCGGGCTGCGTACCGCCCCAGAGTGACGAGATGATGAGAAGCCAAGCAAGGACCACCGTGTAGGCGCCCCAGCGCGATCCGAGTTTCTTCGCGAGACTTCGCATCGCCGTTCAGCCGGCAATGGCGCCGTAGACCGCCCAAGGCTTGCCCTTCTTTCCGCTCCCGCCGCGGAAGGTCACCGGTCGTTTGGCATTGAGGTGTTCGTTCGGAACGTAGCCCGAAAAGAAGGAGCGGCGTCGAAATCCTGCGGCCTCGAACAGTTGTCGAAAATCGAGATCGCGCATCTTGCTCATGAAGGGCTCGTTGTTGCCCTCTGTGTCCCAATCCGGAATGAACAGGTCGAAGGCATCCCCTTCCACCTGGGGAACATCCGTGTGGCACATGATGCCGCCCGCCCGCAGGAGTCGACGGCACTCCTGGATGATCCGCGGCAACGCAGCCATCGAGGTTTCATGGAGTAGGACGGCACTGACCACAAGGTCGAACGAACACTCCTCGAAATCCGTGCGTTCCGCGTTCTGCTGGGAAAAGTGCGCAGCAACGCCGAGCGACTCCGCCCGCGCGTGAGCGTAACGCAAACTGGCCGCTCCCAGGTCGACGCCGAACACTTCGGCCTCGGGATAGGCCTGGGCATACGCAAGGGTCGAATTCCCGATCGTGCACCCGAGATCGAGAATCCGTTTGGGGGCGAAATCCGGAAAGTGTTTCTTGAGATAAGCGCAGCCGCCGGCCCCGATATCCTCGTTGCACGGGCCTAACCCGCCCATGGCATAGAGATAGAGGCCGCGATCGTATAGCGCTCCGGCGAACACATCTCCTTGGGCCAAGTCGCTGTGGTAGGAGCCGGGCATTACGTGGATATCGACTGCCGACTGATAGCGCGGGATCGCGAGTGCGCGATCGAGCCGCAGCGAACCGAGTCGCGGCCGGTCGGCGAACGCCTTGGCCCGCGCCATCAGGGTCGGGAGTTGCCGCGCGACCGATTCCCCCACCGAATCCCACATCAGTTCCTGCGTCGTACGTAGGATCGAACCCCAGGCCTGATAGTACGGGTGCGGCTCCATCGCTCGGCGAACCTCGTGGCGATCTTTCGGAGCCCGCCCGTGTTCGCGCTGGAACTGCGGCCGGACACGGCGTTCGTAGATCGTTCGGTTCCCTTCCGAGATGTCGGACATCACATAGCGACGCAAATTGCCGACGAACCCTTGGCGAGCAGCCTCGTCATGGTCGGGCCCTGCCAACACGGCGTGGCGCGTTTGTTGATCAGGAATGCGTGCCTCCCCTGGATGCGGTGATCCTAACCGCGTTCCAGCGCCCTGGCACGGACTTCCCCGTCAGTGCAGGTCGGGGAGTCGGCGATGCCAGTCGCTGGCCTGTTGAAAGGCAAAACCGGCCCGCAACAGCAACTCCTCTTCGAGGTGACGCCCGATCAACTGGAGCGAGAGTGGCATTCCGTCGGGCGTCACGCCGCACGGCATGGAGATCGTGGGGTTTCCCGTGACGTTGAAGGGCATGGTGAACTTCAGGCGCAGGCCCTTCGGATCCGCGACCGGCGACTGATCGATCGGCGGCGGTGGAACAGGCCACGACGGACAGAGGATGAGATCGACGTCACGGAACAGCGCCGCCAAGCGGCCCGCGAACATCGTTCCCGCCAACCGCAACCTGACATAGTGATCGAGCGCGAGCGTGCGGCCACGATGCAACGCCGCCGCCAACACCGGGCCGTACTCGGTCTCGCGGGCCGGAAACGTATCGGCGTGCGTGACCGCGCCTTCCGCCGTCGCGAGGTCGATGATCCGCGGCAGCAGCTCGCCGAGGCTTGGCAGCGAAATACTGCGAATCTCCGCCCCGGCGCCGGCAAACACGGCCGCGCTCGCCAGCACGGCATCGCGAACCGACGGATCCACGCCCTCGCTGCAATAGTGCTCGTCGATCCCGATCCTCACGCCCCCGACCGGGCGAATCGCCCGCGCAAAGTAGTCTGGAACGACCTCGGTTCGACTCACCGGATCTTCCGGATCGAAGCCCGCCATGGCCGTCAGCATCGCCGCACAGTCGATCGCCGATCGCGCCATCGGACCGACGTGATCGAGGGACGGCGCGTAAAACGCCACGCCGCGGCGACTCACCCTCCCGAACGTCGGCTTGACGCCCGTCAAATTGCAGGCCGCGCTGGGAAAACGGATCGATCCGCCGGTGTCCGTGCCGATCGCCCCGGCACACAAACCAGCCGCCAAAGCGACCGCAGAACCCGACGAAGAGATGCCGGGGACCCTCGTTCGATTCCATGGGTTGACCGGCACCGGCAATTTGGGGTGATGGGTCCCGGACGCTGCCTCCGCCATCCGGGTTCGCCCGACGATGATGGCGCCGGCCTCGCGCAGTCGACGAACGACGGTCGAATCCTCAGCCGCAACGCGATCGCGCCAGACCAACGTACCCGCGGCCGTCGGCTGACCCGCCACGTCGCAGAGATCTTTGACGGCAATCGGAATGCCGGCGAGCGGACCCTTGATCTGGGCGCGCTCCATGGCGAACGCGACACGTTTGGCCTCGCTCAGGGTCGCGTCGGGATCGACCAGGGCAAAGGCGTGAAACGTCCCGTCGTAGGCGGCGATGCGGTCGAGCGTCGCTCGCGTCACGTCGACGGGGGATAGCCGACGTTGGCGATACAGAGCCGCCAAATCGGAGATTTCCGCGTAGGCGAGGTTCTCACCCGTCGGCAACGCCGCGGCGACCGTGGGGCGCGACGCGGTCATCCTCAGCCCCCGAAGTGTCCGACGAGTGTGCCGACATGATCGAGCGTCGATATGTCGGTGGCCGCCGCGACGACGCGCTCGACTGGAAACGATCCATTGACGCCCTTCACGAGCCCCGAGAATTTTTCGGTCAACGCCGCAATCGACATCGGGTTGGCCGGCGTTCCATAGGAGTCGAGAACCTCGGCTTTGGCTTTGCGACCACCCCGAAACGTGACTTCGACCCAACTCCCGAAGTGCGCGGGAAAGGCTTTCTCGAGATTGGCGTCCTCGATGGCCTCGACCTTGTCGGCAACGCCCAGGATATCGGCGTTGCCCAGGTTCCCCTCGGCAAAGGCATTTTCGGTATAGGGCCCGGCCACCATCGCGGCACCGACGACATAGGGCAGACTGTATTGCGCCGCCATCATCGAGCCGGGGCGATACATCATGTGCTGATGCAGGAACACCTTCGGGCCACCGACCAGAATCTTTTCGACCTCGGCCGTCGTCTTGAAGCCATCGGTGACCGAACGTAGCGCGTCGATGGTCGAGTGAAACAATCGACACGACGGATAGGGCTTGAAGCTGATGCGGTGGATCTCGAAGGGTGTACCCTTCGCCCTCACCAATTTGTCGAAGTTCGGCTTGTCCGAGAACAACCGGCACAGCCCATAGGTGCCATCGAAAGCCTGCGCTGGGCCGGCGATTCCGCGTTTCGCCAGCTGCGCCGCGACAGTGCCGTTGTGAGCGCCGTAGCCGCCGTGGAGACGTTTGACCACCGTGCCGTGCGGATCCTGGCTGAACTGCATCGACCCGCCGGCCATCGAAAGCATCAGACCCCAAGCTTCGACCAACTGCTTGGCCGAGAGTCCGTAGAGCTTGGCCGCGGTCGTTGTCGCACCAAAACCGCCAAAGAGGGCGGTCGGGTGGTAGCCGCGATGCATGATCGAGGGACCACACGCCATGCCGACCCGGGCCATCACCTCGTATCCGGCGACGATCGCCGGAAGCACCTGTCGCCCGGAGGCCCCGATCTCCGTGCCGACGGCCAAGGCTACAGCCATGACGATCGCGCCGGGGTGGCTCATGCCTTCATCGTGCGTGTCGTCGTGCTCGAGCCCGTGCGCGCACGAGGCATTGACCAAGCCGGCAACCGGGGGCGCCACCTTCAGGTCTGAACCAAAGACCGTCGCCTTTCCCGAGCTGGCATAGACCGTCGCCCAATCCTTCAGCGCCCCACCCCAAGGCAGGAACGCCCCCCGGTAGCAGACACCGAGGTGATCGAGCAACAGCTTACCGATTTGGATCTTGTCCTCGCGCGACAGGTCCTGCTCGCCGAGACCGATCGACCAGTCGGCCAGCGCGCGCGTGCGATCAAGGGTCTCCACCTTTGCGTCCATTCGGGTTCCCTCCCTGGGGCGATGCTAGTGGCAACCCCACCTTGCCAGCAACGACTTGCCGCAATCGCTAGGGCGTGCCATAGGCGACGGGGTCGTCCGTGAGAGGTGGCATACGCGGAGGAGATGGGAAGCGGTGCGTCGCAGAAAAAAGCTCCATAACGGACTTCTGGTCGTCGTTACGATCGTGGTCGCCTTGGTCGCGGCCATCGCGGCCGTGGAAATCGTCCTTTCGGCGAGTCCGGCGTCGCACATCGTTCAGACCGGAGAGCGGGCGTTCGGAGCGGAACGCACGCTTGCGCTTCGCGAATACCGGCCGAGCACGCGTCTCGCCTTCGCCCCGCCGCCGATCCGTTCGACCCACGACGAGAATGCGCTGCCGCTCTATCCAATCGTAACCGACCGCGACGGCTTCATCCGAAGCGAAATGTGGCATGAGGCCGCGGACGCGACGATCGTTTTCCTCGGGGGGTCCACCACGGAGGGCATGTTCGTCGCCCCCCCGAACCGCTTCCCCGCCGAGGCCGCCGCCCTGTTGAGCAAACGGACGGGCCTCAAAGTCAACACACTGAACGGCGGCCGATCGGGCAACAACACCATGCACGCAAACCTGTTGCTCACGGGCAAGGTTCTCGCGCTTCGACCTACCGCTGTCGTGTTGATGGAAAACGTCAACGATATGGGGACGCTGTCGACCTATGGAACGTATTGGAATGCGAGCAGCGACTATGCCCTGGTCCGCACGGTTCGTCGGCCGATCGAGACCGCGTTCCGCAGCATGCGTGACGCCGTCATCCCCCATACCTACCGCGCTATACGGCGCGCGTTACGTCGGCAGGACGACCGCAGTGGGGCCCCGGAACGCGCCGCCTCTGTGGTACCCGAGGCAGCGATCCCAGCGGAGAAGTCCGCGCTGTGGGAGCACCAATACGAAATGGCGGTACGACAGTTCGTGGGCACGGCCCGCGCCTGGCGAGTCCATCCGGTTCTAATGACCCAAGTGTGGATCGGATCGCCCGGAGAACGCGGAGATCCCGGCCTCTTGGCGCGGGATCGCCTGGAGCAACGCGGTTTCAACGCGGACTCCTTCGCTGGCGTCCACGCCCGATTCAACGAGATCATCCGCCGTGTCGCGCAGGACGAGGGTGCCATCCTGATCGACCTCGCGCGAGCCCATCCATGGACCGAACAGGAGACCTACGACGGCCTTCACTTTTCCGACGCGGGTTCCCGGGTGGCGGCCACCATCATCAGCGACACCCTCGGGCCCTGGCTCGCCCTGAGGTCCGCAAACCGATCCCCGTGACGAGCCCCTAACCTGTGGAACTCGGGCTCAATGCCACCGTCGTCGGACTTCTTGCCGCTCTCGGGATTTTCATCCTGGCGTTGTGGCGTCAGCGTCGCGACCAGCCCGGGAATCCATCGCTCGTCCCTTGGACCGCCCTTCAGTATGGCGCCGGCCTAGTCGCGGTGCTGCTGGCCGCCCACCTCGTCAGCTTGGTGAGCGGCGTCCGCTTGCACGGCATGCTCGGCTAGAGGTTCGGGCTTACGCGAAGGCTATTGGGGAACACGAGGCCCATCGCCTGGTCGAGGTGACGGCGAAATCGAGGATCATCGATGCCGCTGACGGAGGATTCGCGAATGTCGACCTCGCTCAGAATCGCGCCGTCGCGGCAAAACGCCCCAATCAGGACGAACCGCCCGGGATTCCCACCACTCGCCAACCCGGCCGTTTCTCCACAGAGGCGCTGACCGGCCTGGATCGGGTTGTCCGGATTGACGATGAGCACGAGGCGCAAGCCCCGTCCGGCCTCGCGTGGGCCGGGCACGAAGCGACCCGAGGCGAAGTAGGCCGGCAAACGCAGCATGGAACGAATACGTTCGGCCAAGCCCTCTCCGGTCGTTCCGCTCAAAGACCCTTCAACCACCGTTGGAATGCCGCGTTGCGCCAAGTCGATGACGAGCGAATCGGAATAGCCCGAATTCACCCGTGAACCCGCGAGGGCATTTACAGGCGACCCGTCGAACACGAGAAATGCCCACGCCACGAGGACGACCAGCGATCGTTGAACCATCGAAAGCTCCCTTGCTGCTCTTACCAACGTCCTGGCGCCTTGGCCTATTTCCGAATCGTTCAGGTGGATCACGGAAACATTACTCGCGAAACGGTCGATGCGATGCGCACACGACCGTGAGCCCAGCCGGCGCGCTGCAAGACGCTCGGGAAAGCGGTTGCATGGGCGGACTCCGTCTTTTAGCGTGGCGCGGTGTATCGCCTTTCCTGGCGTCGTATCGCCCTAATCGGACCCGTCTTCGCGCTCCTGTCCGGAAGCGCGCTGGCCGCGGACGCGGCCAACGGCCGTGTCCTCGCCAATCAGGTGTGTGGACTGTGCCACCTCTCCGCCGCCGGCAATGGGCCACGCGCCGGTGTGGCCCCGCCGTTTCCTGTGGTTGCGACCGAACGCCTCCGAAATTCCAACGATTTGCGGCCCTTTCTTCGCGCGCAGAACCATCCGTTCGGGGCCAGTTTCCTGAGCGATCAACAGATCGATGATCTGACGGCCTACGTCCAATCGTTGCGGAACTAGACTCCCCATGTCGGGGGATCGTGACCATCGTCACAGTGTCATGGGAAGGAACCCGTTAGAACGAATGGGCGGTTAGTACCTCGTGTGGTAGGGGCTCGCGTCCTGATACGGGCGCGGGCCCTTTTTTCAGCCGAGAGGAAACCACATTGGTCGTTGCTCCGCCGAGGAACCTTCCAAACACGCGTTCCTCCGCCATTGTCTGTCTGGCGCGTACCGCCTATCTCCGAGCCATGCGCTCTCTGCCCCCGCTTTTTTGCTTCCTCGCCTGTCTCTTCTTGTTTCCTGTGATTGGCATCGGCGCATTGGCTCAAACGGTCCGCCCGATCGTCGACGCGGAGTGGCTGGCGCGCAATCACGCTGAGCCGGGCCTCGTCGTAATCGACGTTCGTGATGCCGAGGATTTCAGACAGAGCCACATTCCCGGGTCGATCAATGCCGACTACGCGGACACGCCGTGGCGCTTCACGGGCCGCCGCGGTGTGCCCATGGTTCCGAGCCCCGAGGATTTCGCCGGTCTCGTCGCTGGTTTCGGCGTCTCCACAAATGACCACGTCGTGGTCGTGGCTGCCGGACGGACGTGGACCGAAACCGCCGCGGCGACGGACGTGTATTGGACGTTCAAGCGCATGGGGCATCGACGCGTCTCGATCCTCGATGGCGGCTTCCTCGCCTATCGGGCGGCGATCGGCGCGCCGGTATCTCAAGGGCAGGCGCGCCCGAGACCGCGCGTGCCCTACGTCGTGCAACCCAACGACGACCTCGCGGCGAGCCGCAACCGCGTGCTGTCTGCCAGTCGAGCGACCGTGCTGATCGATGCGCGTCTTCAGGGCGACTACCTCGGAATCAATCGCGCGGAATGGGTGGCGCGATATGGGACAATTCCGGGCGCCAAGAATCTGCCGGCCAATTGGCTCACGACCGATGGTCGAGGATCACTTCGCGACACCGCGGAGTATGTGAAGATCCTCGAACATCTGCAGATCGACTACCGCGAAGACATGATCACGTTTGGCAACGGCTCGCAGACGGGCTCGCTTGCATGGTTCGTGCTTTTCGAGGTCCTCGGCAACCGGCGAACACGTCTCTATGCCGGCGGCATGGCCGACTGGGCGGCCGATCGGGCCAGCCCCGTCGAGCGACGCATCAATCTCGACTAATCGGCGCTAGGCGACCGGCGCTTCGGCGAGTTTCTCTTCGAGTTCGTAGAAGCTGGGCTTCAGCTTCGAGGGAACCGCCTGGCGGCCGATCTCGACCGAAATCTGCGGCGAGTTGCCATGCAGGTGCGCGACCAACGTGTCGCGTACGATGTTGACGTACTTCGAATCCTCGTCGATCACCTGTTTCAGCCGGGAAGCCAATGGACCGACCATACCGTAGGCGAGCAATACGCCGAGGAAGGTGCCCGTCAACGCACCACCGATCAGAGCGCCCAGCACCTCGGGTGGCTCGGTGATCGAGGCCATCGTCTTGATGACGCCGAGCACGGCCGCGACGATGCCGAGCGCTGGGAGGGCGTCGGCGACCGCCTGCAGCGCCTCCTGGGCGCGCATATCTTCGTGGTGATGCTTTTCGAGTTCCTTCTCCATGATCTCTTCGATCTGGTGCACGTCATCGAAGTTCATGGTCATCATGCGCAGGAAGTCGCATATGAATGTGATCGTGAACTTGTCGGCCAGGATTTTCGGATACTCGCTGAACAGGGAACTTTCCGTTGGGTTCTCGACATGTGCTTCAGCGGCGATCGGCCCTTTGGTGCGGATCATTTTGGTGAGCGCAAACAACAGACACAGCAGGTCCTGGTAGTCCTGCTTCTTCCATTTGGAACCCTTGATGACCCGACCGAAACCCTTGGCGCCAGCGCCCATGACCTCGCCTGAGTTGGCGGCAACAAAGCTGCCAACGGCGGCCCCGCCGATCATCATCATTTCGAACGGCAACGACGCGAGGATGATGCCGAACTTTCCGCCGGCGGCGACGAAACCGCCGAACACCATCACCATCACCACGATGAGGCCGACAATCGCAAACATGGGTCGAAAATACCGGGTTTTCCCTTGCCGGCCCGCAATATGAGCCGAATCGGCCAGGGGGCAAGCCCACCGCACCACGGGTTTGGTTAACCTGGCCCTTGCTCTGGCCAGGAACCCCACTAGAGTCGCGCCGTCGACATCAGCTTTTACTTTGGACATGGCGAAACGAGCGGACGATGCATCGTCGTCAGCGCCGACGAATACGAGCGACCTGGCGATTTCGATGGCCGTCAATGTCAAGTGGCTGTCCGGCCAGACCAAGGGCACGGCGGACATCGAAATCGATTTCCAAGGGCTGGCACAAACGGATGTGCCGATCGAGGTCGGATTCGCCTGCCACGAACTTTCGGTTGCCCGGGCGGCCGCGGAAGTACTGGCCTACCTGTTCATGACGATCGCGCGCGACGCATTGCGCAAACCCGAGGCGTGCGTGGATCGAGTCGACCTCGGTGACGGCGGGAATTCGGTCGTGTTCTCGATCGACTCGAACCAACGCGCAATCCCAGACTTCCTGTTGACGGTGGATCCCGGCGAGCAGTGCGACACGCGGGCCGCCGCCGCCCAAGCGGCAGCCGACCGGCTGCGAAAGGGCATCGAGCGCGCCATCGATGAACGCCTGCCGCGAATTCGCGCTGCTGTAAAATCGCTCGACCCCGTGAAGGACTACTACCCCGAGGCCCTGGTGACGGCGGTCACCGCGGCGCGGCGCGCCGCAGGCTGAGCGTTCACCATGCGGTCGGACGGGCTCGGGCGCTAGCTCGGTGTTCGAGCTTGGTGCTACGTTTTCTTGGTGACGAGCGATCGTCCGCCCGTCGCGATGGTAGGAGGTTCCCGTGAAGTTCTCGTACACGCACCATATGCCTTACACCGATATCGCCAAGGGCGGTCAGGACTGGCCGGTGCCCAACAAACAATTCGACCCGGCGAAGGCCGTCACGATGTTCAAGGCGTATCTCGACGACAAGATTTACGCCGAGCAGGCCGGCTTCGACTGGATTGCGTGCAACGAGCACCACATGAGCCCCTATGGACTCATGCCCAATCCCAACCTCGTGGGCGCGGTGCTGTGTCACCAGACGAAGAAGTCCGGCATCCTGATGTCCGGCAACATCGTCCCGATCGTCAATCCGATCCGCGTCGCCGAAGAATACGCCATGCTCGACGTCATGAGCGGTGGCCGCCTGGTCGCCGGATTCATGCGTGGCATTCCCCACGAGTATGTCGCCTACAACATCCCGGCGGACGAGTCCTACGGACGCATGGCAGAGGCCGTCGAGTTGATCAAGAAGGCTTGGACCGAACCCGAGCCGTTCGGCTGGGAGGGTGAGTACTACCAATTCCGCGCCGTATCGATCTGGCCCAAGCCTGTCCAGAAGATGCCCCCCATGGTCATGTCGACCACGAGCGAAACCTCGGCACGCTTGGCCGCCAAACATCGCGCGGTCGCCGGCATTCTGGCCCTGACCGACATGGCGGAAGGACGGAAGGTCGTCGATCGTTACTATCAATTCGCCCGCGAGGAAGGTTGGGAAGCGAACCCCGACTACATCATGATCGGCCTCAACTGCTGCGTCGCCCCGACCTACGAGGAAGCCCGCGCCATCCTGTCCAAGGGCCAGGAGTACTTCTTCGGCGTGTTGGGTGGCGGCATCCGAACCGCGCAACGTCTGGTCGTCCAGAAGACCCGCTACTTCGTCGACAACAAGGCGGCCGAATCCGGGGCCAAGAAATTCGTCAACAACCGGCAGGGCAATCTGTCATTCGATGAGCGCGTCGAGCGCGGTCTGGTTCTGTGCGGAACCCCAGAGATGGTGGTGCAACAGATCGAGCGCGTGCACCGCGAACTGGGCAACGCCCGCCTCGGCCTCTCGATCAAGGTGGGCGACATCAGCGATGCCCATGTCACCCGCACACTGGACTATTTGCGCGATATCGTGTTCCCGGCGACGCGGCACCTCGGGGAGAGATCCACGAAGGCAGCGGCCGAATAGGACCGCGGTTTGATGGCCAGCGTGGTCCCGGTGTAGGCTGCGGCCGGGGAGAAGAAGTGGTTGGCGCTGAATCTAGGTTGGGCGCATGGATTCCGCTTCGCTTGTCGAGACCCTCCGCAAACACCGATATTTCGTCGAACGGCATCCCGGTGGGGAACGCGCCGATCTGCGATCGGCGACGCTGCGCGGACTGAAGCTACCCCAGGTCGTGCTGCAGGGGGCGATCCTCACCCGCGCGGATTTCAGCCTAACCAATCCCACGGCCGCCAACCTCAGCGATGCCGACCTCTTCTGCGCCAACCTCGAAGGCGCAGACCTGAGCGGCGCCAATCTCGCCCGCGCCGACCTAAGAGGCGCCAAACTGAAGGGTGCGAACCTCCAGGGCTGTGCGCTGACCGAAGCCGATCTGCGACCCGGCCGCATTCTCGACGTCAGCGACGCAAAGTTCGCGGCAAAGTCGGCAAAGCCCACGACGACGGATGCGACCGGGGCGAAACTCGACCGCGCCAATCTGGATCGCGCCAAGCTGAGCGAGGCCAATCTGGCGGGAGCGACCGCCAAGGGCGCCAGCCTGAAGAACGCCGTTCTCGATCGCGTCAACCTCGACGCCGTCAATTTGGCCGGCGCCGACCTCTCCGGGGCCGACCTGCGCGGCGCCAAGCTGAACGGAGCGAACCTGCGCGGTGCCCTGCTCGAGGGAACCAAGCTCGAACACTCGGAACTGCGCGGCGCCAATCTCCAGGGCACGATGCTCGTCGCCGTCGACCTCACGCTTGCCGGCCTCAGCGAGGCTCGCCTGACGTCCGGGGTCCTCAAGCTCGATCCCGAGCTTCAGCGCGCGCTCCGCGAGCATGCCGTTTGGGTCGATTCCGCGGGCAAGGCCGGAACCCGGGCCGATCTGTCAGGGCGCGATCTCAGCGGCAAGGACCTTCGGCATCTGTATCTCAGCGGCGCGATGCTGAAGAACTGCAACCTGTCGACCTGCAACCTGAGCGAAGCCGTACTCGAACTCGCCGATCTGACCGAGGCCAATCTCGAGGGAGCCAATCTCCGGCGTGCCCGCCTTCGGGGCAGCATCCTGCGCAAGGCGAACCTTGTCGGCGCCCAACTGGTCGGCGCCAACCTGTCACCCAAGGACATCAACGACACCAACGGCGACACCGGGCGCGCTCAAGCGACCGATCTCACGGGCGCCAACCTCGAACGCGCCGACATGTTCTCGGCCAACCTCGCCGAGGCCGTGTTCGCCGAAGCCAACCTCAAATACACGATCCTCGATCCGGCTCGGGGATCGGCGAGCAAGCCGTCTAAACCGCGAAAGCCGCCGGCCAAACCGGCCAAGTCTTAGTCCGTCCGCGGCTATGGCATAATGGCGGCAGCCATGATCGATCCGCACAAGGCCCGTCAGCGCTCGCTCGCGGAGAAAACCGACCCGGCCCGGACGGCGCTGGTCGTCGTCGACATACAGAACGACTTTTGTCATCCAGACGGCTTCTACGGGCGGCGAGGCATGGACGTGTCGGCGATGCCGGCGGTTGCGTCACGGGCGCAGGCTCTTGTGACAGAGGCACGTCGACTCGGCCTGCTGATCGTTTGGGTGCAGGCGCATTACGACGACGTCAACCTCGGCGCTCCGATGAGCGAAATCCTCAATCGCCCCGGCCGAACCTCGGGCAGCTGCCAAGCAGGATCCTTCGGCGCCGACTGGTTCGAGCCGTTGCGCCCTCGTGAGGCGCCCAACGAGGTCGTTGCGACCAAACACCGCTATAGCGCCTTTTGGGACTCCGCTGTCGACCTTTACCTACGTTCCAACGGGATTGAAACCGTCGTGGTGTGCGGCGTCAGCACCGACGTGTGTGTCGAATCGACGGCCCGCGACGCCTTTTTCCGCAACTATTTCGTGGTCGTCGCCGCTGACGCCTGCTCGTCGCGGCCGGCGTTCCACCAAGCGGCGCTCGATGCCCTGAACCGGGTCTTCGGATCGGTCCACGACACCACCGACCTTTTGCAGGTCTGGGCGAAGCACCCGAGCGACGGAGACCGCGGATGGCACGCCGCCACGAAAGACACGGCGGCTGCAATGCCTTTCGATGCGCTCGTCGACCCGCGCCACAGCGCGCTCGTCATCGTCGACATGCAGAACGACTTCTGCCATCCGAACGGAGTCATGGGCAAGGCCGGGGAGGATCTTGGCGAGTTCCCGGGTGCTATCGCTGCCAACGCCGAACTTCTCGCCGCGGCCCGTGCGGCGGGCGTGATGGTCGTACACGTTCAGAACACCAACCTCCCGGCTGCTCGGCCGTGGTCGGCCCGAGGCCTCGTAAGCGAACACGACAAGGTCCGACGTCTCACCGTCCCAGGCTCGTGGGGCGCCGCCAGTGTCGATGAGTTGGCGCCCCGGCCAAGTGAACTGATCGTGCCCAAGCACCGTTACGGTGCGTTCGTCGACACGCGGCTCGAGACGCTGCTCCGCGCTAACCGCATCCGCTCGCTGGTGGTCACCGGGACGGCGACCCAGACGTGCGTCGAATCGACCGTTCGCGATGGCCAGATGCGCGACTACCGGATCGTCGTTCCACGAGATGCCGTCGCCTCGCGCGGGCGGCACCGCCACCTGAAAGCCGCGTCGCTCGAAACCATGGGCTTGTACTTCGCCGAGGTGGTCGACTCGGCCGCCGTGGCCCAAGTTTGGTGGACGCATCGCCAGAATCGGGCGTGATACCCTGATCCTTGCGCTGAGACTCGCAGTTTCCTGCGCCTCACGACGAGCCTGCCCGTTTACCTCCCGTTAACCCGGGGAGTCCCAGAGTCCCACACGATCCGGTTGTGGAAGGCAGAAAGCCTCCGCGACTTCGACCCTTTTGTAGAAAGGCAAAGGTGGACCGATGGTGCAGGGACTTTCGATCATTACCAACACCGGCGCAGCTGCCGCGTTGGAACAACTGAATGCGACGAACAAGAAGCTGAACACGACGCAGCTTCGGATCACGACGGGCCTCAAGGTCAACGGGCCGAAGGACGACGCCTCGACCTTCGCAATCGCCCAACGCTTGCGCGGCGACATCGCCGGGACCCAGGCCGTCCGCATCGCGCTCGCCAACGGCGAATCGACGGTCAACGTGGCGATCTCGGCCGGTAAGGCGATCGCCAACCTGCTCACCGAGATGAAGGCCAAGATCGTGCAGGCCAACCAGGCTGGACTCGACTCGGCTTCCCGAACCGCGCTGCACAACGATTTCACCGCGCTCCGCGAGCAGCTCGACACCATCGTCGCGACGGCCGAATTCAACAACGTCAACCTCATCCGTTCGGGAGCGACAACGATCACCGTCCTCTCGACGGTGGATGGCTCGACCATCACCGTCAGCGCTCAGGCTATGTCTTCGACGACGCTAGCGATCAACACCCAGTCCCTGACGTCGAGTTCGGGAGCCGCCTCGGCGCTGACCGCGATCGATTCGGCAATCACGTCGGTCGCCGACAAATTGGCCGCGCTCGGTTCGTCGGCCAAACGCATCGAAGTCCAGACCGAGTTCACGACCTCGCTGATCAACATCTTGACTGAGGGTCTCGGCAACCTCGTCGACGCCGACCTTGCCGAGGAAAGCGCCAAGTTGCAGGCCTTCCAGATCCAGCAGCAGCTGGGTGTTCAGTCACTGGCCATCGCCAACGCGGGGCCCCAAGCCATTCTGGCGCTGTTCGGCGGCTAACGCGAAACAGGAGAGAAAATCATGGTTCAAGGTCTTTCGATCATCACGAACGTGGGCGCCGCCACGGCGCTCGAGCAGCTGAACGCCACAAACAAGAAGCTGAACACGACGCAGCTTCGGATCACGACGGGCCTCAAGGTCAACGGGCCGAAGGACGACGCCTCCACCTTCGCGATCGCGCAGCGCCTGCGCGGCGACATCGAGGGCACCAAGGCCGTCCGCATCGCGCTCGCCAACGGCGAGTCGACGGTCAACGTGGCGATTTCGGCCGGCAAAGCCATCGCCAACCTGCTCACCGAGATGAAGGCCAAAATCGTGCAGGCCAACCAGGCCGGCCTCGACTCGGCGTCCCGCACCGCGCTGAACAACGACTTCACGTCGTTGCGCGATCAGCTCACGACCATCGTCGCAACGGCCGAATTCAACAACGTCAACCTGATTTCCTCGGGCGCATCGACAATCACCGTCCTCTCGACGGTGGATGGCTCCACCATCACGGTCAGCGCCCAGAAGATGGACGTCACGACCCTGTCGATCGCGACCAGCGTGCTCAATACGAGTTCGGGAGCAGCCGCAGCCCTGACTGCCATCGATTCCGCGATCACCACGGTCGCCGACAAGCTTGCCGCGCTCGGTTCATCGGCCAAGCGCATCGAGGTGCAGACCGATTTCACGACGTCGCTGATCAACATTCTGACCGAAGGCCTCGGAAACTTGGTCGATGCCGACCTGGCGGAGGAGAGCGCAAAACTCCAATCGCTCCAGATTCAACAGCAGCTTGGTGTGCAGGCGCTGTCGATCGCCAATTCGAGCCCCGGGGCGATCCTCGCGCTGTTCGGCGGCTAAGCGACGCTGGTTCGTATCGGTGGGGCGGTCCTCGGCGACTAGGCCGGCGCCCCGTCGATCGAACCCAAATGTATGACCGGGCCGGCCGCGGCCAACGCGTCCTGCGGATCGTGGGTAACCAGTAACGTCGGGATGGAGCGCTTTCGGACGTGATCGAAGACGAAAGGGCGGAATCGGCCCTTCGTCGCCGCATCGAGCTTGGAAAACGGCTCGTCCAGCAGGAGCGCTCGCGGCTGGGACAACATCACGCGGATGACCGCGACCCGCGCCCGTTGTCCGCCCGACAACGTCGCGGGATCACGATCGCCAAACCCTGCCAGCCCGACCTCGGCCAAACCATCTGCAATCAGCCGGGATCGCGTGCGCCAATCGTCGATCGATCGGGGCAATCCGAAGGCGAGGTTCTGGCCCACCGACATGTGGGGAAACAAGAGATCGTCCTGGAACAGGATCCCGATCCGGCGCCGCTCCGGGGGATCGGCGGACACGTCGACGCCCCCGGCCACGACCCGGCCACTCGCCGCGAACGCCGGCGACAATGTGCCGCAAAGAAAAGCGAGCAGGCTCGACTTTCCCGCGCCGCTCTCGCCCATGACCGTCGTGACGGTTCCCGGTGACACGACCAGATCCAGATGATCGATGAGCGCACGTCCGCCGACGGCGATATGGACGTCATGGAGTTCGAGCGCGTGAGCCATCACGTCGTGACCTGGAGGTCGCGGCGCCGGCGGAACATCCACGCCGGCACGGCCGCAGCCACGACGAACGCCAGGAACGGTAGCGCCATCTGGAGAAACGCGTAGACGCCGATCAGGCGCCGATCGCCCCCAGCCGATAGCGCGACCGCCTCGGTGGTCAACGTGCTCACGCGCCCGGCCCCGGCGAACAACGTCGGAAGGTATTGTGCGACGCTCACGGCAAAGCCGACCGCGAATGCGACGAGAACAGCGCGTAAGAGCATCGGCAGCTTCACCGCAAACAGCACGCGGCGCGGTGACGCTCCCAAGCACAGCGCGGTGCGAGCGAAACGGACATCCCATGACCGATAAGGATCGGCGAGCGAAAGAAATACGTATGGGAGAACGAACAAAAAGTGACCCCAAACGACCGCCAGAAGGCCGCCATCGAGGGAGGCCCAGACCAGGAGAATCTGTGCCCCGAACAGAAACGCGATCTGAGGCACGATGAGCGGAACATAGAGCAACCACAAGGATCGCTGGGCGATCTTCTCGGGTCGGCGCGTTTCGAGTTCGAGGTTTCCGACCACCAGGATCGTCGCCACGATCGCCGCGATCACGGCGATCACGAGGGTGGTCAGCGCGATCGCCCAAAGGTCCGGGGTGCGTTCGAGCCAATTTGCCGCCGTGAGCACGCTCGGCATGGCATCGGGGAAACGCCAACGCTCGGCGACCGACCACAGAGCCATCGCCGCCATACTGAACAGGATCGCGATGAAGGCGATCGCGAGGGCGATGACCGCGGCCGCACGGATGGCGCCGTCCGAGCGCCCGCGCGACCCGGCATCGATCCAGCGACGCCCGACGTAGGCGACGAGGCGCTCGGCGAAACACCAGATGGCGATCGCGCCGATCACCAGCCCGAATTGCAGAAGGGCGCCGGCCGACGCCACGAAACGATAGGCGAGATCCGCATCGTTGAACCACTGCATCAACTGAACGGAAAGCGGGGGTGGGACGGTCGGCCCGAGGATCATCGCGACGTCGACGACGGAGACCCCGTAGGCCAGGACGGCAAAGATCGGCAGTCGGATTTGAGGATAGATCCGCGGGAACACAGCCTTGAGCCATGCCACCATCGGGCCATAGCCGAAGGTACGCGCAACGGTCCGATACCGTTCGGCATCGACCTGGGCCAGTGCGGCCATCACCATAAGGAACAGATACGGCACTTCCTTGATCACCAGGCCGAGGATCAAGCTGATACCGGCTGGATCCTGCACCAGGACATAGTCTGGCGGCCTCGTATAGCCGGTGGCCCACGGCGAAAACATCCGCATCAGCCAGCCGGAGGGAATAAGGAGAAACGCGAAGCCCAACGCGACTGCGACATGGGGCACGGAGAGGAGTGGCGACAGGAGGCGTTGTGCCCAACGAAACACCGCTGTGCCGTGCCACGCAGCAGCAAAGAGAACCACGATCGCGAGGGCAAGCGCCGTGGTGATAAGCCCGGTTGTCAGCGACAGCCGGATCGATGTGGCGAGGCCTGGGGTCGCGAACAGCTGTTCCCAGGGCCGGAGCGAAAGTTGCTCGCCGCCGAGCGCCGGAAGGAATCCGAATGCCGGCAAGGCCGTGCCAAGCAACCCGGCGAGAATCGGCCCAAGCAGAAAAACCAGAGTCGCTGCCGGAAAAAATCGCAGCATGCGGGCCGGATTCAGCGCGTCGCGTACCGGCGCTGCCACTCCTTCTCCAACCGTTCGACCCACGTCGGATGGGGCTCAGGCAGAACACGGCCGAGGCGATCGGGCGGTAGCGTCGCAACGCCCAACGGCAGATCCACAAAGCGTTGCCGATCGGCCGCCATCAATTTGTCGAGCGCCAGCACGGTTGGGCCGCCCCAGACTCGCGGATCCTGCTTGCGGGCCTGGGCTTCGGGCGACAGCAGAAAGTCGGCCAGCACCATGGCGCCTTCACGCGCCTTGGCGTTGAACGGGATGGCAACGAAGCTCGTGTTGCCGATCGTACCTCCCTCCAGCACGAAGGTTCGTACCGTGTCGGGGAGTTCTTTGTTGGCGATCGCGGACGACGCTTCCGATGGATTGAACGAGATCGCGATATCGACCTCGTTATCGCCCATTAATCGACGCTGCTGCGGTCCATTGGCCGGAAATGCGCGCCCGCCGCGCCACAGCACGGGGTGCAATTGGTCGAGATAGGGCCAAAGCGGCGCCAGCACTTTCTCGGCATCTTCGCCTGCGGGCTCGGCAAGGCGCTTGGGATCCACGGCGAGTTCGATCAGCGCCTGTTTGAGGAACGTCGTCCCGAGGAAGTTCGGAGGCTGCGGGTAGGTCAGGCGACCAGGATTGGCCTTGGCCCAGGCCGACAGGGCCACCATGGTCCGCGGCGGCTCACGGACCTGCGCGGTATCGTACATGAAGACGACCTGCGCCATGCCCCACGGTGCTTCCTGGCCCTCGACCGGAATCGTGAAGTCGAACAGCGTCGTCGGCTTTCCCTCGGTGTCGACGAAGCGATAGTTCGGCAACACGTGGGTCCATGAGGGCTGGAGGAGGCCGTTTCGCTTCATCGCGGCAAAATTCTCGCCGTTGATCCAGATCAGGTCGACCGAGCCACCGACGGATCGCCCCGCGGATTTTTCTGCAAGGACACGAGCGACCGCTTCGGCGGTATCGGTCAGCTTGACCTGCTGCACCGTGACTCCGAAACGCGTCTTCACCTGTTCGCCCGCCCAAGCGACATAGGTGTTGATGCGGTCGTCCCCGCCCCAGGCATTGAAGAACACGGTCTGACCGCGCGCCTTCTCGAGGATCGCCGACCAGTTTTCCGGCTGGGCGTGCGCCGTTCCCGCCAGCCACGCCACCGCTCCGAGCGCCAGGGCCAAAGTTCTCCTCACCATCGCTCGTCCCCTCGTTATGCCGCCCGCCGGCGCCGCCGCGCATCGCTCGCCTCACGCAGAACTGGCGCCATCACGCGATCGAAAAACTGATCACACCCGATGCACAGATTGCGATACGGCCGGCCCGCAGGAGTGAGCGTCTCGGACATGGCGTAGAACTTGGCCACATCCCAGCCATACGTCACCCCCATGCGTTCTGGATGGCCGTTGGAAATCGCCTCGAACACGGGGTGCCCCTGCAGACTGTCGAGAATGTCGGCAAGCGACTCCTCGACGAGGTTGCCGAGCGGCAACTTGGTCTTCATGCAACAAGGATACACGTTGCCATTGGGCTCGATGGACACTTCCGACCCGGAAAGCCCGTAGCGCAGGAAATTGAGGCCGCCGGACCAAGCGTTGCAGAAGTTGTCGCCGATCGTCGCCTTCGACAGGTCGTTCTCCCAGGCCCGGCCGCGCGGCCAGAGCTTTCCGATCCACGTGTCGGGATTGGCGCCAAAGAACGAGTAGAGCGGCCCATCCTCGTCCGTCCACTTCCGTTCGCCAGCCTGGTGGCCAGAGCGATTCATTCCCATGCGTTCGAACAGGGCCGTCAGTTCGGCTTGGCGACGAACCTTGTTGTCGCCTTCCATGCCGACGTGAAAGTCGTCCATCCCGGCCACGGAAATCGACCAGACTCCGCGCTCCAGGAGTTCGGCGACCATCCGCTCATCGAGTTGATCTCCGGTCGTCTGGATAACGACGTTGACGCCGCCCGTCGATCGGTAGCGCTCCTGCAGACGTCGAAGCAGCGGGTAGAGCACGCTCTCGCGGACCGGATCGATCAGGACTTCGCCCCCCGCCAGAATGATGCGCCCTTTGCGACGCCGAACCGTGCCGTCCGGAGCAGGGTCCTCGATGTCGCGATAGAGCATCGACTCCGGGAGATGATCGACAATCCGCGGAAAACTCGCCAAGGCTTCGGTCACGACCGTTTCGAGTTCGCCTCGAACGTAGGGTCGAAAGCGGTCGTCGTAACAATGCTTGCACCGCCGGTGGCAGGCCCAAGCAATCACATAGTAGATCGATTCCATGCGCGTCTCTGCGCGCCGAACTTCGGGGAACGACTCGGCAAAGTCAACGCACCGCCCGGTCGTCCCGTCGATTCCGATAACGAAGAGTTGAGAAACCTTTTCACACCCCACGCGGAAGGCGCGTCGATGAAGAAAATTTCATCTCGGTGTCAGGACGCCGCAAGGTGCCGGCCCCAGATTTCCGCCATCACCATCCGAGGGAGAAAGCGTCATGATCAAGTCCATCCTCAAATCCCGCGGCGTCCGGACCATCGCCTGGCCGGCGCTGGCGATCGTCGCGGGGGTTGGCATCGGCGCCGGAATTGCGCCCGCGTTGCACGCCACCACGGCCCTGACCGCTCCGAGCGTTTCGGCGCCCGCCATGCCGGCAAGCTTCGCTGCCGTGGTCGCCGCCGTGAAACCAGCCGTGGTTCATATCCGGGTCACTCAGCGGGTCGAGGGCCGTAGCGGCGATGACGGAGCAGCACCAACGTTGCCCGAGCGGTTCTTCGGCGATGATTTCCGCCGCCGGTTTTCGCCGCCACCGGGATTCGCCGAACGCCCGACGCCCCGTCGGGCCACGGGGCTTGGTTCCGGATTCCTGATCGAAGCCGACGGGCATGTGGTGACCAACAATCACGTCATCGGCGATGCGGACAGGATCGTGGTGACCTTGAACGAGGGGCGCGAACTGTCGGCGACGGTCGTGGGCCGTGACGCTCGGACCGACCTCGCGTTGCTCAAAGTCAACGAAAATAGACCCCTGCCGTTCGTGCGTTTCGCCGATCATGGCCCACAGGTCGGAGACTGGGTCGTGGCCGTCGGCAGCCCGTTCGGTCTCGGGAACACGGTGACCGCCGGCATCGTCTCGGCCCACGGCCGAAGCGTGGGTGCCGAGGGCCCATACGAGGGCTTCTTGCAAATCGATGCACCGATCAACCCGGGGAGTTCGGGTGGCCCAGCGTTCAACCTTCGCGGCGAAGTCGTCGGGGTCAACACCGCGATCTTCACGCCGAGCGGTGGCAATGTCGGCATCGGTTTCGCCGTTCCCGCAGAGTCGGCGAAATCCGTGATCATGGCCCTGCGACAGACCGGCAGGGTCGAACGCGGCTGGCTCGGCGTCGCGATCCAGGAACTAACCCCGCCGTTAGCCGAGGGATTGGGCCTCGCCGATCACAAAGGCGCCCTCGTCTCGAACGTAACGCCCGGAAGCCCGGCCGCCCGCGCAGGTCTGAGGGCGGGCGACATCGTCCGACGCGTCAATACCAATGAGGTCGCGAGCGTGAAGGACCTTCCCCGCCTGATCGCAGAGCTCAAGGACGGCAGCGAGGCGCGCATCGAGGTGGTGCGCGAGGGCAAATCGCTCGTAACGACGGTCACGATCGGCGCCTTGCCCGATCGATCAGCAGCCACCGGACCGGCCAAGAACGGGGAGGCGGACCGAAAACTCGGCCTGGCGATCGCGCCGCTGACGCCTGAAGCGCGACTGGCCCACGGAATTCCGCGCGAGATGGACGGTGTCCTGGTCGCCGCCGTCAGGCCGGACAGTGTCGCCGCCGAAGAAGGACTGCGCCCCGGGGACGTCGTAACGGCGGTCGGTGCGACGCCCGTAACGACCCCGGCCGAGCTGGGAAGCGCCGTCGCGCGAGCCGAGCAGGAGCGCAAGAAGACCGTGGTCCTGCGCGTCGCCCGGCGTGATCAAGAGCGCTACGTCGCCCTACCCCTCCCGGCGTAGCGTTCAAGGAGGGCGCCACGATCGGCGCCCTCCTTTTCTCTCGGGTCGGGCGTCCCTATCTTCGATGGAGCGGACGAGCCCATGCGCATCCTCCTAGTCGAAGACGATCGCGAGACGGCGGCGTATGCCAGCAGGGCGCTCCGCGAAAGCGGCCACACGGTCGACAGCGCCAACGACGGTGATCAGGGATTCCTGATGGCGCAGACCGGATTCTACGATGTCCTGGTTGTAGATCGGATGTTGCCCAAGCAGGACGGCCTGACGTTGGTCCGCCGATTGCGGGCCGAACAGGTACAGACCCCGGTGCTGTTCTTGAGTGCGCTTGGCGACGTCGATGAACGTGTGAAGGGTCTGCGGGCGGGCGGCGACGATTATCTCGCCAAGCCGTTCTCCTTCTCCGAGCTTCTCGCGCGAGTCGAGGCGCTGGGACGACGCGCCGCGAAACCCATGACCAATGGGATCCTGAAAGTTGGCGACCTCGAACTCAACCTCCTCGCCCGTTCGGCGTCGCGGAATGGGACAGCGATCGACCTCCTGCCCCGGGAGTTCGCGCTGCTCGAATACCTGATGCGTCACGCCGGCCAGGTGGTGACCCGCACGATGATGCTGGAGGCCGTGTGGGATTATCGCTTCGACCCGCAGACCAATGTCATCGACGTCCACATGAGCCGCTTGCGCGCCAAGATCGACAAGGGATTCGCGACGCCGCTCCTCCACACCGTGCGGGGCGCAGGATACTGCCTGCGTGCCTAGGTTGCTGCGCACCTCGGTCTTCCGGATCGCCGCGATCTATTTGGCGTTGTTCGGCGGATCGTCCATTGCGCTACTGGCCTTCGTGTTCTGGTCCGTCACGGAGTATGTGAAAACCCAGACCGAATCGACCATCAGCATCGAGATCACGGGGCTCGCCGAGCACTACCGGCAGAATGGTTTGGTCGGCCTACGCGATGTCCTGGCAGAGCGCAGTCGCAACCAGCGGCAAAGTCTGTACCTCCTGACCGACAGTTCCTTCCGACCAATCATCGGCAACCTCGACCAATGGCCCCTTCCGGTCGAGCAAACCAGCGGCTGGTTCGACTTCGACTTTGACCGCCCAGGGTCTCCGGCCGGCGTCCACCACGCACGGGCACGCCACCTGCAACTCGCCGGCGGCTTTCAACTGTTGGTCGGACGCGACGTGCAGGAACGAACGGAGTTGCTCGTCGGACTGCGCGACTCGCTGTCCTGGGCCGGGCTCCTCGTCGTCGTCCTGGCCGTCGCTGGCGGCTTGGCCATGGGCCGCAACACGTTGCGACGGGTCGACGCCATCGCCCGGACGAGTCAGGACATCATCGCCGGCGACTGGTCGCGCCGGATGCCATTGACCGGCAGCAACGATGAATTCGATCGCCTGGCGCAAAGCCTCAATGCGATGCTCGACCAGATCGAGCGCCTGGTGGGCGGCCTGCAATCGGTTTCCGACAACATCGCCCATGATCTTCGCACCCCGCTCACCCGCCTACGCACCAGACTCGAAGCTACTCTGATGGCTCCATCGGTTGCGCCAGAGTCACGCCACGCGCTCGAGCAAAGCATCGCCGACGCAGACCGCCTCCTCGCGATGTTCACAGCCCTGCTCGATATCGCTCGTGCCGAATCGGGAGTCCTGCGACGAGAGATGGGGCCAGTCGATCTGGCGGCCGTGTGCCGCGACGTGGCCGACCTTTACGCGCCCACGGCCGAGGAGCGCAGTACCCCCATTCGCTCGACCCTGCCCCAACCCTTGATCGTCCACGGCCATCGCGCCCTGCTGGCCCAGGCGTTGGCCAACTTGCTCGACAACGCCATAAAGTTCTCGCCGAAAGGCGGAACCATCACGCTGACCTTGGAGCGAGCCGGCGAAGAGGCCTCCGTCATGGTCGCCGATCGTGGGCCTGGCATCGCGGCCGGGGATCGTGATAGGGCCGTCGAACGCTTCACGCGCCTGGAGGAGAGCCGCGGCACGCCGGGCGCGGGCCTCGGCCTGAGCTTGGCCAAAGCCGTGGCCGATCTCCATCGCGGCCGGCTCATTTTGGCCGATAACAGCCCGGGTTTGCGGGCGATTCTGCGGATTCCCGTCGGTCCTTCGGTATCGCTTTAGGCATTTGTTAACCAATTTGGCTACGCTTAGGGGTTGGAGGATGCCCAAGGCATCTCGAACTCAGACGGAACGTTTCGCACCATGGCCCAGGCACAGGTCGACGACGCCGATACCGATGGCAAAAGCCGAACCAAGACTCAGGCCCGGCTCGAACTGCGCCAGCTGACCGGGGCGCAGAAAGCGGCGGTCGTCATCATGGCGATCGGTGAAGCCCGCGCCGGGAAACTGATCGAAAAAATGGACGATGAGGAGATCAAAGAGATCTCCCAGGCGATGGCAACTGTCGGTCAGGTTAAGGCCGACGTTGTCGAAGAGCTGTTCCGGGACTTCGTCGCCGGCTTCGCCGGCGGTGGTTCGCTCGTCGGTTCGTTCGAATCGACCGAGCGCCTCCTCGCCAAGGTCATGGGCAACGACCGGGTATCCGAAATCATGGAGGACATCCGCGGTCCCGCCGGACGCACGATGTGGGAGAAGCTCGCGAACGTGAACGAGCAGACCCTGGCGCAATACCTCAAGAACGAGTACCCGCAGACGATCGCGGTCGTCATGACCAAGATCAAGCCCGACCATGCGGCGCGCGTGCTTGGCGAACTGCCCGAAGAGTTGGCGACCGAGGTCGTCATGCGCATGCTGACCGCGGAGCCGGTCCGCAAGGAGGTGCTGGCCAGCCTCGAGCAAACCTTGCGCACGGAGTTCATGGCCAACCTCGCGCGAACCTCGAAGCGCGACAGCCATGAGATGATCGCCGAGATCTTCAACAACTTCGATCGCTCGACCGAGGCGCGCTTCATGTCCTCGCTTGAGGAGCGCAACAAGGAGTCGGCCGAGAAGATCAAGTCGTTGATGTTCACCTTCGAAGACCTGTCGCGGCTCGATCCGGCCGGTGTCCAAGCCCTGCTTCGCGCTGTCGACAAGACGGTCCTCGCGGTGTCGCTCAAGGGCGCTTCGGAGTCGCTGCGCGATCTGTTCCTCAGCAACATGTCCGAACGCGCCGGCAAGATCCTCCGCGAGGACATGGAGGCCATGGGCCCAGTTCGCCTCAAGGACGTCGAGGAGGGCCAGGGCAAGATGGTCTCGGTCGCCAAAGAGTTGGCCGACAAGGGTGAGATCGTTATCGCCGAGGCCGGCGGCGACGACGAACTGGTCTACTAACCCAAACGCTGCGTTACGCCACGGCCCGGGTGCGGTGCTGCGCGCCGTTCCCGGCATTTTCCTAAAATTTCAAGCAATAGTCGGGCGTCTGACGGCCCAGATATCTGGTCCGACCGTGAGATACGTCATTGATTCCTTACGGTTGTGCAACATATGAGTAATACAGTCAGGCATACCGATTGGGGGGATTGTTCCGATGGCGCAGGCCAAGCCGGCGGGCAAGCCGGTGGTCGTACCCATCATCAAGGCGCACGCCCAATGGCTGGGCAACTCCGGCCAGGGCACGCGTGCCGATCTGTCGCGCGCCCAACTTTCTGGCTTCGACCTGTCCGCGGTGGATTTGCGCCGCGCAATCATGGTGGGCGTCAATGCCACTGGCACGATTTTCAGCAGCGCCAATCTCTCCGAAGCCGACCTGTTTGCGGCCAGCCTCGAGGGTGCGGACTTCTCCAACGCGATCCTGGTCAAGACGTTGTTGCGTGGTGCGCGCCTGTCGAAAGCCCGACTCGATCATGCCGACTTGACCGACGCTGATCTTCGTGGCGGCACCGTGTTGGGCGCCGATGGCGTCTGGATGGGCCGCGACGCCGCCGACCTGAGTGATTGCGTGCTCGACTTCGCGACGCTGATGCGGGCCCAGATGACGGGCGCTCGCCTCACAGGATCGAGTCTGTTCGCCGCCAAGCTCAAGGGCGCGCAGCTTTCGGGCGCCGACTTGAGCCAGACCAACTTCGCCAATGCCGATCTCTCCGGGGCGAATCTCGCAGGCGCCAAACTCCTCAGCGTCAGCTTCAAGAACGCGACGCTCAAGGGGGCCGACCTGACCGGCGCCGTCGCCGCGGACTCGAACTTCTCGGGTGCCGATCTCGACGGCGCCCGGCTCGAGAAGGTCGATCTCGCCAAGTGCCAAGTGACCGGCGCCAAGGTGATGATCGCGGCGGACCAGTTGCCGCCCCACCTGCGACGAATCCTCACCGAGCACGAACGCTGGGTGAAGAGCAACGGCAAGGAAGGTCAGCCGGGCGTGTTGGCGGGCGAGAACCTCAGTCACGTCGATTTCTCGGGTCGCATCCTGAGCGGCATGGTGCTCAAGGATGCGTCCTTCGAAGGCGCCAACCTGTCGGGCGCAATCATCGCGCTTTCCAATTTGACGCGGGCCAACCTGACCGGCGCGAACCTCAGCCAGGCCGTGCTTTCGGGAAGCAATCTCGGTGGCGCGAACCTCAAAGGCGCCAACCTGAAGGGTGCGATCGTCAAGCCGATCGACCTCTTCGACCGCAGCGGTCAACGCACCGGCCGCCTGCGGCAGACCAACCTGCAGCGCGCCGATCTGCGCGACGCAGCGCTCGACGGCGTGGACCTGCGCCAGTGTGCGACCGATCGGGCGCCGGCCGCTAAACGACCCGGATCATGATGTCGTCGGCCGGGTCGTGGCGCGCCTTGAATTCGGCCATGTCGCTCTCGAGCAGTCCGAAACGCACCTCGCCCCCTTCCTTTGTGGTTAGGTTGAATTTCGCGTTGTAGCAGGCGTGCTCAAGACCGTGTTTGTCGGACACGAGGTACTTACGAATCGTGAATGACCGCTCGTCGACTCGGGGCCCGGTCAGATACGAGCGCACGCTGGTGATTTCGCCTCCAGGGATGGCGGTTCCCTTGATTTTGGCCAGTTCCTGTTGCGCCAGCGCCACGAATGCCGGCGTCTCCATGATCGGCATGCCGAACTTCTCGCCCCACTCCGCATCGATTCCTTCGAGACGTCGCGTGTAGGTGCCGACGAGGAGTTGATGGGTCAGCGCCTTGGAGATGAGCCGTGCCAGCGTGATGGTGACGTCGCCCACGATGAACGGCGCCGGCTCCGAGCCACCGCCGCGCATCATCTTGTACTCGTAGTGGCTGCCGAAGTGCACGCAGGCCCGCAACCGCGGCACCGTCCGCGGATCGGCCCGGGGGCGAACCGCGTAGACATAGCCGAGCGCCAGCATCGTCGCGCAGTAGAGCCCGACATCGGCCATCAGGCCGGTGCGGTCGTTCCACGCGTAGAAGCCGTCCCCTGTCGTCGTCATGCAAATATCGACGGGCAGGCCCAACGCCCGGATGCGCTCGCCGGCCAGATTGATGAAATGCGACAGTACGTTCACCTGCGTGACTTGCTCGAACGGCGAGTGCAGCGAGAAACTCACCATGTCGTACAGCGCCACCGCCCGGCAATCGACGTAGATGACCGAGTATTTGCCGAGCAGTTCGTCGATCAGCTGTTTGGTGCCGTTGTCTTCGGCCAGGATGAAGCCCAGCCGAATGGTGCTGCGCTCGCAACCGGCGGCCGTTGCGGCAGCAATCCGCCCGTCGTCTGTCAGGAGTCGCGAGCCGTCGATCAGCCAAGCACATTTCTTGACCGCCGCCGGGAGCCCGTAACTCGTCAGGTGGAACACCTCGAGGCCCTCGCGGTGGTAACGCCAGCGAATCAGCATGTTGGCGCCGAGTTTCCACAGCCGGCGCAGGTGTCCGTCCAACTCCCGCACCTGCGCGCGCGAGAGCATCGACGGCGTCAAGACTGAAGCCATACCAACAGAAGCTTAAGGCGTACTCGACCCCGGGGTGGAGTCCATTCTTCTATCGTCGATTCGGGACCGCCTAACCCGCCGGTGGCCGCAGAGCGTTCGCCGTGCCCCAACGCGATCGCGTGTCGCCCTCGTTGAACGCGGCACGGAATTCGTTGTCGTGCGGGCGCATCGCCGGGTGTTTGACGAACTCCTGGTACCAGGCGGCGAGTGTCGGCCGTCCAGGACGCCAATCTGCGGCTCCTGGACGCTTTAGCATGACCAAGCGGTCGAAATACATCAGGCCACAGGCGGCGGAGACCTGATCGATCGTGAAACCTCGATAGGTCGAAGCTTCCTTCTCCATCTGATCGAGACAACGGTTCACGGTGGCCCCGTGCTTTTCAATCTCCGCGGCGTACTGGAATTCTGCGGGACGACCGCTTTCGCCCTCCCGCTGGACCGCCACATCCCACATGCCGTCCGCCAGCGCCAAACGCCGCAGCACCAGCCACCGCTCCGGACCTGACGCTGGAAACAGCTTCGGGCCGTTGTGGAGGGAGTCGAGGTATTCGTAGATCACCGGACCACCGTAGAGCGGCGTCCCGTCATCGAGCACCAGGGTCGGCACTTTGGACAGCGGATTGGCGGCAACATGGGCCGGATCCCGCTTGAACGGATTGGTCGGGATACGTTCCAGTTTCTCGTAGACGCCGGCATGGATCGCCGCCACCTGCGCCTTGTGAATCAGGTAGGGAATCGGGGTGTAGAACAACTTCATCGGCGCCTCCGTTTTGCTTGCGCGGAGATTGCCCGTGGCCGGGCATCGGGGTCAACGCGCTCGTATACTCGACTCCCGGAGGGAACCGCCATGCTGCTCAACCGCGATCGCGCCTATGCCGTGATGGACAAACACCGGCTGCGCGGACTCCTCGCCAAGGAGAACATCAACATCTACTACCTCTCCGAGTACTGGGAGAGTATGACCGACGGCGGCTGGCCGTTCCTCGACTACGCGGTGCTGCCGCGCGACGAGCACAGCGAAGCCTCGCTCATCTTGCCGACGATCAAGCTCGATCGCCTGAGCGAGATGCCGACCTGGATGTCCAACATCGTGACGTTCTCCGACTATTCCGGCCGGGAGGTCGGCCAGGCGAACCGCCGGGCCGCGAACGACGAGCCGCCGGCAGCGCCGTGGTCGGGCTGGCGCGTCCGGCCGGGGGCCCGCCTTACCCCGGTCGAACAGGGTTGGCTCGACCGTTCGACGGCGCATGCCGACAGGCTGGCGGCGACACCGGCCTGGGCCCTCCGCCGGGCCCTGAAGCAGACCGGCCTCGATCGTGGCCGCATCGGGACCGACGATCCGCGAGTCCTGCAATGGATGAAGGAGATGGGCCTCGACGACATCGAGATCGTCGATGCCACGAATATCTTTCGCGAGATCCGCATGGTGAAGACGCCCGACGAGATCGCGTTGATGCGCGCCGCAGCGCAGATCAATGAGGTCGCGACGATGGCAGCGGCGTGGGCCCTTTACGACGGGGCACGTTGGGAGGAGATCGAGAACGTGTTCCACACCGAGCACGCCCGGCGCGGCGGTCGCAACGGTCACATCGTCGGCAACCTCGGAGGCTTTCGTCATGGGTGCGTCACGCGCGGCGTCCCGATGTTCGTCGATGCCATCGGCGAGTACCGCCACTACTTCGGCGACTTTGGCCGCAGCGTCGTCGTGGGCGAACCGGACGCCGAACTCGTGCGGCGCGCCAAGGCCATGCAGGCCGGCTGGGACGTGGCCTGCCGCCTGCTCAAACCCGGCACCCGACGCAGTCACTTGATCGCCGAGACGATCACGGCCGTTCAGAAGGCGGGATTGCCCGAATTCTTCTATGTGTCGCCGCACTCCATCGGCCTGGAACACACCGACAGCCCGCTGCCGTACGGCCGCGAGATCCATGGCGAGCAGAGCGACTACGTGTTCGAGGAAAACATGATCATCAACATCGATATGCCGTTCAGCGAATGGGGCTGGGGCTCGATGCATCTTGAAGACACGCTTCTCGTGACACACAACGGCTTCGAACCGTTGACCTCGATGCAAAACGAACTCGTCGTCGTTCCGGAAAAGAAAACGCCGGCACCCTGAGGCGCCGGCGTTATCGATTTCTCCGACGTCCTTGGAGCGTTACGCAGGCTTCACGACCCCCCAGAACACGCCCTTGCCGATCCCGCCCTGGTTCGATTCCTTGGGCGAAGACTTGGGCTGGTCGTGCAGGAAGAAATTGCCCTTGTGGTCGCGGTCGCGCCAGCACTCCCAGACCTTGTTGGCCGGGAAGCCCGCCTGCCCCATCAGTTCCTTCGAGGTCATCGAGGTCCACTGGGCCCAGAACGGCTCGGCGTTGTAGTGACAATCCCAGTCGAGCATCCACTGATCGTGGATGTTGTTGTAGTGCTGGTGCGGGATGTCCGAGTTGATCGAGATCCCACCCGGACGAAGGACACGGAAGACCTCCTTCATGATGTTCCGCGACGCGCTGTGCGATGTCTCGTGGAACACGCCCGCAGTCGCGACGATATCGAAGAAGTCGTCTGGAAAGTCGGTCTTCTCGCCGTTCTGCTGGCTGTAGTGGATCTTTTTGCCCAATGCTTCGGCGCGCGCATGAGCATAGCGCATGAGCGGAGCACCCACGTCGATGCCATAGACCTCGGCATCGGGATAAGCGTCTTTCCACGGCAGCGTCGAGCCGCCGACCGCGCATCCCAGGTCGAGGATCCGCTTGGGCTTGAAGTTCGGGTATTTCTGTTTGAAGACGAAGACCAAACCGCGACCCGTCGTATCGTTCTTCGGTCCGACCAACCCCTTGGCGTAATAGTAGGCGCCGCGGTCGTAGAGCGCGCCGGCGAACACGTCGTCATCCCCGAGGTCGACGCCGTAGCTGCCCGGCGCGCAGTGAATGTCGACCGCCGAGAGGTAGCGCGGCACCTCCATCTTCTCGTTGACCCTCAGGGTCCCCTTGGCCCTCTTGTGCAGGTCCCGCGCCTTCTCCTTCAGTTCGGGAAGTTGGCGATCGATGCACTCGCCGACGTTGTACCAGAGCATCTCCTGCAGCGTCCGTGCGATCGAGCTCCAAGTTTGCGTGAACGGCTGCTGTAGCATCAGCTCACGCACCTCATTCTTGTCCTTGGGCGCCCGGCCCTTCGTACGAACGAAGCGCGGCTTGGCCTCCCTCTCGTAGACGACCTCGTCACCGGGATAGACGTTGTAAGTCATGAACAACTTGATCCCCAGCGTCGCGTTCTGTCGCGCCAACTCGTCGTGGTTGGCCCGCGGCATCATCGCGTGAGGGAACGGCTCGGAAACTTGAACGACCATGATGTCCTCGCTACTGATGGCGTATCGGCAAATCTTAGCCCCGGAGCCCGGCCATCTCCACACCCGTGGGGAGCCGATATCCCCAATCCTCTCGGGGTTTGCGATAGAGAAACTGAATTCCCCCGGCATGCCGTCTAATGAGCCAACACGAGCGCCCTGCGCTATCGTTCCGAGCCAATCTCGGGGAAGGAAGACCAATGAGCGAGAAAGACGAACTCGTCCGGATGATCAAGGCCAACTTCGCGGCCTTCGCCGCGCACTCGATCGAGGGCATGAAGGTCATGGACCACCCCGATCATACGATCTGGGACATGTTCGAGCCCGAATTGTTCGTCGGGGCCGAAGGACGCGCCCGATTTCGCAAGAACGACGTCGAGCAGTCGAAGAAGCGCGGCAAATTGACGATCAACGTCGAGGAACCGGTGCTGGTCGACATTTGGGCGGACACGGCGCTCGCCCTGTACTACCTCAACTTCGTGTACCAGCCGCCGAATGCGATGTCTGGCCGTATTCGCATCACCGACGTCTTTCGGCGCACCAACGGCCAGTGGCTACGCCGGCATCATCACGAGGGGACGGTTCCGACCGGTGTGCCGGCGATCACCGAACCCGCGCCCAAGCGCTGAGGCTCGCCATGACAGCCTATGCCATCATCCGCGTCACGATTCGCGTACCGGGCGCCATGGATCAGTATCGCGACCGCATGCCGCCGCTCCTCGAGAAGTATCGTGGGCGTCTGCTCGCGAACGACCGCCACCCTGCGGCCATCGAAGGAGCATCCCAGACCGGTTCGATCGTGCTCATCGAATTCCCCGACGTCGCGACGGCCAAGGCGTTCTAAGCCGATCCCGACTACCTCGCGGCCAAGAAGACGCGCGAGGGCAAGGCCGACCTCGAGGTCACGATCATCGAGGCGCTGGCCTCCAGTCACTGAACGAAGAACGTCCCTCAGTAGCTGGTTTCGCGATCGGCGTAGGCGCGGACGTATTCCTGGTAGGCGGGCGGCAGGATCGGGTTGTAGGGCGTGTCCCAGGGGAACGGCCCGGGCACGTCCTGCAGCCTGGTCGTGTATTTGCCCCCGATGCCGCGCACGAGGTGGGTCGTTCCGGTCGCCGTGCCGAACGGCCCGTGTTGGATTCCGGGGGGACGCCAGAAGTAGGCGCCGGGTCGCATGTTGCCGCGTGGGCCGATCTGGTCGCCCGAGAGCGAGAACTCCTCCTCGACGACCGGGTGGATCTCGTTTTGCTCCATGATCCGACCACCGCGGATCATGACGATCCACGTGACCTCCTCGGTCACGGGATCGGTCTTCAGACGCTTGTGCAAGGCACCGCCCGGCTTGAGGCCCGGGAACATCTCGGCGCGGTGGCTCTCGTTTCCTTCCATCCGAAGCGCATCGATGAAGCGCACGAGGCGCCTGACGTCACACGGCTCGCTCGGCGTTCCGCTGATCGCTTTCGGCTCGCCCGAGAAGAAGGTCATGACGACGGCACCGCCGCCCGAGGACATGCGGTGGCGGACGTAGTGTCGTGGGAAATGTCCGTAGCCGAGCCTGCCGTAGACTTGTCCGTCGATCTCGATCGACCCGTCGAGTACGAGGAACTCTTCGTCGACCGCGAGGTGCTCCGTCCCGATCCGTGACCATCCCGACGGATAGCGAATCATCAGGCTCGTCCCGCCGTTGTCTTCATCGAGACTGAGGATGCGCGTCTCGGTGCCCGGCCGCGACCCGCCATAGAGGCCGCGCTGCCACGGGATGACCTGCGCCTGGACGAATTCGATATGTGGTCGCGCCACAGGGTCTCCTAGTAGCAGGTCTCGAGATCGCGATAGCCGGCGACGTGCTGGCGGTAATCCGGCGGCAGGATCGGGTCGTAGGGCACGTTCCACGGCGACGGGGCGACCTCCCGAAGCTTGGTCGTGTAGCGGCCACCCAAGCCACGAATGAAGTGAATGGTCCCCGTCGCCGAGGCAAACGGCCCGTGCTCGATACCGGGCGGGCGCCAGAAGTAGGCCCCGGGACGCATGGTGCCGTGGGGCCCGACCATTTCACCGGCGATCGTGAACTCCTCCTCGACGCACGGGTGAATCTCGTTCTGCGTCATCGCCCATCCACCACGAATCAGGACGAGCCACGTGACCTCATCCGTGGCCGGATCGGTCTTCAGCCGCTTGTGCACAGTCCCGCTCGGCTTGATGCCCGGGAACATCGACGCGCGGTGGGTGTCCGAGGGCACCATGCGGCGTGTATCGAGACAGCGGACGACTCGCGCCGGGTCGGGTCCGAAAATGGGAATCCCCGAACGAGCCCTCGGTTCGCGCGAAAAGAACGTGAGGACGACGGCCCCGGCGCCCGAGTAGACGCCGTAACGGACGTAGCCGGCCGGATAGAAGCCGTAGCAATGCCGGTCATAGCGTTGGCCGTTGATCTCGATGATGCCGTCGAGCACAAAAAACTCTTCGTCGGCGGACAGGTGCTCCCGCTCGGGTCGGGCGAAGCCGGCGGGGTAGCGCAACATCAGACTGGCGGCGCCAGTGTCGAAGTCGCGGCTCAGCACCCGCGTTTCGACGCCGGGACGAACATCTTCGTACAGGCCACGTTGCCAGGGCAGAAACTGCGCTGGTACGAATTCGATATGGGGACGCGCCATCCCTGGGGCCGAGCGCTATTTGTTCGCCCCGTACAGCAGCCACTGGCCGCCCCCGGTTAGACCCGGCCCACCGCCGTAGAGTTTGGGCGTGTAGGCGACGAACACGTCCTTTTCCGCGAAGCCCGCCTGGAGCGCAGGCTTCTTCAGATCCATGTCGTGCAGCGTGCCCCAGAACGGCTCGGCGTTGTAGTGCGTCGCCCAGTCGTGCATGAACGCATCGAACGCCGGAATCTCGGCGTTGCGCACCGGAGCTTCGGCATGCACGACGAGCCCGCCCGGCTTCAAAAGGCGTTGGCACTCTTTCATGATGTTGTAGACCGCCCGGTACGACGTTTCGTGCAGTAGGATGTGCGACACGATGAGATCGAAGGACTCGTCCTCGTAGTCTGTACGCTCGGCGTTCTGTTGGGCGAAATGGACCGCCTTGCCCATCGCCTCGGCGCGAGCGTGGGCATAGCGCAGCACAGGGGCGGCCAGATCGATGGCGTGGACCTCCGCCCCCGGAAACCCATCGACATAGGGCGTCGTGCAATGACCGACGGTGCAGCCCATGTCGAGAATTCGTCGCGGCTTGAACTGGGGCCGGGTTTTCTTCAACCAGCCGACGATCGACACGCCCATGTCCTCGTTGTAGGGGCCCATCGCGCCCATGGCGAAGTAGTAGACGCCAGGGTCATACATCGCCCCCGCCGTCACATCATCGGGCGAGCGTTCGGTGTGATAGCCGCCCGGGAGGCAGTGAATGTCGACGCCGCTCTGGTAGCGCGGAATTTCGAGGTTCGGGTCGAGCCGCAGCGAGCCCTTCTTGGCCTGTTCACGATAGCCACGCGCCCGCTGATTGAGGTCGCCGATCTGGCGATCGACGATGTCCCCGCCATAACTCTGCTTTAGTTCCTGATAGAGGCGCGACAACGAGCCGAACATGCGCCAGTAGTCCTGACCGCGCATCTCACGATGCACCTCATGGCGATCCTTTGGCGAGCGACCGTGGCGCTTGCGAAACGCCGGCTCGACGCTGGTCTCGTAAACCAGCTTGTTTCCCGGCCCGATCTTGGTCGCGACGTGCTCCTTGAGCTGGTAGACGAAGCTCATCCGCGCGTCCTCGTCGTGCTGCGTCGCGGGCATCATCGCGTGCAAACCGGGCTGGAACATCGGGATCTCCCTTTGGGCCAACACTATAGCGCCGCCTGTCGCGGTGCGAGGCCGATGCGCCGGTACGCAAACAGGGGCTTACGTGTTTGACCTACAAAAAAATCGCAGTCTTCTGTCAAAAGGACTAAATGATTACTTTTCATCTTGACTCGGGCACCCTATGGCCTATCTTTGGGTCATGGCCCAGCGGCAAAGAACCCAACCTGCGATATGCATTCTGGCGCTGCGCCCGGGCGAAGAGGCCCGGCAACAGCTGGAGATGACGTTCGTCCGGTTCGCCGAGCTGCGCGCCTGGCTGGACCAGAATGTCGGATCAGCCCAATCCGCCAATCTCGTGACGTTGCATCGCGAGTGGTACGGGCGGGCCCGTGCGACCTTCGATCTCCCCTCGCAGTTGATCACGTTGGCACTCAAGGACTGGGCGCAACGTCGCCGTGGCGGGCCAACGGAGGGCGTGCCCTATGATGAACGACTCTACGCGGTTCGAGGCGTCTCAACCCTCAGCGTCGCTACCGCAGCCGGACGAATCACGATCCCGTTCGTTACGCGTGGTTATCAAAACACATCGTTGGGTGGCGTACCCGCGCGCTTGTGGCGCACACCGGCAGGCGAATGGGAGTTCCACATCGGCGTTGCGACAGCAGAAGGAGAGCACACCATGACTACGGACAACATTCTTTCACGCATTGGGCGCGTCATGTCGGGCATGGCGCACGCCGCCGTGGACGCCGCTGAACAGCTGAGCCCGGAAGCCACCTTGGAACAGGCCATCCGCGAGATCGACGGCGCCGCGGATGAGCTGCGCGGCGCGCTCGGAAAGGTCATGGCCGAGAAGCATCGGGTTTCCGCACGGATCAAAGAGCTCGAGATGGAACGCACCGACCTCGACGAAAAGGTGGCGAAGGCGGTGTCGTCCAGTCGCGACGACTTGGCGGAAGCCGGCATCGCCCGACAAATCGACATCGAATCGCAGACCGCGCTTCTCGGCCGCGTCCTCGGCGACTGCGAGGAGCGCATCGGCCAGTTCGAAACGACGCTCGAAGCAATTCGGGCCAGCCGCCGCGAAGCGGAAGCCCGTTTACGCGATCTGCGCCAATCTCGCGAAGCCGTTGCGGCGGATAGCGTCGGGGGACGCGCCGGCGGTGGCATCGGCAGCGCTCAGGCCAAGGTCGAACGTGCCGAGGCCGTAGCGGCCCGCTTGACCGGGGTCGCCACCGGACCAAAGCCCGAGAACCCCGCCGTGCTCGAAGAGCTGCACCGCATGCACCGTAAGAACCAGATCAGTGAAAGACTCGCCCGCCTCAAGGCGAATCGCGACTAAGGCACCGCGCGGAAGGATTGTAGACTGTCCCCTTCCGCGCCGGGGAGATCGCCATGGAGCAACTTGCCACCTCGCCGTTCCTGCCCTTCTCGGTCGCCGGGCTCGTCGCCGTCGGGCTTACTGTGGTCGAGATTGCGACGAGTTTGGTCGGCAAACCGCTCTCGGCGGTCGTCCATGAACTCGGCCTTGACCACGGCGCGCTCGATCACGACATCGGCGCCGCCGACGGGCTGGCAGGATCCAAAGGCCTCGTCGCCAAGTCGCTCGATTGGCTCAACGTGGGTCGCGTGCCGTTGCTGATCCTCCTGTTGCTGTTGACGGCGACGTTCGCGGCCTCGGGCCTGGTCATTCAAGGCATCGCGGGTTCGATACTCGCCCCTCTGCCGTGGCCAGCCGCGGTTCCCATCGCGGCCGTGGTTTCGTTTCGGCTGACACGCAGCGCGAGCCGAGCCTGGCAACGCTGGTTTCCGCGCGATGAAAGCTACGCCCTCGCAGCCGGGGATTTCGTCGGCCTCACGGGGGTCGTCGTGCTCGGTCCCGTGCGCCAAGGTTCGGTCGCCAAAGTTCGCATTCGTGATCGCAGTGGCAACACGCATTTCCCACGAGCCGAGCCCCACGTCGCCGGGGATGTCTTCGAGGAAGGCGAAAACGTGTTGGTGGTCGAGTCGCGTGGCGTGACGGTCGCCGTCGCACGCGCACCGGATTCGTTGCAACGCTGAGGCGGTCGAACGATCCGCCGCACCAGGAGGAGAATTCATGTCGACGTTCAGCCTGACCGACGCCACCCAGCTTCGCGAACTCATCGAGGCCAAGTTCGTCGACGGCCTGCGCGGCGTCGCCGCGACGATGGCGCTCGCCGAGCTTCAGGAGAACCGCACCGTCTTCGTGCAGAAGGTGCAGACGCTCGTCGCCAAAGACCTCGAACAGAACGGCCTCGAACTCGAAAGTGCGTCGCTGACCCGCCTCGATCAAACAGACTTCAAGTACTTCAACCCGAACAACGCGTTCGACGCCGAAGGGTTGGCCACCCTCACCCGCATCACCGAAGCCAAGAAGCAGGAGCGCAATCAAACCGTTCGCGCGGCCGAAGTCGCGATCGCTCAGCAGGATCTCGAAGCCAAGCAACGGACCCTCGAGATCGATCGCCAGAAGCAGGATGCAACCCTCAATCTCGAGCGCGACGTCGCGTCGAAGACGGCCACCACGCGAGCCGAGTCGGCGGCGATCGAGGCCTCCGCCAATCAGGCCCAGCAGACCGCCAGGATCGAGGCCGACCTGGAGATCGCACGAAAACAGGCGGCCGCCCGCCAGTCGCAAGAGACCGCCGTCATCGAGGCCGATCTGGCCGTCAAGCAGCGTCGAATTCAGGCCGAGCAGACCGCAGCGCTCGCCGACCAGGACCGCCTGATCGCCGTCAATCGCAAGAGTGAGGACGAATCGAAAGCCCGCGCCAGTGCCGAGCAGGCCCGCGCCCTGGCGACCTCCGCCGAGGAAGGGGTGACCACGGCTCGCGATGTCGCGAAAGCCGAACGTGAGCGCCAGATCGTGGTCATCGCGGCCCGCCAGGAAGCCGAGCGCGATGCTGCCAAGCGTACGATCGCGGCGACGGCGGAGAAGCAGGCCGCCAACGACCTCGCCGAAGCCGTCCGCACGCAAGCGCAGGCCGACGCCGACGCCATGCGGATTCGGGCGGAGGGCAAGGCGCGCGAGTACACGGTCGACGCCGAGGGCCAGCGCTTGATCAACGAAGCGCGCAACACGTTGAACGCCGCCATCATCGAAATGGAATTGACCAAGGAGCGGTTGCGCATCGTACCGCTCGCCTTGGCCGAGGCGGTCAAGCCGATGGAGAAAATCGGCGACGTGAAGATCATCGATCTCGGTGGTCGCGGCATCCCTGGCGCAACCGGCAGCGCCGGTGCCACGGGTGGTTCCGCGTCGCCGGCCGAGTCGCTGGTCAACGCGCTCCTCGCCTATCGCCTGCAGTCGCCGGTCGTCGACCAACTCTTGAAGCAGGTCGGGTTGGACGGACCTGACCCGATCAAGGCGGCGCTCAGCGCGTTACAAGCGAACGCCGCGACGACCAAGAAGGACGACGACTAGGCCGAGGGTTGGACGCGCTGGAAGACCTCGAGGAACTGCTGATCGGGGTCGAGCGCGAACATGACCTTCGCCGGAAACGGCGTCCCGGTCAGATCCCCGATGTTGCGCCCGTCCCAAGGCCCACGCAGGACGCGTCCGCCGAGCTCCCTGACCTTGGCCGCGGTGCGAGCCATGTCGGTCGTTTCGACCACGAGTGCCGCCGTGCCCTGACGCAATTGATAGTCGGTGCGCGGCTTGAGCGGTGGGTTCTTGATCTCGATCAGGCCGATCATTCCGATCTGCGGGTCCCAGCCGCGCAAGATCACGAAGCGCATGTCGCCGCCCTGCCCGGGTTCGCCCGCCGGGAAGCCTTCGACCAGCGCCATCTCGCGCCGGAACCACAGGCTCATGGCGAAGGCTTCCGAGTAGAAGCGGATCGAACGATCGAGATCCTGAACGAATACGGTGGCCCGGCGCAGCGCGCTCATGTGTGGAGTGTCAGCCATGGTGGTCCTCCCCTGGGCCCGAGCCTATCCAATCTCAGGAGCGCTGGAAAAGCTCAAAGTATTGTCCGTCAGGATCGGTGGTGAGGGCGACGCGGGCCGCAATCCGATTGCTCCGCAGCCCCGATAGATGAGGATTGAACGATCCAGATTCTGAACGAAGATGGTGGCGCGGAGAACGACGCTCAGCAGATCGGTCACGGGACTCCCGGGCTGCTCGGTGGTTGCGGCTGTCGCGTTCATCAAGCCGGGCGTTTCTCGCCGCGGCCAGCAACGGGAGGGACCCATGAAACGTCTCAGAGGAA
>Ga0194132_10000329_pt1 | contig 97790 bp, 82 predicted proteins | sample TA2KigOf80mmetaG_FD_148612 | JGI IMG/M metagenome (GOLD analysis project Ga0194132, IMG submission 148612) | Freshwater microbial communities from Lake Tanganyika, Tanzania - TA2015054 Kigoma Offshore 80m | ecosystem: Environmental > Aquatic > Freshwater > Lake | place: Tanzania: Lake... | reverse complement strand
GGTGCATCCCGATGTTGCCGGTGATGCAGGTAGGGCGCGTCCGTCCCGGCGCGCCGCCGGAGCATGATGTTTTGCATCCAGTGGGCGGCGGGCTGGGACAGGCCCGCCCTACCAACAACATCGGGATACACGGACCGGCCCATGACTCGTTTCCGGCGGATCACTGGCTCCGGACGGCAGATTCGATTTCGACCTGCCGCGGTTTTACGGAACTGCCCAAACATCGGTCAGTTCTTGTGGTAAAGCCGCCAAAGCGGGTGGATGAGGGGGTGTGGTGGAAAAGGGTGCGCTCCCAAACGTTGGATTTCGACGATCCCCGGTCCGGTGCAGGTCGCGAAGGCGCCGTCCGCTTCGAGCACGTCGCACAGGCGGGCATTGCGCTCGATGACTTCGATGCCTTGGGCGCGGGCTTGGGCCATCGCCCAGTCGCGTGTCACCCCGGGCAGGCATCCTGACTCGAGGGGCGGGGTGAAAATCTGATCCCGCTGGATCCAGAAAAAATTGGCATTGGTGAACTCCGCAATCTCGTCGCGCGTGTTCAAGATCAAAGCTTCGTCCGCGCCATGGATTTCGGCCTCTTTCTTGGCCAGAATTTGAAGCAGTTTGCTGGTCGATTTCAAGGAGCCAGGGCCGAACCCGACGGGAATCCGGTAGGGGCTGACATGGGCTGTCCATCTCTTGGGCGTCGATTCCCGAGCCGGCGCCGGAAAGGCCATGATCAGGCGCGTGGGGGTGTTGGCCCCGCGTGTGGAGTAGCCGCGAGGCCCGGGGCCCCGCGTGCAGGTCATTCGCACCAGGGCAGACGGGAGCCGGTTTTGGGTCACCAGTTCGGTCATGATTTGCAGTATGACCGCTTCAGGAAATTCCCAGGCGAGGCCAAGCTCGTGAAGCGCTTGCTGGAAGCGACGCCAGTGTTCCGGCCAAAGAAACGGAACTCCCGACCTCAACTCGACGGTTTCAAAGCATCCGTCCCCGTACTGGAACCCACGATCGGTGACGGGAACCAGAGCGTCGGACTCGTCGAGGAATCGTCCGTTGAGCCAGACCCTCATGGGGGGGGATGGAAGGGCCGGGGCTGCGGGGTCACGGTGGTGCCGGACTTGGCGGCGCGGGGGTGGGTTCGGCCGAGCGCGGCCATGAACCCCGAGGCTTTGGCCAGTGTTTCATCGTATTCGGCGGCGGGGTCGGAATCGGCCACGATGCCGGCTCCGACGTGGAAATGCACACGCCGGGGAGTGCAAAGAGCGGTGCGGATGGCGATGTTGAGCTGGCTTACGCGATTGAAACCGACGTAGCCCACGGAGCCGGTATAAGGGCCGCGAGGCACCGGCTCGAGCTCGTCGATGATTTCCATGGCGCGAATCTTGGGAGCTCCGGTAATGCTGCCGCCGGGAAAACAGGACGCCAGGGCTTCGAAGTGCGACACGCCTTCCCGCAGCGTGCCTTGGACGGTGGAAACGAGATGTTGGACTTGGGGGTACCGTTCCAGCCGAACGAGCTCCGGAACCTGCACGCTGCCGTACTCGCAGATGCGTCCCAAATCATTTCGAAGCAAGTCCGTGATCATGACGAGTTCGGACATTTCCTTCGGGCTGGTCTGGAGTTCGTAAGTCCACTGAGCATCGCGCGTGGGATCTGGCGATCGGGGGCGAGTGCCTTTGATCGGCCGGGTTTGGACTTCGCGATCATGGAGTCGCAGGAAAAGCTCCGGAGACGAGGAAACGATTTCGAAGTCTCCCGTTTGGAGGAAGGCGGCGAAAGGGGCAGGGGAAACCTGGCTGAGCCGGTCGAAGAGCCAGGGTCCAGCCATGGGAACGTCGGCCGTCAAACGCTGAGCGAGGTTGACTTGGTACACATCGCCCTGGCGGATGTAGTCCTTGATGCGCAGCACCCGTGCGATGAACTCCGCGCGGGTCAGGCTTGAGCTGATTTCACCGGGGACCGTCGGGTGTTGGGTTGTCGTTTGGGAAAAGGCCTGGGCCGTGGACCTCGTGAAGCGAGCGTCCCATGACTTCAACCGGTTTTCCGCTCGCGTATCGCTCCGCGAACCGTCCGGCAACATGCCCGTGGAGACCACGTGAGCCTCGTCGGCCCGATGATCGAAGACGACGAGTGAATCGTAAAAGCCGACATACGAATCGGAAACCTCGTCGTCCGCATGAGGCGGGGTGCGCAGACGTGGTTCGACAAAACATCGGAGATCGTAGCCCCAGAATCCCGCCGCCGCGCCAATGGGAAATGGCTGGTCCCATTCGTCGAGCAACTCGTATCTCGCGAGCAGTGTGTCGAGAATGGACCAGGGGTTCCCGTAGAGCACCTCGGCCCTGTCCGAGGTGCGAAGGCGGCATTCCGAACCCCGGTTGCGAAACACCAGGAAGGGATCGGTGGCGAGGATCGAGTAACGGGCGTGCGGGGTCTCAAAGCTCTGACTGCGGAGGAGCAGCGTTCCCGGCTCCCAGGCAAGCGCCGGCAGAAAAGCCTCCGGAGGAGGGGGCGAGCGAAACGTTTGGACTCGAAGGCCCACACGAAAGAGGAGTTCGAATTAATCCGGGTTCAGTGCCCTTTCAATGAGATGCAGCACATGGTCGGTGTGTGCTTTGGTTTCCGCGCCCGCGGCGTTTCTGCCCTTCAACAGCGATTCGATGCGTCGCAATTGGGCCAGTGAGGCGGAACGAGCGGGAGAGTCATACCCGGAAAAACCGTCGCGGCCGACGGCTCGAGCGATCCGCGAAGTGTATTCGACTTGGAGGTTTTGCCGGAACGGCCGGACTTCCCCGTCCAAATCATCCTGAAAGATCGCCTGCGTGAGATCCTCGAGAAATTCCACGGTGGTGTACCGGTTGCCATAGAGTCGCGCGTTGGTCAACCGGGCCAGCACGTCGGGATGGAGCAGGTGGTCCAGCACCGCGCGTTGGATGGTGAGGGCGCGTTCATGGATTTTCGGATCTTCTCCCGAACTTCGGAAGTCAAAGCCCCGACGCTGCATTTGCAAGTGGTTGATCAGATCCTCGGGAGCGTCGAACGCGGACGGCGCAAACAATTGTTCGCGCAGGACCTTCAGGGCGCGCTTTTGCTCCTCCCCGCTGACCGGGGTGAAGGGACGGCTCGCGCCGGGCTGTCCGGTGTAGGCGCGGTCCACCTGGACTCCGCCAATGTAACGTGAAATCGTGGCGGCCGCGTTGGCGATTTCCGTGGTAAGCGAGAGATACGCCGTGCGGAGCGCGTGGTGGGACTGGCCGGGGTCCGAAAACTTCGCCCTCAGTTTGGTCATGGTTTCCTTGGCCAGCCGGATGCGGTCTTGGGCGTAGCCGATCGCGTCCGAGGAAAGGTCGTTGATCATCACCCGCGGGTCGATGGCCTTGCCAGGCGCGCGCATGTCATCGGCGTCATTGCCAAAGGCCAGGGCGGGTTCCGTGGAGCGGGCAAGCAGTTTCTGCATACGTTGTTGCTCGGCGGCGGCATCGGACAGCGAGGGAGCGTAGCCAAACTCAATGGCCCATCGGTCATAAGGGCCGGCCTTGGTGGTGAAATACTCGCCTTGTTTGGCTCCCGGAGGAGCAAGATTGGCCGCGGGATAATCCATGACGGACCCGGTCAATCCCTGGCGGCGGGTGAGTTCCTTGTCTTGCAACTGGGCCGGACTCAGCATCTGGCTCGACCGCATGTTGTGATTCAGCCCGAGCGTGTGCCCGACTTCGTGAAGGATAAGATAGTAGATCGACTCCTTCAGCAGTTGCCCGATGTCCTGGGCGCTGGCACCGGAAGCCTTGAGCACGTTCTGGCCGAACAAGGCACTGTGGTGGAGATGATGTCCCAGGGCGCAGAAATGAGCTCCGGGCAGTTGTTGTCCTGACAACGCAGGAGTGAGTTCGAGTCCGGCTTCCGAAAACAGCCGCTCCATGCGGATGCGGTTCGCGAGATAGACGTATTCGAGCATGATGTCGGCGCCGAGAATCTGGCCGGTGCGCGGATTGACGAAGCTGGGTCCGTAACCTCCGAAGGGCGGATCCGGAGAGGAGGTCCAGCGGAGGACATTGTAACGGATGTCCCCGGCATCCCAGTCGGCATCGTCCGGTTGAATTTTGACTACGACTGCGTTCTTGAAACCGGCAGCCTCGAAGGCTTCGTTCCACTCCAGCGTGGCTTGCTTGATGGTTTCGCGAAGCTCCATCGGGGTGGTGTTTTCGATCCACCAGACGATGGGCTCAACAGGTTCCGAAAGGGCGGCCTGCTTGTCCTTCTTGACCAGGTGCCATCGATGGATCACGTCGCGATAGGGGGTGGCGGACGGGGAAGTCAGATCCGTGACCTGGGTGGCGAAGTAGCCGACGCGGGGATCGTCGAAACGCGGTTGATAATCGTTCTCCGGCATTTCGATGAGGCTGTGCTGCATGCGAATGCTCACGAAGCGGGCGTCGGTGACATCGGGTCCGGAAGGGCCGCCCGCATTCGGATTCTCATAGACATACTCGACGACCACGTCGGTATTTTTGGGGTAGGAACGCAGACGAAGGTATTTGGTTTTCTCCCGGCTGAGCGAGCCCAAGGCGGATCCGCGTCCTAAAGACTTCACCGGATGGAACACCTCCGAAAGGAAAAGACCGTCGGCTTTGAGCAGCATTTCGCCCTTTTCCTCGTCTTCCGCCAGGATCTCCTGACTGGCCAGGATGGCGGGGCTGATATTGGCCGAGGCCGCCCGCTTCAGCGCGTTGGTCGGCGAGAAATAGAAGGCGGTGTTTTCGGAGATAATTTCGATGCGGTTAAACTGCTTGCGGAACGAGAAGACCCGGTTGTCCCGAAAGGCACCGCGGAAGTGGCCGGCAGAGGGGACCCCATCGACCGTGTGAGTGAAGTAGATGAACTCCTTATCGAGTTGTGATTTTTTCACGACCAGGTGGGTGGAGCCGTTGGTCGTATTTTGGTAGAGCGTGAAAAGCCCCTCAAATTTCTTGTCCTTTCCAACGACGTCCGCGATGGCTTTACCCTTTTTCGCTTTGTCTTCTGCGCCCTTGCCGGCTGCCGGCGCAGGCTTATCCGGAGCGGCCGACGGTGGGGAGGTGGATTTGGAAGTTCCAACCGGCCGAGTCGGAGCGCCGAACTGGGCCGAGAATTCGATGGAACACCCGCTTGCCAGGCCAAACACGACGAGGAAAACAAGGGACGACAGATGCGATCTCATGCGTGACGGGATGCATATCCCAAAACTCCTCGTTGAACAACCGGAATTGGACTCCGCGAGAAGGGGGCCGTGTATCCCGATGTTGTTGGTAGGGCGGGCCTGTCCCAGCCCGCCGCCCACTGGATGCAAAACATCATGCTCCGGCGGCGCGCCGGGACGGACGCGCCCTACCTGCATCACCGACAACCTCTAGATGCACCGCTCGCTCCCCAATGCTACTCTTCCCGGGCACCCGTGGTGCGTTCCTGCAGCCAGGCGACATCGGGATTGTTGGGCGTAGCGCCGATCAAACCGAGATTCTTGCCTTTGAGCAGCGGGGGTTTGGTCCTGGGATCCAGCCACTTCTTGAGCTCGACGTGGCCGTCGGCAAAAGAAATGCTGCCCGAGCCTCCGTGATAGCTCGCAGGCATGTCCGCCAATTGGTAAAGAGCGGGGTTCTTCTCCTTCAAACCCGTCATGTCCACGTAAAAGTAACCGTTGTTGATGCGATCCTCGCGCTCATCCATGAGGATCCAAGTCTTCGAAGGACTGGGGTCCGTCATCTGGGAAAGGCGTTCAATGACACGATAGGGCATGAGCAAAGAAGAGGGGGGATCGAGCCGGTTGAGCCAGGCGTTCATGGAGATGGATCGGACGCGGGGATAGGTGACCCCGCGATGGATGGACACACTGCGGTCGGAAGGGCATCGCCAAATGCCCAGCGTTTCATGGTACTTCCACAACAGACTGTTGCGGAGATGGACGACGTTGGTGTTGTCCGTGACGGCAACGGCATTGTCGAGCCACCCTCGAACCCAAGTGCCCTGGCGGGGGTTTTCGTTCGGCGGGACTTTGTCCCCGTTGTCATCGAGGTACAAGTTCCAGGAAAGCTGCATCTGCTTGAGGTTGCTCGCGCAGACCACGCCTTGGGCTTTGCTTTTCGCTCTGGAAAGGGCGGGGAGGAGCATGCCGGCGAGAATCGCGATGATGGCGATTACCACGAGAAGTTCAATCAACGTAAACCCACCAGAAGAATAGGGGCGCGGTCGACTTCGCTTCGAGATCATTATGAGTGGAGGCACGGTGAAGAAAATCCCCAAAATCAGTTCCAGATTCAACCTCGAAGCGCGATTCTTTCCGGATGAATACACCGAAAAAAGGATGCATTGTGAAAATCTTGCTCAACCCTGCTGCTTCTTCCTGACATGAGCTTCCGGAGGTTGACGGGGCCCAACGGCACGTCGCCAAGTCGAAGCGAACTGTGTCCGATCCAGTTCCGTCGCCTCGTCCGTGTCCATCGGACTTGAGCTCAATCGCGCTCCGACCGACAATTTGAGGACGCTTCATTCCGCCTCGGTGCATCCCGATGTTGCCGGTGATGCAGGTAGGGCGCGGCCTCGCCGGTCACTGACGGAACCCTCGTGGTGTCCAGCTACGCCTCGGCCGGGATCGCGGCTTATGACATGGAGGGACGCCGGTTGTGGCTTGCGGATTTGGGGCCGCAATCACACGAATGGGGGAGTGGTTCCTCGCCTGTGTTGCACGAGGATCGGGTCATTGTCTATCACGGTCCGGGCAAGGAAAGCGCGCTTTACGCCCTCGATAAGAAAACCGGCAAGGTGCTTTGGAAGACGGTCTTGCCCGAATCCCAGCGCAAGGAACGTTTCGATGGATTCGCCGGGAAGTCGGATGGAAAACTGGGATCCTTTAGCACACCGTTGCTCGTGTCCACCGATCGCGGCTTGGAGATCGTGCTGTCGTTGGGGAACCAGGTTCGCGCCTTTCATCCTTCGCAAGGCGAGCCGTTGTGGCATGCGGAGGGCATGAATCCTTTGGTTTATACTTCGGCCATCGCGGGGGAGGGATTGGTCGTGGCGATGGGGGGATACTTTGGCAGCACCATGGCTTTGAAGGCCGGGGGGCGCGGAGACGTGACGGAATCGCATCGGGTTTGGTACGAGCAGCGGGCCACTTGATCTTTGTCAGCAACACCCTGGGCATCGCCGAATGCATTGAACTTTCCAGCGGACGCATATTGTGGGAAGAGCGGCTCAAGGCGACGGGCGCTTCGGGTGAAACCTGGGGTTCCATCGTTCGTTCCGGCGACCGGCTCTACGTGGTCAACCAGTCCGGCGACACGATGGTTTTCAAAGCCGCCAAGACCTTCGAACTGCTGGGAGCCAATCCTCTCAAGGAGCGGTCGAATTGCACTCCGGCCTTCTCCGACGGGGACATCTTCATTCGCAGTCACGAGGCCCTCTGGTGTATTCGGGAAGGCGCCATCAAAACGGCATCCAATTAGTCCGTTGGGGGGATTTTCGGAGGTCCCGGCGCAACTCTGAGCCGGGTTCGGCATCGGCGCGGGGAGTTACGAGAGGGAACGAAGTTTCATGAATGCGGCGAACATTCCACCGGACAGAACGGCCATGAAGTCGGAAGGCGACGTCAATTGGAGTCCGCATCGATTGGCCTGGAGCGAAGGACAGATCGGCGCGGAGGCGCGTGAGTGGCTGGAGCGGGACGAGGCCGTCTTTTTACACCAGGCCTTGTCCACCCCGTGTTTGAACGTGCTTGGGAAGTGCGAGGGCGCCTGGATCGAGGATCTGCAAGGCCGCCGGTGGCTGGATTTTCACGGCAACAATGTGCATCAAGTCGGGTTTGCACATCCGCGCATTGTCGAGGCCATTACGCGTCAACTGCACGAGTTGACTTTTTGCACGCGCCGCTACACGAACAAGACGGCCGTGCTTCTGGCGGAACGGCTCGCCGCCCTGGCGCCCCGTCCCTTGCAACGAGTGCTTTTTTCACCGGGTGGCACTTCGGCGATGGGCGTGGCACTCAAACTGGCGCGCGCGGCCACGGGCCGGCACAAGACCATTTCCCATTGGGATTCGTTTCACGGCGCTTCCCTCGATGCCATCTCCATCGGAGGGGAATCCATTTTTCGACAAGGGATCGGGCCGCTGCTGCCGGGGTGCGAACACGCGCCTCCGCCGGACCCCCAACAGTGTCCCTTTAAGTGCGGGGACCGCTGCAATCTGAATTGCGCGGATTACATCGAGTATATGCTCGAGAAGGAAGGCGACGTGGCGGCTGTGATTGCCGAGACGGTGCGTTGCACGCCGTTCATCCCGCCGAAGGATTATTGGCGCCGGATTCGCGCCGCGTGCGACCGGCACGGCGCGCTCCTGATTTTGGATGAGGTGCCGATTTGTCTTGGGCGAACGGGCCGTTGGTTTGCCTTCGAGCATTTCGGCATCGTGCCCGACATGGTGGTTCTCGGCAAAGGATTGGGAGGGGGCGTTTTTCCACTGGCGGCGTTGTTGGCGCGGGAAGACCTCAACCAAGCGATGCATCATCAAGCCCTGGGACATTATACCCACGAGAAAAGTCCGATGGCGTGCGCGGCGGCCCTGGCGACACTGGATGTGATCGAGGAGGAAAAACTCCTGGAGAATTCCACGAAACAGGGGGCTTACGCCTTGGAGCAACTCGCGGCCCTCCGAGGCAAGCACCCGATCATCAGCGAGGTTCGAGGCCTGGGTTTGCTGTTGGGATTGGTGCTGGCCCGGAACGGACGTAAGGCGGCGGATGAAGCCGAGCGAGTGATGTATGCGTCCTTGCGACGGGGCCTCAACTTCAAAGTGACGATGGGGAACATTCTGACGCTGACTCCCGCTCTCACGCTGCAACGGCCCGAGATGGATCTGGCCCTCCAGATCCTCGATCAGTCCCTGGCGGAGCTCTCCATCCACTGATCTGCACGGCTCGTCCTCAGGACAGAGCCAGCGGTCCGTCGTCGCAGAGACTGGTCTTGCCGAAGACTTGAATCTTGTGGCCGACGGCGTGAGCCAGAGCCAGATGAAGCCGGTTGTGCGGAACTTTGTTCAGTTTCAACGAGCGGCCCATGGCGAATCCAAAGCCACCCCCAACAAGGACGAACGGGATGTTGTCCAAAGTGTGCGAGTTGCCTTTGCCGAGTTCGTTGGTCCAAACCACGAGGGTGTGATCGAGCATGGACCCGGAGTCATCGGGTTCCGGAGTGGAAGAGAGTTTCTCAAGCAGATAACGAATTTCTCCCGCAAACCAAGTGTTGATTTTGACGAGGTCTTCCTTTGCCATGTCGTTTTCGTCCTTCTCGTGCGAGAGCGTATGGTGTCCCTCGCTGACGCCCAGCCAGTTCATTTTCGCCTGGCCGACGGACTTGGTGTATTGGAGGGTCGCGACCCGTGCCATGTCATTCGCAAAGCTGTTGACGAGCAGATCAATCTGCATGCGGCTGAGCCGCGGCACATTATCGTTCTGGTCGGCGATGCCCTCCTGAAAAACGGGCCGGGCGGCCACCGGCTTCGTCGCGGGCTGCATTTTGATCTCCCGCTCCATCTGCTTCACCAGCGCCTCGTGTTCCTCGAGCAGTCTCCGGTCCTCGGCGGCCAAGTGTTTGCGGGCTTTCTTAAGATCTTCCCGGACATCGTCCAACACGCTGCGCAGGCTTTCGCGGTCCCGGGCCTGGCCATAGAGCTTGCGATACATCTGATAGGGATCCGAGATGGGGGCAATGGGCTGGTTGGGGCCGGCGTAGGACATCCGGGTCCAGGGATCAGCCCGGTCGGTGACCCCCACGCCAAATTCAAGCGAGCCGAACCGCGTGCGCGTGGCGTCCTGCTTTTGGAAATAATTCTTAATTTCCTGATCGATGCTGATGCCGCTGGCCCATCCCGCCGGGGTGTGGCTGCCGCCCTGAATGTTGCCCGGGAAAAGCTCGATGCCGGTAAGCAGGCAACTCATGCCCCGCATGTGATTGTCGCCGTCGCCCCGCACCTTGTTGCAAAGACCGTGCAGCACAAGCATGCGGTTCTTGAAGCTTTCCAACGGCTTCATAATTTCCTTCAGCTTGAAACCCGTCCCTTCTTCGTCGGGCCAGAATGCGGGAGGAATCGTTCCGTTGGGGGTGAACACCACGACCAGGCGCTGGCGCGGCCGCACAGGGCTGCCGAAACCCAGGCTCGGCAGTCCCGCCAAAAAGGGCAGGCTGGCGGAGGAAACTCCCAGTTGCCGGACGAATTCCCGTCTTCGCATCGCGTTCATTTCGATTTCGCTTTTGTTTTCAGTGGCGTCGAAGGCGAAGCAGAGGTGCGCAGCGCGATCTGGATGGCCAATTCTTGAACGTTGAACCTAGCGGAGGCGAAGCCTTCCCGCAAGCTCGGAAGCAGGTCGTCCCCAAATGCGCGCACGGGCTGCTGCACGAGGTGGTGAAACAGCGCCTCGATGAAGGCTTCCTGGGCCTGGGGCGATTCCGCGGCGAATACGGCAACATCCCGGGCGCTTTGGAAACGCACGCCGCGACCTTCCTCCGTTTCGTAGTCCCCACTGGCGTCAATCGGACGTCCCGACTCGGACTCCCGGTAACGACCCACCGCGTCGAAATGTTCCAGGCTGAATCCAAGCGGATTGATGATGGAGTGACAGCCCTGGCAATTCTCGGGCCGCGTCAGTCGCGTGATCTTTTCACGCATGCTCAATCCGGGCTCGAAGTCGGCTTCTTCGAACGAAACCGCTTCCGGAGGCGGGCGCAGGGGCCGTCCCACGACGCTTCGGGAAAGGAAAACCCCGCGATGAATCGGCGAGGTCGTCTTGGCATAGGCAAAGGCCGCGAGCACGTAAGGATGAGTCAGAACTCCGGCGCGTCGTCCGGCTTCAAATCGGGTCGGCCGAAAGTGAGGGATGGCTTCCAGTTCCACATTGAAAAACTTCGCCAAGCGAGGATTGAGAAAAGTGTCCTCGGAGAGCAGCAGCCGCCTGAAATCGGAGGAGTCGCTCCAGACAACGTGGTCCAGGAAGAGGTCGAGCGAAACCCGAAGGTCGTTGCTCAATTCCGGAGTGAAGTCGGGAAAGGTCGCGGGATCCTTGGCGGGCTCCTCGACGTGATCAAGATGCAGCCAGTGCCAAAGAAAGTGGCGCATCTTGGATCGGGCGCGCGGATCGCGCATCATGCGGCTCGCTTGCGCTTGGACCGCCGCCGGATCTTCCAGGCGATTCGCGCGCGCAGCTTCCGAGAGTGAATTGTCCGGCACCGAATCCCACAAGGCCAGCGCCAGTTTCTCCGCCGCGGCAAAGCTGTCGTGCGAGGGAGCCTGGAGGCCCGGATAGAGAAAACGGGGGGACTTGATCGCCAGCATGACGACGCGCTTCAAAGACTCCTCGGCGGAAAGGCCGGGTTCGAAAAATCGATCCACGAGCAGAACGCGCTGCTCGGGACTCAGCGGACGCCGCAGGGCCCTTTCGGAAAAGGACCTGGCGAAAGCCCGGATTTTATTGACGCGGTTGGTGTCACCTTCTTTCGATTGGGTGAGGCGGTCGAGGTGCTTCAGCGAGTAATGGGCGGCTTCGATGGCCGAGCCGGTGACGGCTTCGTCCCAAGCCTTGGAGATGGTGGACCCTCGCTCGTATCCCACGCTGGCGTCGTCAGCGGGGAATGGAGTGCTCAGAACAAAAGTAGGCGTGGGCTGCGCCGGGGTGAGGCAGCGAGCCGGGAGGGTCTCCCAGATGCCGCGCGGCGGCTTCCATCTCAGCACGATCGAAGCGGTCTTGTCCTTGAACTTAAAGAAACTCAAACGAAGCGGATAAGTTCTTCCCCCCAACAGCCGGAGGCTGGCCCGGTGCTCCGAGGAGTTCCCGGACGCCACCCAGCCGTCGATCAAGGGGTCCTGTTCGTCATTCACCCAAAGGCGCAAGCCATTCGGGGATCTGACCTCGAATTCATAAAGTCCGGTTTCGGGCGCGACCAGCCCCCCCTGCCATTGAACGGAAAACTCCTCGGCGCCGATCCGCGCCGGGTCGGGGGAAGACGTCCCATACTGAAAATCCACCGTGGCATCCACTCGCTCCTCGACCTTCTTGTCGCGGTTCGGACCTCGCGCATTATAATACGTGGCTTTGAGTCCTTCCTGTCCGCGGGCAACGGCTCCGGGACCGGTGAAGTGCACGAAGAGATCAGCGACTGAGTGGGCGAATTGGCGATTGGAGAGCCTGAGCAATTCAACTCGTGGACGTTCGTTTCGAATCCTGGCGCTGCGAGAGTAGAAGCTCTCGTGGATGAACTGGGCGACATCCTTGGCGTCCTGGCCCACGCACTTTTCGGGGGCGTCCTCCGGCATGGTTTTGTCGATGAGCTGAGCGAGCTTTTCCAGAGATAATGAACCATGGAGCGGCTCGCGATGTTTTCCCGGAACACCCTGGCCGCGATCCCCGTGGCACTCAGCGCACCATTTTCGATAAAGATTACGGCCACGTTCGACGTCGCCCGCCATCGACCGCGAAACGATGAAGCAAAGGAAGAAGAGTCCCGCCCCAACCCGGAACCGTCTCTTAAGAATGCCAGTCATCGAGTCGTTGCGAAGCCTCACTCGCCGGGAAACGAGGGGCAATGCCTCCGTGTCGCCGGCTCCAGTGGACTTCGGAATGTTCAACTGCCGCTTTAAGGTTCAAACGGTTCACCATCCTACCGGCCTCGTCTTCAGGGTTCAACCCGCAGTTTAGGAGCGTCTTTCGCCTTTTCGCCTCCGTGCACCCCGAAGTTGTGTTTAGGGTGGCGCAGGTTGCCCCGCCCGCCGTATCGCAAACGGCCCGTCGGCCCGGCGGCTGAAAAACGAGGCCCTTCCATGCTCTCCACGCGCCTGGTCCCTGCGTCGCCCCGCAGGCTGGGCAGCCTGCGCAATCCGTAGACAGGGCTGTGGCACAAGGCGTTCGGTAACGGCCAACGACTAGCGACGACCTCGGGGCGGTGGAGTGCACTTATCCCGCCGTAGCTGCTTTTGAGCGAAGGCGGACGGAGACGCCGTTCGCGCTTTCGCGAAGCGAAACGTCTTGTCTTTTGTTCTGGTTTCCAGCGCTCTGGTTAGCCCACGTGGTCATGTCACTTTTTCTTGTCCGAGTGCTCCGTGGGAATGTCAAAAGGAACGACCAAGCCCATCTTCGCACCAATCGGCGGGCAATTGTCGATGAACATCCAGCCGGTCAATCGGTCAGGCACGTCGCGCTGGTGCTGAACCGCGGTGATAACAATCGAGTCCCCGGCGGTGTTGGCGATACCCAACAGGCGGCTCTTGCTGGTGGGTGCTGGAATCCTCGCGGGCGAAACACCAACGTCACGGCCAGTCAGGTAAAGTGTCGCATAAAAAAACTCCTCGTTGCGCGTGCTGGCGACGACTGCGACGCCCTGCTCACCGACCCAGCGACAGTAGCGAAAATCAGTAATGTCATTGGTGAACGCAACTCGCTGTTCATGCGAGTGACCTGATAGCTCGTAACGAATGACTAACGTCCGCTGGTCTTTGGCGGCAGAAACGCCCGTGATGATGGCAGGTGGAGCGTTGGATGGCTCTGCCTTGTCGGCAACGAGCACGACCAACGCGCTAAGAACAAGAATAGCAATAGATGTGGTTTTCATGCGATTTGTGAAGTGATGCCCAACGATCAGGATGAGCCATGACGAGGAGCGCGCCAACGATGTTCGACTGAAACAGCAGCGTCATCGCGCTCCTCAGCCTGGGCTCCATCCTTTGGTTCTGCCGCGCTTTCTGCCACTGCCGTCCAATGGATGCTTCGATCTATACCGTCGCCACTCCGTGTCCCTCTGCCGAAGTTCCTCCTCTGTCAACAATCCTTTCTTCCTGAGCGCCAACAACACCGACCGAATGGTCACCGGACCGAGGTTCATCTCATGAACCTCCTGGCAGTGACGACAGAACGTCTTTGGCCCCTTGACGCCCCGCTCCTGACGAGGCCGCGTTCGAATCTCGGTCATGCGGTCACAAATCGATGAATACGCTTCCCTGTTCAAGGACCGACTCCACGACGGGTGTCTATTTGGCCAAGGCCAGAATGTATCGCTGCATCGAGGCGTTCTCCGCAGATTGGCCTTCCTGCGCGTAGATCTGGTGCAGATTGGTGCAGATGCGGAGCAGGATCTGGCGGGGAGAAGAAGCCGCCAGGAAGCCCTCCTGAAATCCAACGGAGGTTTGGTTTAGAAAACGCACACAATCGGCTTTGGTCAGCAACTTGCCCTGGTTGAAGCAATCCACGTAGATCTCCTCGGACGCGGTTTGATACCGGCAGACGAAGTGGCCCGGCATGCCGATCCCGATGATGGGAATGCCGATGCGCCGGGCCACCAAGAAGTAAAGCACGCAAAGGCTGATCGGATTGCCGGTCTTGCGATCGAGAACTCGGTTGAGAAAGCTGTTTTCGGCGTCGTAATAATTCTTCTCATTCCCCCGGTATCCGTGCTTTTTGAAAAGGATCTCGTTCAGGATGGCGAGCGGCTTGAATCCTTCGTGATCGGACGGCAGCAGAGCTCTTGCTTCGCGTGCGTAGTCATCCAGCAGCGCGGTGTAACCTTCGGCGTTGATGAAGGGGTACCGCGTGGCGGCCAAGAGCCAGAGTCCCTCTTCCAAACGGTCCGCATCGGCGAAGCGGCCTCGCGAAGTGCCGATGGAACCGGCCTCCTCCAGTGGCACGCCTTCCGCTTGATGCTGGCAAAAAGCCAGGAATCGGCGGTCGGCGGCTCGTTTGGATAATTCTCCGATGATTTCGCTGGATCGACGCCGTAACACCGGATCCGAACTTCTCATGTGCGGCGTCAGCCAGGCCGAGTCGGCGAGGCTCGTTTGCAAGAAGCGATCACGGATGGCTGACGCCACGTGAGGATCCTCATCGGCCAGCAAAACCAGGAACGCCGCCTTCTGCGCCTCGGTCAGGGCAGATCGCTCGGCATGAAGTGGCACACTCATGGCTGAAGTATCCCGTTTTGCTTTTCGTTCCTGATCCGCCTTGCCGAGACGGGGAACGGATTTCTGATCGAGGCGAGTGATGCGCCTCTTCGATGACCCGGGAAGTATGGCACAAACATCCGTGCAATCAATGCGGTTGTGGCCTTTCTTTCCTTGGACTAGGCTCGCCCCATGGAATGGTTGCGCAAGTGGAAATTCTGGATGCTGCTGCTTACCGCCTCAGGGCTGGGCGCCGCCTGTTTTCCCATGTCAGGCACAGGGCAATCCGACGAGCGTGACCCGTATTTTTTGGAGGGCGAAGGACGGGAGGCGAGCAAGGATTTCCTGGGCGCCGCGGAGGCTTATCACCGGGCCATCGAAAACAATCCACGCAACGCTTCCGCCCACAAGAAACTGGGATTTCTCTTCTCGCAGAGCTTGGACAAGCCGGACGCCGCGATCTATCATTTCAACAAGCTTCTGGAATACCGCAAAGATGATCCGCACGCGGACGTCATCCGGGAACATGTGCTGCGCTGCCGCCAACGCCTGGCCCAGACGTTGTCCGCCGGCGTTTTGGCCAAACAGACCCAGGACGAACTGTTGAGGTTGACGGATGAAAACGCGCGGTTGCTGAAAACCGTCGCGGCGTTGAACCAACAGTTGCACCACTGGCAACGGGTTGCCCAGGCGACGAATGCGGTTCCCGTCACATTCCCCTCCGGCGCCTCCAACCGCACCCTGGATCAGGGGTTAAGTCCGTTGCCCGTGGCATCTTCCACCATCGTGACGAGCGCCCCCCCGGCGAAAATCGCGGCCGGTCCCGGCCAGCGGGAACCTTCGGAAGCGGCAGTTTCACCGCCTCCCCGGTTGGTGAAAACGCCTCCACCGACGATGGGTACGGCCACCAATCTGGCGACGAAACCAGCCACGGGAGATCGGGGTCGTTACGTTTCGTATAAGATCAAGTCGGGGGACACGTTTGGATCGATCGCCCGACAGAGGGGAACCACCGCCCGGGCTTTGATCCTGGCCAATCCCAACGTGGACCCTCGGCGATTGAAAGCAGGGCAGTTGATTCTAGTGCCCCAGCCTTGACCGGCCGTTGACATGCGCCAAGCCCTGTTTCTCATCATTACCGCGTTCTGGTCGGTCATGAACGTTCTGTTGGTGCGCTCTGAGTTTGGAACGGGGAAGGAGTTTGCCGGTGAGGTTCCTGTGGCGATGGTTTGGCAGTCGATCTTGGAGGCGCCGGATGATTCCTCCCTGGCGATCCAGGTTCACGGGGAACGGCTGGGATCTGTGCGTTGGGTGCCCGTCGTGGGAGAGCAGATGTCGGGAGGCCCGTTGCACAGGCAGGTTGCAGCTCCCGACGGCATGGTGTCGCAACGGAAGAACTACCGAATCGATGCCGAAGGTCATTTCAATACCGGGCCGGCGAGCCGGTTGCGCTTTTCCTGGAGCGTCACTCTGTCCACCAATCACCAGTGGCAGGAATTCACCGTTCGTTTTGGGACTCGCCCCGCCACTTGGCAATTCAAAGGGCACGCCATCAGCAACACCGTCGAGTTGCGGCATGAATCCTACGACAAAACCGTTTGGGAACAATCGATGTCCCTCGATGCGGCCGGCAACCCCGAGCTTTGGCTGGCCGCCGCCCATCTGGGCTCCGCGAACAAAACCCAGGCGGCAAACCGGCCACTCGAGTCCCTCAAGGCTTTGGCCGAGGGCAGCTTGGCCGGAGGGCACGGGGACAAGCCGCTTTGGGAACGCATGCGCTGGAAAGCGGGGCAGGATTGGATGCGGATGGGGAGTTCGAAGGTCAGGGTCTATCGGCTTGAAGCCTCGCTGACTCCAACCTTGAAAGCGGCGGTTTGGATCAGCCGCGTCGGCGAGATTCTCAAAGTGTCTCTCCCGGGTGAATGGTCCCTGATCAACGAGGCGATCGAAGCCCTTCCGGGAGCATGATCGAGCTGCGGCAATTGCGGAAAAACTTCGGCGATTTGGCGGCCGTGGCCGGCATCGATCTTTCCGTTTCACGCGGGGAATTCTTCGTGGTCCTGGGGCCCAACGCGGCGGGCAAAACCACCACCATCCGCATGATCGCCGGATTGTTGAAGCCCTCGGCGGGATCGGTCTCCGTCGCGGGATTCGATGTGCAAACCCAGCCCCTGGAGGCACGCCGGCGCCTGGCCTATGTCCCGGATTTTCCGTTTCTCTACGATAAGCTCACTCCCTGGGAGTTTCTCCGTTTCACGGGACAGCTCTTCAAGATGGAGGAAGAAACCCTCGTGGCTCAAGCGAAGGAACTCGCAGCGCGATTCCATCTGGATCCGTTCCTGGGCAAACCCATCGAGGGTCTTTCCCACGGCACCCGCCAGCGCGTGGCCATCGTCAGCGCCCTCCTGCACGATCCCGAAGTGCTGGTGATCGACGAACCCATGGTGGGACTCGACCCCCAGCACGCGCGAGTGGTGAAGGATGTTTTCAAAGAGCGATCCAAGGCTGGCATGACGATTTTCCTGTCCACGCATCAACTGAGCGTGGCGGAGGAAATGGCGGATCGCATTGGCATCATCCATCAAGGCCGGCTCATCGCCGTGGGGACGCGGGAGGAATTGAGACGCCAAGGCGGTCAGGACGTGGCCCTCGAACGAACCTTCCTCACCCTCACGGCGGAAGAGCGAAAGGAGGCGGCATGTGAGTCGTGAAGCGGTGCCCATGTTTCACGACGGCGGGTCGTTGGGGTTGTTGATACGGGTCAATCTGTTGCAAATGTGGCGCCGGATGAAGGGGGCGCGGCAACAGTCCAAACTGCTGACCAGTTTCATCGGGTTCTTCGTCCTCGGTTACCTGGTGGTCTCGTTCGCCCTGTTCAAGAAAGGGCTGCAGTTCGCCTCCACCTTTCCCGGACTGGGAGCGTTGTTGATCGACCGTCTGCTGTTCGTGTTGTTCGCGTTTCTGTTCGGATTGCTGCTGCTCAGCAATTTGGTCGTCAGTTACACCAGTTTCTTCCGAAACCGGGAGACGGCTTTTCTCCTCTCCATGCCGGTCCGTCCCGAAACCATTTACCGGTGGAAACTGGTGGAATCGACGGTGGTGGCGTCCTGGGCCTTTCTCTTCCTCATCGCCCCACTGCTGGCGGCCTACGGTTTGACACGCTCGGCGCCGTGGCATTTTTACACCGTGACCCTGGCCTTGATCGCGTTGTTCATCGTTCTCCCCGCGGTGCTGGGGTCCTGGCTCGCGGTGGGCATCGCGCGCTGGATGGATCGCAAATTATTCCAGATCGCGGCGGTGCTGGGAGTCGTGGCGCTGCTTTGGGCGGGCGGATTCTGGATCAAACCCGAGAGCGTGACCGACGAAATGCTCGAGACGCGCGTCATCGCGGTGATGGACCGCCTGCTGGAACGAACACGTTTCGCCGAGTTTCCCCTGCTGCCAAGCTACTGGCTGTCCGCCGGCGTGTTGCATTGGGCGGAAGGAGCGTTGAGGGCGTCGGGCTTTTTTGCGCTGGTTTTATGCAGCCACGCGCTGTTCTTCGGGTTCCTCGCCTACACCGCGATGGGCGGTTTCTTTTACGACGCGTCCTCCGCCACGCAGAGCCGCGGCAGCGTCTTCGCGCGCTGGGATTGGTTTAAGGCCCGGCAGGCCCGTCGTTCGGCATTTCGCTTTCCGATCGGACCGATCGAGCGTTTCTTTCGCGGGTTGCGATTTGTGCCCGTGGACGTCCGCGCGGTGCTGGTCAAAGACGCGCGGGTGTTTTGGCGGGACACCGCGCAATGGGGGCAAACGGTGATGCTGTTTGGATTGTTGGGGGTGTATATCCTCAATCTCCGTCATTTCACCCAGCATTTGACGCATCCGTTCTGGTTGCAGGTGGTGTCTTTTCTGAACCTGGGCGCCTGCTCGCTGAACCTGGCCACCCTGACCACCCGGTTTGTTTTTCCTCAATTCTCGCTGGAAGGAAAACGCATTTGGATCGTGGGCATGGCTCCCCTGGGCATGTTGCGAGTCTTGCGGGCGAAATATTGGCTGACGGTGTCCGCTTCGCTGGCCCTCACCCTTTCGCTCATCGTTCTGTCCTGCCACATGCTCAGACTGGGCCTGGATCGAACACTTTATTTTTCGATTTCCATTATCGTGATGACGCTCACATTGAACGCGATGGCGCTGGGCTTCGGGACGTTGTATCCTAATTTTCGGGAGGACAATCCGAGCAAAATCGTCAGTGGATTCGGAGGAACGTTGTGTTTGGTGCTGAGTTTTCTCTACATCGTGGGGTCGGTGGCGTTGCTGGCCATGGGATCTCCGTGGTCGCGCTGGGTCATTCGCGAGCCTCATTACGCCGCGATCGGCTGGGGCGGTTTTGCCTTGCTCTCCTTCTTGCTGGGCCTCCTGCCGCTCCGGTTGGGGTTGAAGCGCGCCACCCGGATGGAGATCGCCTGAGCTTGGGGCCGCCGTTCAGCGTCGCGTTCCTGCTTTGAGCAGGTAAATGCACTTGAGATAGGCGGCCTCCGGAAAACACGCGGGGTGATCCGCGGGCTGGCCGGTGGTTTCAAGCACCCGAGCAAGGCGCGGGCCTTCCCGTGTCGCTTCCTGGACGACTTGGAAGAAGTCCTTCGCGCCGACCTGGGCAGAGCAGGAAGCGGCGGCCAGAATTCCGCCGGGCCTCAGCCTTTTCCAGGCGTTTCGGGCCAGATGTTCATAGCCTTGCAACGCGGACGGGCGATCCTCCGCTCGTTGGGCGAGAGCCGGGGGGTCGAGCACGATGAGGTCGTAACGGGAGGCGCCGGGCGCAGCCAGCCATTCAAATGCGTCGGCGCGAATCAATTCATGCCCGGCGTCACGGGGCAAGCGGAGGCCGCGATTTCGTTCGAAGTTCCGACGTGCGCTGTCCAACGCGCGGGGGTTGGAATCCAAACTCTCGACGATCAGGGCCCCGCCGCGCGCGGCATAAAGGGAAAACCCTCCGGTGTAGGCGAAGGTGTTGAGCACGATCCTGCCCCGGGCCAGAGATTCAACCCGGACACGATTCTCGCGTTGATCCAGAAAAAAGCCGGTTTTTTGACCACGCAGCACATCGGCTTCGAAAAGGAGCCCATGTTCCTCGAATAGTACCGGGCTGGAATCTCCCGGCAAGGACCCTGCGATCACGGTGCCATCCCGTCGGCCTTGCTTCTCAGCCTCGATCGCCATGTTGCGGCTGAGTCTCAGAACGATGGCGGCGGGGGCGAGTCTTTCCTGAAGTAAAGGCACCAAAGGGTCGAGCCAGGGCAGCCAGGCCGCCGTGTAGAGTTTGAGCACCAGCACGGGTCCGTATCGGTCGAGCACCCAGCCGGGCCAGCCGTCATTTTCACCATGAATCCAGCGCCAGCCTGTGGTGGATGGATCGAATCGCTTTTCTCGAATCGACAGAGCCGTCTCCAGCCGCTGCCGCCACCAGGCGAGGTCGATCGTGACGGGCGACCCGACATGCAACATGCGGACGCGGAGGGGTGAGGTGGCGTCATACCACCCCAGGCCTAGAAATCGGTCGCGCGTATCGTAAACCACCGCCATCTCGCCGGTCTTGCCTGGACGGCTCAGACCAGCGATCGAATCCGCGAACACCCATGGATGACGCTGCCGGACTTTTCGCTCCGCGGCAGGAGTCAGATGAATTCTGAGCCTCGATGCGGCCTTCGCATCTCCGGTTGATGGAGCAGGGGAGCCTTTCACGCAGCCTGATTGGGGAGCGGCAAGGATGCTTCGCGAATCATCCAAAGCCGATAGCAGCCCAGGACCAGGGCAAACGCTGCCGCGCATCCGTAAAAGCTGTAGCCCTCATGCCACCGCACCCAGACGGCTTCGAGCCACAAGTCCAGAATGACCACCCCATGGCACACCTGGTCGAACGTGTTGACGAAGGAGCGCCTTTTCGCCGCAGCAACAAGGAGAGCGGTTAAGAGGACGGCGATGATCCACCCGCTCGGTGCCACCCAGGCTGTCGGCATCATCAGCCAGGCATGGAAGGTCAGCAGGTAGATCACCAGGAGGACTCCGCTGAAGCCCCAGGAAACTCGAGTCGCAATCCCGCTCGATTCACAGGGTGCGCTTGAGATCGACATGAGTCCAATCTGCGCGAAGTCCGCCGGGGGATCAATGCGCATCCCTCCGCGCAGGAAAGCATCCCGGGCCGGGTCGCCTCGCCCCAAACCGCCCTTGGGTTCGACGACCAGGATTGAATCCGTCGCAATGGCTGATGACCCTTGCGCTCCGGTTGACAGCCCCCCGGCCCCGGGCCTAGGCTAGGAGGGTATGGAAACGATGCCCTCCCAGCCTGCTGCCTGCACTCCATCCGTCGTCTTGCTCAGCGACACTGCGGTCGCGGAGATTCGTTCCATGGTCGAGCGCGATCCAACCAGCGCCGGCAAGTCGCTGCGGGTTTTTGTGGAACAGGGCGGATGCTCGGGCATGAAATACGGCATGGTGTTCGATGAACAGCGCCCTGACGATCACGTGGGCGAAACGGGCGGGGTCAAGGTGTTGGTGGATCCCTTCAGCGCCCCGTACGTGAAAGGTTCAGTGGTCGATTTCTCCGACGCTTTGACAGTCGGCGGCTTCAAGATCAGCAATCCCAACGCCAAGCAAAGCTGCGGATGCGGCAAGTCATTCGAGACCTGACCGTTTTCACGGCCTGTGTTACCAGCGGGGGTGTTCCGGCAGGCAGGCTTCAAATTCCTCGATCAGCTTCTTCTCGTAATCTCCGGCGTAGGCGCCAGAGAAAAAGCGGTCCAGGGCCTCGTGGAAGAGGCGGTTCCAACTGGCTTCTTCCGCGCCCGGGTTGATCGGGAAAAAGAGCGCGCCGTTGGACTTGGCCGCCTTTTGATCTCCAGGCGCGTCGCCGATCATCAGGATCTTTTCAGGAGCGTATTTCTCCTTGGCCGCAAAACGGAGATGCTCCGTTTTCGTGCCCATTTCCTGTCCGGCAATCATTTGGATGAACCCGTCGAGGCCGTGCTCGGACCACTCGCGCATTAACGCGTCGGTGGGCGTTTGTGAAATGCACATGGCGTCCGCCCGTTCGTTCAGTTTGGCCAGGGCTTCGCGAACGAGCGGGAAGGGGGGCACGCCATGAACGATGTCTTCGACCGCGGCATTGACCGCGTCGGACCAGGCCTTGGTCTGGACGAGGTCCTGATTTCCGGATTTCACTTCGGCCGCGAGGGTGGCGTTGCCGAGTTTGGTTTCGCGGGCGATCCAGGCGTCAAGGGCCGCGGATTCGGCGACGCGCACGTTGCGGGCGGTGACTTGCGGGCGATGGCGCAGCAGGGCGAGGGAGCGTGACAGGGCGGGGAATCGGTTGGCGCCTCGCGTCTTGGAGTAAAGGTTGACAAACTCCCACACTTCGCGGGCGTATTTGCTCACGGCCTGCAGTTCGAAGTGTTTGATGAACATCGGGGCGAAGCACTCCTTGTGCTTGATTTCCATGCTGTCGAAAATACAGCCGTCGGAATCGATGCCGATGAAGAACTCCTTCGAGGGTTTGAAATCGCGCAAGACTTGGGCTGGGTCGCTCATAAACGTGGCTCTTTAGGGGGGCCAAGAAGAAAAGGAAAGGCCGTGGGAGTCAAATCGAAATCGTCATCAAGCTGTTCTTCGCAAAAGAGTTGCTTCGATGGGACAACTTTGGTTCGCTCCATTTGCATGAGCGCAATTTGGCGGCATCCATGAACCACACCAAAGCGCAGTACATCCACCGGGTTTTGGTCGTCGATGACGACGTGGAGCTCTGCCTGATGTACAAGGAGTTGCTGGCGTGCCAAGGCTACATTCCCATGACGGCTCCCAACGGGGTTGAGGCGCTGCGGTTGATCATGAAGGAGGACATCGACGCGGTCATCTGCGATTTGATGATGCCGCACATGGCGGGGGACATGTTTTATCTGGCGGTGGAACGTGTGAAACCTCACCTGTGCAAACGGTTCGTCTTCGTCACGGCCTATGAGGGCCACCCCAACTTCGAAGCCTTCTTCAAAAAGATCAATGCGATCGTGCTCTACAAGCCCGTCACGCTCGGAAGGCTCATGGGAACGTTATCCCTCCTGAACGACCGCATTGCCACCGGCAAGTAGGTGGAGTGCCAGGGTCCGCGGTTTTCCGGGGCGGTGGCCCCTCCGACGCAGCTTGAACGAACCATGAGCATGTTGAGTCCCGAAACGATTCGTAAACTGCCTCCTCTGGCGGGAATCGCACGACTGGAGGAAGGATTTCGTGCCGCACTTTCCGTGGAGGAATGCGTCCGTCGATTGAAACGCTTTCACTATGCCTTCCGGCGGCTGCACCAGATTTTCATCTGGCGGTTGACCTCCGAGCCGGTCTACGAACTCAAAATGGCGTTCAGCCTCCATGCGCATTACTGCGCGGAGCAGGTCACTCAACTGCGCCAAAGGGTGGGGGAGATGAGGGAACCCCCTCTCGGATTGGACACGATTCCCCATCCCGCGCTGGAAATCTTTTTTGACGAGATCCTCGCCTCTCCGGACACGCCCGGCCTCCTGTTCGGGATCTATCGTTCGGCGTTGCCCGCCCTGCACGAGGGCCTCGAACGTTATCGCCGTGAAACGCACGCGCTGGCGGATCATCCGTCCGTGCGTGTTTGCCGTCTGGCGCTGGCCGATGTGGAGGAGATGGCCGAGTACGGAAATGCGGCATGGGAAGCGTGCCAGCAGGAAGCGGCGCATCCCGACTTCGAGGCGTGGAAAGCGATTCTGGCCGGCGCGCTTTGCGCAGCAGGCGGCTTGGATGGCACTCAACCGCAGGCGAATATGCCCGCACGTTGGCACTCGCGGTCTCCTGCCGTGTATGATGGGACGCCCAAGAGAGACCACCGTTTTCCCGACCCCTACAACATGGGCGTCAACGCCGAACTGTTTTTGTACGACGAATCGTTTCCGCCGGCGCCGAAGACCCTGATGATGTTCTATAAGCGCCTCCGGGAAATCGACGTGCCGGAAATGATGGCGAGCATCCTGGCGGAGACGACGGACAAGCCGTGGTCCTATTATCGCGATATGACCCGGCAGCTCTGGGATGAAGCCCGCCACGCCATGATGGGGGAAATTGGCTTTGCCGCCGCCGGCGTCGATTGGCCCAGGGTCATGGTCAACTTTACGTGGTCGCTCGCGCTCAACACCCAACTCAAGCCCATCGAGCGGCACGCGGTGCTGTACTTCATTGAGCAGGGACTTATGCCCAAGACCGGAAAGCGCTTCGAATGGGAGGTGGGCCAGGCGTCGGGCAATCCCCTGGCGGCTTTGTTCCAAGACTTCGACTGGGCCGACGAGGTGTTGCACGCGCGCATCGGAAGGGACTGGTATTTGCCCGCGTTTCCGGACCCGCGCACGGCCGTGGAGTATGGTGATCGATGCTGGTCCCGAGTGTTGATGGGCTGGCGCGAATGGAAGGAACAGGGGCTGACCCAGCACCGGAATTGGTGGCCCGAAATCTACTTGCAGGCCTGCCAGCATTGGAAGATCGAGGCGGATGCCCGGGTGCTGGCCTACCAAACGACTTACGAATCCGTGCGTGCCGACCTCAAAAATCTTTCTGCCTCGTCCTGAAACCATTCGACTTTGATCCATGAGACCGAGACTCCACGCCTCCATGCCGGCCTGGCACTTCCTCGCGAGAGCGGCAGCGCTGATCGGAATTCTCCTGGGGATCGGGATGCCCCAACTGAATGCCGCGGAACGACGCGACGCATGGACCACTTCCCGAGTGACCGGCTCGGCGGAACCTCCCTCCCCCTACCTGAGCGAACGCGCCTTTCCTCAGTTTCGCTTCGCGGAGCCCATCGAATTCGTTCCGTTCCCCAACGGACGCCATGTTGTGATCGCGGAGCTGAAGGGGAAACTATTTCTGGTGGATCCAACCGAGCCGGGCCAACAGCCCGTGCTCTGGGCGGATTTCAAGGCCATTCACCCGGACGTCAGCAACTTCTACGGTCTGGCCTTTCACCCTGGATTCGCCACGAATCGTTGGGTCTATGTCTGCTATGTGCAGAAAGACAGCGATCCGGCGGGCAGCAAAGTTTCGCGATTTCGCGCGGCGGCGCGCCCGGAAGCAGGATTGGAGGCCGAGTCCGAGGAAATCCTGCTGACCTTCCTGGGCGGAGGACACAACGGAGGGTCACTCCACTTCGGCAACGACGGCATGCTTTATGTTTCGACAGGGGACGGACGCGGGCCGGATCCTCCGGACGACCTGAACACGGGCCAGGACCTTGGCGATTTGTTATCTTCGATTCTGCGGATCGACGTCGATCGCCGTGACGCAGGGCGGACGTATGCCATTCCCAAGGACAATCCTTTCGTGGGTCGTCCTGGAATTCGGGGGGAGATTTGGGCCTACGGCTTTCGAAATCCTTGGCGGATGAGTTTCGACCGGACCACCGGCGACTTGTGGGTGGGTGACGTGGGCTGGGAACTCTGGGAAATGGTCTACCGAGTTCAGAAAGGCGGGAACTACGGCTGGAGCGTGATGGAGGGCAAACAGTTGATCAAGCCGGGTGGGAAGCTCGGGCCGACCCCGCTGTTACCGCCAACGGCGATTCATCCTCATTCCGAAGCGGCCTCGATTACGGGCGGCTACGTGTATCGCGGCGAATGGCTTCCGAGATTGAAGGGAAGCTATGTTTATGGAGATTGGGAGACCGGCAAGATCTGGTCGCTCAGGCATGATCAAGGCGCGGTGAAATCGTTGATCGAAATGGTGGACACCACCAACAAGGTGGTGGCCTTTGGCGAGGACCATCAAAGGGAACTCTATTATCTCGATTCCTCCGCCGGCACGGTGCATCGCTTGGTCGAGAATCCGAAATCGGGGCAGCCTTCCCATTACCCTCGGCGGCTGAGCGAAACCGGAATCTTCGACGACACGCGACGCCTCGTTCCGGCGCCCGGCGTGCACGCGTTCACACCCGCCACACCGTTATGGCGTGACGGAGCGGAAAGCTCCAGAGTGGTGGCCCTACCGGGCCGGACACAGTTGGTCTGGACCAACAATGCCTGGGTGATTCCGCGCGATTCGGTGTGGACCAAGACCTACTCCATGGAGGTCTTGGAACCGGACGGCACTCCAAACCGCCGCCGCATCGAAACACAGCTGCTTCATTTCACGGGGGAAAGCTGGAACGCCTACACCTACGCGTGGAATGACGCGCAAAGCGACGCGGAACTGGTCGGACGCGGGGGAGCCGAAAAAACGCTTCGCATTCGCGACTCGTCGGTGCGTGGTGGAACCAGCGAGCTCGTCTGGCGGTTTCATTCCCAGGCCGAATGTTTGCGCTGCCACAATCCGTGGACCGGCACGCTGCTGGGATTTAGTCCGGCTCCCTGGGCGGGAACGCCAAGCCAAAAGGAAATCGCGGCTCACGGATTGCTTTCCGCGGACCTTGTTTCTCCGGCGACCAGTCCCAGCAGGGTTTCAGGGAAAAACGCGGAATTGGAATCCAAAGCGCGTCGATACCTGCACGCCAACTGCTCCCACTGCCATCGCGAGCATGCCGGAGGTTCCGTGCTGATGTTTTTAAATTTGGAGTTGCCCTTGGACAAATGCGGCGTCGTCGATGCCAAACCAGCCCAGGGAGATTTCGAGCTGGCCGATGCTCGAATCGTGGCGCCGGGTGATCCCTATCGTTCGGTGCTTTACTACCGCATGGCCAAGATCGGCAAAGGCCACATGCCTTATTTGGGGTCGAGCCGTCTTGACCCAGAGGGCGTGGCGCTCATTCGAGAATGGATCGCTTCGCTGGGGGAACGGCCGTCTGAACGCCCGGACGCGGAGAGCCATCGGCGGGATCTTGGGACCGCGAGGAAGGGAGGCAGTGATGCGGAAGCCAGTTTGGTCCGGCTGGCGTCGGCTCCCGGATCCGCCCTGATGCTGGCCGACTCGCTGGGTGAGTTTGAGCAGGAGGTAAAAAGACGAGCGATCGAGAAGGGATTGTCATCCGAACATCACCTCGTGCGTGACTTGTTCGAGCGATTCCTGCCTGCGGAACAGCGGGTGAAGTCCTTGGGGGTGGATTTTCCGGACGAAGCCGTCCTGGGTTTGCGAGGAGACGCGTCCCGCGGGCGAAAATGGTTCTTTCAGGAAGGCGGCGCCCAATGTTCAGTCTGTCACCAGGTCGCGGGAGAAGGGAAGGCATTCGGGCCGGAATTGACCCACATTGGCGGAAAATACACGCATGCCCAATTACTGGAGCATTTGCGCTACCCCTCGCGTCTGATCGATCCGGCGTTTGCCGGTTTCGTGGTGGAATCCAAGAAGGACGATGTTCTTTCCGGATTGCTCGTTTCCCGAGGCGAGGCCGGTGTGCAACTGCGATTACAGAGTGGTGAGATCAAGTCGATTGCCCGCGCGGATGTCGTCAAGATCGAGGCTCAAGCCCTTTCATTGATGCCCGAGGGATTGTTGCAAGGCATGACGGCGCAGCAGGCGGCGGATCTGATCGAATTCCTTGGAGATCTCAAGTAGCCATGAACGCCGCCGTGATCGTCGCCGCGGGGCGCGGTACGCGCATGGGTCCGGACGTGGACAAGCTCTTTTTGACTTTGCGAGGAGCTCCGCTGGTGGTGCACACCTGGAAACGGTTTGCGGCTTTGGATTCGGTGCAACAGCTCGTCCTGGTGGTCCGCCAGGGGATGGAATCCGTATTCCACGAACTGGCGGCTGTCCATGGCTTATCCCGGCCGTACGTTTTGGTATGCGGAGGCAAGGAGCGGCAAGACTCCGTCTGGAACGGCTTGCAGGCCCTGGATCCCGGAATCGAGGTTGTCGGCATTCATGACGGGGCCCGGCCCTGCGTGAGTCCGGAATTGATTGAGGAAACCCTGGCGAAAGCCCGGCAGATCGGGGCGGCGGTCGCGGCCCAGAGAGTCACGGACACATTGAAGGAGTCCACCGCGCCCGATTCCCTCCTCATCGCCAGAACGGTGGATCGATCCCGGTTGTGGTCGGTGCAGACTCCCCAAGCCTTCAGGGTGAGCATTCTTCGCGAGGCTCTGGCCCGGGTGAGGAGCGAGGGCCGTCTGGTGACCGACGATACCGCGGCGTGCGAATGGATCGGGCAGCCGGTCGGGTTGGTGGAAAGCCGGACCCCTAATCCCAAGGCCACGACGCAGGCGGACCTACCTTATCTCGAATGGCTTCTCGCCAGGGAAGCTTCCAGATAGGTTGAGCCATGGCACGAGAGAGCTCGTTGGATCGTTTGTTGGCTGAGATTCGTTCCTGTCGCGTGTGCGAGGCGCACTTGCCCTTTCCACCAAGGCCGATTCTCAGAGCCTCCCGCTCGGCCCGAGTTCTGATCATCGGCCAGGCGCCGGGCATGAAAGTGCAGCTCACAGGCATTCCATGGAATGACCCTTCCGGCGATCGGTTGAGGTCGTGGATGAACGTGACCCGGGAGGCGTTCTACGACGAAGGCAGGATCGCCTTGGTTCCGACAGGTTTTTGTTATCCGGGCAAGGGCAGGGGAGGAGACTTGCCGCCGCGTCCGGAATGCGCGCCCCTCTGGCATCCGCGATTGCATTCTGAGCTGGAGGGTGTGCAGCTGACCCTGCTGGTAGGGGCTTGCGCGCAGGCTTATTATCTGGGCGATCGCGGACGGGATTCGCTGGCGGAAACGGTGAAAGCAGCGCGTGATTATCTGCCTCGTTTTTTGCCTTTGCCGCATCCGAGCCCGAGAAATCTCCGCTGGTTCAAAAACCATCCTTGGTTCGAGGCGGAAATCGTTCCCCTGCTGCGAGACCGGTTGACGGTGGTCTTCACGAACTCAACGCGATCGCCTCACGATTCGTGAGCATCGCGCGAGCGACGGCCTAGACGTCGCAGATTTGCACACCTTGCCGAAGCGAGGCCAGCGCGTCCGTCCGTGCGGGGATGAATTCTTGGGCGACGAAACCTTTGAATCCGGTGTCCGCGATGGCTTTCATGATGGCGGGGTAATAGAGCTCCTGGGATTCGTCGATTTCGTGGCGTCCGGGAACCCCTCCCGTGTGGTAATGACCAAAAAAGGCGTGATGCTTCCGGATGGTGGCGATGATATCACCCTCCATGATTTGCATGTGGTAAATGTCGTAAAGGAGCTTGAAGTGCTGGGATCCGACTCGCCGGCAAAGTTCCACGCCCCACGCGCTTTTGTCGCACATGTAGTCCGGGTGATTCACCCGGCTGTTGAGCAGTTCCATGACGGCGACGACGCCATGTTTTTCGACCACCGGCATGATCCGTTTCAAGCCAAGCGCGCAATTCTCAAGTCCTTGCGCGTCGGACATGCCTTTGCGGTTTCCTGAAAAGCAGATGATGTTTTTGAAACCGGCGGCGGCGACCTGCGGGGCCACTTTTTCGTAGAAGGCCACGATCTTGTCATGATGCTCGATTCGATTGAGCCCTTCCGTGATGCCTCCCGGAACGCCGCTGACCATGGCGCAATCGAGTCCATGCTTTTTCACCACGGGAAAATCCTGGACCTCCAGCAATTCGACGGATTGCAGGCCCATGGCTTTGCCCTCGCGGCACAAGTCTTCGAGGCTAACCTTGGGGTAGCACCATTTGCACACGGAATGCCGGATCCGGCCCTTCGTGGCTTTCTCGGCCGCGCCAAGCCGTTCGGCCAGGGAGAATGCGGCGGATGCGGTGGCGACGGTTTTCAAGGCGTTTCGACGGGAGATGATCGTGTTCATGGAAGGCGAGAATGAGTTGTTTTCGATTCAGGAGCCAATCCAGCGGCGCGTCAAATCTCAAAGTCGGAATTTCCAAAGCGCCGCCCAGAGGGCCGAGGAAGCGTGCCGGGTGCGGAGAAATCGATTTAGACCGCTTCGTGTATCCCGAGGTTGTTGGTAGGGCGGGCCTGTCCCAGCCCGCCGCCCACGGGATGCAAAACATCATGCTCCGGCGGCGCGCCGGGACGGACGCGCCTTACCTGCATCACCGGCAACATCGGGATGCACCGCAGACCGCTGTGCTTGGAGAAACACACTTGCACCATCGGATGTCGGTTCCATATTGTCTCCCAGCGACTTTTGAAACTTATGAAATTGTATTCCGAACCTCGGAAATCCGGCCTGTTTAGAGCGGCGAAGCAGGGTTTTACCCTCATCGAATTGCTGGTGGTCATCGCCATCATCGCCATCCTGGCGGGCATGCTCCTGCCTGCACTGTCCAAAGCCAAGACCAAGGCCCAGGGCATCAAGTGCATGAACAACACCCGGCAGCTCGGCCTGGGTTTCATTCTTTATGCCGAGGACAACAGCGACGTGCTGCTGGCCGCCCAGGGACTGGCGGTCAACAACCTGCGCCGCGTCAACTGGATCGAAGGCAACGTCGATTACGGAGCGGATTCGGCCAATGAGCGATACATCACGAACAGTCCCATGTTCCCGTTTGTGGGGCGCTCCTTCGATGTTTTCAAGTGCCCCGCGGATCTCGCCCGCGTCACGGTCCGCGGCCAAAAAGTTCCCAGAATTCGCAGCAACTCCATGAGCCAGGTTTTCGGCAACGGCGAGTGGCTGGATAAGAACTATAACCAGAGCCAGACGGTGTGGCTGACCTATGCCAAAGCCTCCCAAATTGTGAGCGCATCGAAAACCTGGGTTTTTGTGGATGAACACCCGGACAGCATCAATGACGCGGCTTTCGCCAATGCCTGCACGGGTTCCGAGGCCATGGGCACCGCTCAGATTATCGATATGCCTGCCTCTTACCACAATGGCGCTTGTGGGTTCTCCTTCGCCGACGGACACTCCGAAATCCACAAGTGGATTGGCAATACCATCAAGCCCAAGGTCCGCTACGCCTCCGGACTGGCTCTGAATGTTCCGGCCCGCGATTCGTGGGTCGATGTCCGTTGGATGGGCGAAAACACCACCGTGCGGCGGAACTAATTCCTATTCCCCGTCAAACCGACTCTCGACCGCCGTGCCGGGTTCCCTGGCGCGGCGGTTTCATTTTGGCTTCATGCCACGGCCCGAAGTTGTCTGTCGTATGGCGCAGGCTGCCCAGCCTGCCGTATCGCCGACGGCCCGTCGGTCCGGGGGGGTGAAGGACGAGGCCCTTCCATGCTCTCCACGCGCCGGGTTCCCTTCGTCGCCCCGCAGGCTGGGCAGCCTGCGAAACAGCAGACAGGGCTGTCTGCGTTACCAAGACAACCCGGTCACCGACAACCTCTGGAGGCACCGCACGGACCGGAGCTTCGGAATTCTACGGCGGACGATCAACTTCGGAGGGATGAATATTCCGCCGTCCTGCGGATGATCTCGGTCAACGGTGTTGAGGGTTTGTAACCGGTGAGGCCGATCAGTTTTTGGATGACCGGTTTTCTCCGGTTCATGTCCTCGAATCCCGGAGCGTAGGCCTCGGAGTAGGGGATCTTCACGACGGAGGAGCGGGATCCCAACTCCCGGATGATTTGGCGGGCGAGCTGTTCGATGGTGATTTCGCAATCGGACCCCACATTGACCACCTGGCCCCAGGCGCGGGGCTGGCGAATCAAAAGTCCGATCGCTTCCACCACATCCTCGACGAAACCAAAGCAGCGCGATTGCTCTCCATTGCCATAGACTCGCAAGGGATCGCCGCGCCGGGCGGCTTCGATGAACCGCGGGAGCACCATGCCGTAGGCGCCGGTCTGGCGCGGTCCAACCGTGTTGAAAAGCCGCACAATGAGAACGGGCAGTCCGCGCTCCTGGCTGTGGGCCATGGCCAGGAATTCATCCATCAACTTCGAGCACGCATAGCTCCAGCGTCCGAGATGGGAAGGTCCGATGAGCAGATCATCATCCTCGGAAAACGCCTCTTTCGCACTCTTGCCGTAAACCTCGGAGGTGGACGCAAGCACAACCGGAACGCGCGACCGGTTCGCTTCCAGCAGCGCGCGCGTTTCCTGGAGATTCGTCTCGATCGTTTGGATCGGCGACTTGACGACCAATTCCACACCGACTGCCGCCGCCAGATGGATGACGAGATCGGAATCCTCGATCAATGAGGAAAGGTTCGGCAGAGTGGAGACTTTGCCGGTGATGAAACGAAACCGATCGGAGGCTCGCGCCAGCGCAAGGTTCTCCGGCCGGCCCGTGGAGAGATCGTCAATGGCCGTGATCGTTTTTCCCTCCGCGAGGAACCGGTCGATCAAATGCGAGCCGATGAATCCGGCGCCACCGGTGATCAACACTCGATTCCATGGCTGCGAGTCAAAACTCGTGGCGCGTGCGGATGGAGCAGGGGAATGCGGCATCAGGAAACGAGACGTCAATCAAGCGCCGCCGCCACCGCTTCCGCCAGCTTCTGCCGGTAGTCGGGATGATCGATGTTCCGGGATTCGGAAGGCGAGGTTAAGTAGCCGCCCTCAATGAGAACCGCGGGCTGAGATTGGTTGCGCAAGACCCCCATGAACCGCGCCCGCCGCACGCCGCGATCAGGAGCCTTCGTGGCCTTGAGGAGGGACGCGTGAATTTTCATGGCCGACAGGAAGTTCTTCTCGTCATGAGCATTTCCGGGCAGCGCAAACGCGATCGGTTCTCCACCATCTCGGGAATGATGCGATGGCATCCACTGAGGAGCCAGGGCGTAGGTCTCGAGCCCCCGCTGGTTGGGATGGCCCGGAATGGAGTTGAAGTGGAGGCTGATGAAGAGAACCGCCTGTTTCTCGCTTGTGAACTCGACGCGTTCCGTGATGGAAAGCGCGCGGTCGTTCGTGCGTGTGAGAAAGACTTGCCAGCCTTGAGCGGCCAGGAGCGGCGCCAGTCGTCGAGCCCAATCCAAAGCATAATCCTTCTCATAAGCCGCGCGCAGGATCGAGCGGGTGCCCAGGTTGTCGCCGCCATGTCCCGGATCCAGGACAACGGTGCGCTGAATGGGTGTCAAATCCGGATCGGGCAGCAACAAGGGACGGAGATGTTTCTCGAGATCGAGGCTGTGGAGATGCAGCACGCCCCGCTGCGATCGCGGTGCGAAACCAAGCCAGAACTGGACACCATTCCAGGTGGCGGTATGACTGCCCAAGGTCAGCGTTACCAGCCCAGACGAGGACTTGATTTCCTGGACAAAGTTTTCGCCGGGTAACTTGCGAGGTTCTGCCAACCGATGCTCCTGGCACCATTGCGCCAGAGAAATCCATTCGAGGCGGAGAGGGGTTTTGGCCCTGCGGGGTTTCGTATCCAATGGAGAACGCGTGAGGGTTTCCGCCGGAGCACGGTTCGTGGCTGGCGGAGTTGGCTGGGGTTGTGGGCGCAGGGCATCACGGGCGGGAATTTCGGGTTCGTTTTCGCGAACTTCGGTCGATGAGATCCGGGCGGGATCCCGGGCCAAACGCGGTGAGTCCGAAAGATCCGTGATTGCGGGCGCGGGTTGTTGAGGACTTTGACAACCTGCCCAGAGGGCAATCAACGTGAGGAGGATCAGCGTGGGGGCCGAGACCGGGAGAAAACGCACCCAAGAGATGTAACGGTTGAGGCGGAGGTTGGGCAAGCCTGCTCAGGAAGATCGTCCGGCATGAAATGCAACGATAACAGCCAGATCAAAAGGGAATTGCAGGTCATTCATAATGAAATATAACATACATTGTGCAATATATCGGAGACATCAAATTGGCTTTCGATGCGGCTGCGCTTAGGCCATTCTTTCGCCCTGAATCCCATCTCAACCCATGAAACCCAGGGTGGTTCATCTGGTGCCGGCGCTCTTTGACGCCGAACTGGGCATCATCGGAGGCGCCGAGCGTTAGGCCTATGAACTCGCTCGCCACATGTCCTCCGCAGTGCCAACCCGCCTCGTTGCCTTCGGCACCACCTCCGCTTCCCGCAAAGAACATGGACTGGAAATCTCGGTGCTCGGACCCGCCCGCCGCATCCGAGGCCAATCCACAAATCCCTTCCACTGGAGCATGTTCAAAGCCCTGGCCGGCGCGGAAATCGTGCAGTGTCACCAACAACATGTCCTCGCCACCAGCCTGGCCGCCTTGTTCGGACGATGCACTGGAAGCAAAGTATTCGTCAGCGATCTGGGCGGAGGTGGCTGGGACCTTTCGGCTTACGTTTCGACGGACACCTGGTTTCGCGGCCATTTGCATCTGAGCCAATTCAGCCGTGAGGTCTTTGGCCACGCCCGGCGCACGAACGCGCACGTGATCTACGGCGGAGTGGACGCGGATCGGTTCTCACCCGGCCCGGCCCGCATTCCGCCGCGCCCGTTCAAAGTGCTTTTTGTGGGACGTCTTGTTCCACACAAGGGCATCCACGATTTGATCGAAGCGCTTCCCCAGGGCATGGAGTTGGCGATTGTTGGAAAACCTTACCATCAAGCCTACGCGCGATCCCTGGAGACGCTTGCTCATGGGAAACCGGTGCGTTTTTTCCACGAATGCCCCGACGAGGCTTTGGTTTCCCATTATCGTGCCGCCCACTGTTTGGTCTTGCCCAGCGTCCACCGTCTTCCTGACGGCACGGAAACGGCGATCCCTGAATTACTGGGCCAAACCTTGCTCGAAGGCATGGCCTGCGGCCTTCCGGTCGTCGCTACGCGGGTTGCCAGTTTGCCGGAAATTGTCACTCACGAAATCACCGGACTTCTTACGGAACCGAATCAGCCCCCATCGCTCCGTCATGCGCTGGAGCGGCTCCGGGATGAACCGGAACTCCGGGAGACGATGGGAATACACGGGCGGCAGGAAATCCTCAGGCGCTTTCAATGGAAGGCGGTGATGGATCGGTGCCTGACGCTCTACGGTTTGCGCCAGACCCTCTCGAGCATCCCTCGTTCCTCAAGAGCAATGACGGAGCTGCTATTTCTCTCGGGCTTGCGCGTCGGCGGCATGGGGCCCGCCAGAAAACCGCTCGATGCCCCTGGGCCAAGCTCGGGCGCCCTCCCCTGCTCCGCTTCACTTTCGTGGTCAACTTTCTGGGATAAGGAACCGTGCAACATTCGGGGGTGTTGGAGCACGCCTGGGTCGTCGTTTGGCCAGCCGCCGCACGTTGAAAAATCTGGAGTCTTCCGAACTGTCCGCGCGCTGCGGCTGGTCTCCGACACAGCCGCGCTCCCCAAATTGAGAATGGCTGTTTCGTTCGTCCCCGCGGGACGGTCCTCCCCCGGCTCCGCCCTGTCCGTCGCGGTTAACCTCCCATCTTGGACTCGCATTGGGACGAGGAACCACGCCGGGAGGGCTGCGTTCCACCGCAGCCCATCTTGATCACCCTCTGAAAAGGTGGGACGGCGGTGGAACGCCGCCCTCCCGGACCGAGGTGCATGGACACCTCGGGAGATCCGCATGCACGCCGTGATTGCCCTGGGCACTCGTCCCCCAACAACGAAGTGATTCTGCTCGGTCTGCTGCGACTGCCTTTCAGCACCGTCGCGCTCCGAAGACGAATCACTGACCAGATCCATCAAGGATAGGCCTCGTGCTTCTTCATGTCTTTCTCATCCAGGCGTTTGCATATCTTTGCCACGTTCAATGGCCGCTTTTAGCAAAAGAACTCCGCCGGGCGGGGGTGCGGAATGGTGAGTAACTTGAGCATCAAGTTAGTCGGAAGGGTTAAGGTTTAAAAATCATGCTTCCCCGGGCGCCGCCTCGAAGTTTGCCGATGAACTCCGAGCTGCCCAAGGTGAACTTCGGCGGGGTGCTTCCAGGATCTCGATCGCGCGTTGAGCCACTCGTTCGGGGGAAATGCCACGAAGACAGGCCAAGTCGATTGCGTTGTTGCAGACTCCCTGAAAACATGGCGCACAAGGAGTCGCCTGGCTCAGGACGCGATCCATCTGCCCATAGGGGCCGGTCCGCCACGGAGTCGTGGGACCAAACAGCGCCAGGGTTGGCACGTCCATGGCGGCGCCGAGATGCATGGGCCCTGTGTCATTGGTAATGAGCAAATCGCAAAGCCGGATCCATTCCACCAATTCGGGAAGGGAAAGCGTGCCGGCAAGATCGTGGCATCCCGGGATGCTCGCCCGCGAAATCATCCCGCTCAGCCCTCGCTCATTCGCCCCCCCCAGGATCAGCAGACGAACCTCTCCGAGTTCGGACTGAAGCCTGCGGGCCAGTTCGACGAAGAATGCAATGGGCCAGCGCTTGGTCTCCCAACGCGCTCCGGGCTGGATCGCGATGACTTTCCCCGACCCCAGGCGGCCAAGTTGCTTCGCCACGGTCTCCGCCACGCGCGGACGTCGAGGCAGCCACTCGAAGGGACGGTCCACGGGGATGTTCAACGCCCGGCAAACCGTGAGGTTGTAATCCACCGCGTGGGTCGTTGCGCTGGGGCGCGTCAGCGTCACGTCGTAAAACCCTCGCGCTCCCTCACCATGATCATCGAGTCCAAGGGTCAATTCTCCTTCGGCGAGCCAGGACATCAGGCCGCTGCGAAACAGGCCTTGGAGGTCGATCACCCATTCGTAGCGCGACCGCCGCATGGCGGACAAGCCGGACGCGGCGCTCATCCAGACGGAGGGATTGGACCACCCTTCGCGATCGAATGGATGGAGAACGTCGAGATCCGGATCCGTCTCGAGCAAGGGCATCAATCCGCGCAGGATCCACCAATGGATTTCAGCCTGGGGGAACTGGAGTTTGAGCAGTCGCGCGACCGGGAGTGCGTGCACCACGTCGCCCAACGAACTCGGCTTGAGAATCAGGACTTTCACCGCCCGAATTTCCAGGGGTCCATCCCGGCGGTTCGGGGAGGTCAGCGCCCGAGAGCGAGCCGTTCCGCCAATCGGGGAGGAAGGCCGGCTTTGAGAATTTTTTCCTGCGTCACGGCGATGTCATAGTCGAGCCGGCGTAGTTCGATGGAACCTTCATCCAGATCGTAGACGACATACGTGGCCTTGGCGACCCCATCGCGGGACTGCCCGACGCTGCCGACGTTGACGAAGTATTTGCGTCCGGGTTCGACGCGGAACTTTGTGTAGTTACCGCTCCGAATGACGCTATCCCGAATGAACGCCACCGGCACATGGGTATGGCCGTGGAAACACACCGCCGTGTTCTGATACGTGAAACTCGCGGCGGCATCCAGCTTGCTGAAAACATAACCCCAACGCTGGGGGGCGTCCAAGGTGGCATGCACGATCGAAAAGCTGGCCACCAGCCGGATGTACTTCAAATCGCGAAGCCACTTGCGATCTTCCTCCGGCAGTTGCTCTCGTGTCCAATTCACCGCTTCGGCTGCGTGCGGATTGAATCCTTCCGCGGCCGTGTCGGCCGAACACAGTTCGTCATGGTTGCCCTTGACGCAGGGCATGTTCATGTTGCGGACGATGTCGAGGCATTCTTTGGGATTGGCATTGTAGCCGACGACATCTCCCAGGCAGGCATAGTGCGTGCACCGCAATTTCTGGGCATCATCCAGCACCACCTGCAACGCTTCCAGATTGGCATGGATGTCGGCAATAATGGCGTACTTCATGGAGATGATGACTCGGAACTAACGAATGATTTCAAACCCCTTTAGTCCCCCGACCGGAGGTTCCCAAACGATTTCCTCGTTTCGAATGAATTGCCCCACTCCAGCACTCTTTACGCCTTCCCGAAAAGCATCCAACTCCTCGCGGCTCCCCTCGGCGACTAATTCCACCCGCCCATCGTCGAGGTTCCGAACTGTTCCTGACAATTCGTACCCTGGGGCGAGTGTTTTCACGGCGTAACGAAATCCCACTCCCTGAACGCGCCCGGAGTAGTAGATTCTCATTCGACACCGTGTCATGAACTTCAAACGTCATGTTCTTTCGAGCCCTCGCGCGCAAATCCAACCCGCCTTGTTGTTGGCGGGCAATGGCTGCGGTTCGCGTTGGCCGTGGGGGGAATGAAGCCATAACCGCCCAAAAAGGCGCAACGATAAACCGGGAAAAAGAAGCGGGCTGCGGGGCGACACACGGTTGCGCCGCCGCAGCCCGCCGGTCCAGCCCCCACACGGGGGCCGGAAATCCATGAACGGCCTTCGTTATTTCACGATCTGACCGCGCAACTCCCCACCCGGATTGGTCGAGGTGTGAATGTTGATGTAGCCGACACCCGCCGCCAACCCGCCCTTCTGCTCAGCGGTCAGGGTTTGGCTGCCAAACAACAGCCCGGAAGTTCCGAAGCCTTGGACGGGAGTCAGCGCGAAGATGACTCCTGCGTTGGTTTTGGGATCCGCCGGGCCATGCACATGGGCGGCGGTCGCCGGGGCCGAAAGACCCGTGTAATACACGATGTAGATCAAGCGATCGCCTTCCAACGACAGCAGCGCCCTGCCCGATGCCCCCGTGGTCACGGGAGGATTCTCCGCCGCGCCCGAAAGCGTGGCCTGATATAATTCCACACTGGCTGAAGCCTGCTCCAGAATTCGGTAGAACCCCGTCGGAGCCAACTGAGGCAGCGCGACCTTGCTATCCGGGGTGGTGAGCAGGTTGATCCATTGCGCGTCCGACAGGCTGACTTTGGTTTGGACCAGGAATGGCCCTTTCCCTCCGGTCAGGTCCAGCGAAACGTTGCCACCCGAAACACTGACTTTCGAGAATTTCACGGCTTCCGCCGGGGCCGGGCCGTTCAAGCTTTGGCCGCGGCTTCCGCGATCAAACACCGCCGTGACTTCCTGGGCGGTGAGCACACGGCGCCAGATCGCCACTTCGTCGATCTGGCCGTTGTCCACGCCGACTCCACCGCCATCGGTGTATTTGCCGGTCCCGTCCTGGCCGATGTTGGTCGATTTGCCGGCCGGGGTGGACAAGTTGTTCGCCGGAGTGGCAATCGGAATCTCTGAACGCGGCGTTGCCTCGCGGCTGGCAAACTTCTTTCCATCCACGTAAGCAATGCCTGCTCCTGCGCGGTCGAAGGTTACGGCGATATGATGCCAGTTGCCATCGCTGAAGACACCGCCGGGACTGTCAAAATCCTTGCGGTCACCGTTGGAGTTGTCGAGTTTGCCCCCCAGGTTCCATTGGAGGCGTCCGTCTCCATCCGTCGCGATCACCCAGCCTTGGTTGTTGCCACTGCCCCAATCCTTGTTCGAAAGGAAGGCGGGATCGCCCGTCCAAGAGCCGGGGGCCAGCTTCGCCCAGTAGGACACTGAGAAACTCGTGCTCGAACCGAAATTCAGATCGGCGGGATTTCCCAACGTGACATAGTTGAAGGAGGTACCGTCCTTCTTCGAGGTGAAGGAGAGAGCTCCGGAACCGACTTTGCCTGCCACGAAACCAGGAGCACCGACTGCGGTGCCGTTGTTGCCGCGTCCGCTGGCGTCCTGAGTGTTGCCGTCGAAGGGCAGATAGGCTACCAAGTCACGCAGGACAGGATCCCCGGTTACCGGCACGCCGCTTTGACCGCGGGCGAAGACAGCTGCCGCTTCAGTCTCATTCAAGGCGCGGCGCCAGATCGCCACCTCGTCGATCAACCCATTATCGATGCCCACGCCGCCCCCGTCGGTGTACTTCCCTGTGCCATCCTGGCCAATGCTGGTGCCTTGGCCGGCTGGGGTGGACAAATTGTTGGCCGGACTGGCGATGGGGATCTCCGTGCGGGGAGTGGCTTCACGACTGGCGAACTTCTTGCCATCCACATAAGTGATGCCCGTACCATTGCGATTGAAGGAGACCACGATGTGATGCCAATTACCGTCGCTGAAGACGCCGCCTGGACTATCAAAGTCTTTGCGGTCACCGTTGGTGTTGTCGAGCTTGCCGCCCAGGTTCCATTGCACACGTCCATCGCCGTCGGTGGCGATGACCCAGCCGCGGTTGTTGCCGCTGCCCCAGTCCTTGTTGGCCAGGAACGAGGGGTCGCCGGTCCACGAACCGGGAGCCAGCTTGGCCCAGAAGGCCACGGAGAAGCTGGTGGCCGTGCCGAAATCGAGATCGGCCGGCGTGCCCAGGCTCACGTAGTTGAATGAACTGCCATCCTTCTTCGAGGTGAAGGAAAGGGCGGACGCACCGACTTTGCCGGCGGCGAAACCGGGGTTGCCGACCGCCGTGCCGTTATTGTTCCGACCGCTGGCGTCCTTCACGTCGCCGTCGAACGGCAGATAAGCCACCAAGTCGGCCAGCAATGGATCGCCCACGGGAGCCTTCTCGCCAAGCACCGACAGGTTGTCGATCGCCCACCACCAATTGTTGCGGGTCTCGAAGTACCGGAAATGCACCGCCATTTGCTTGGCGCCGGCTGGATTAGCGATGGCCAGCGAAATCGTTTCATTCATTTCATCCGGGCGGAAGTCCGCGTTCGCCGGATCGGAATTGTAATCGAGAATGGAAACAGGCGCGGATCCATCGAAGCTGACCATCACACTGGCTCGCTGGGGCGTTTCCGGACGCCAACTGGAATCGAACTTCAAAACCACCGTGCCCGCTTTGATGCCTTCGAGGGAAACGGCCTTCGTCTTCAAGATCGTCTCCATGTTGCCGGGGGCATGGCCGACATCGTCCCACTCGTCCGAGTCCGCGATGGCCACGGCGCCCACACCCTTGGTGAACTTGGACCGTTCCTGATCTCCGGCGGTTTGAGACCACCAAAGGCGATTGGCAAAACTCCAACCCGCCCATTCGGTCACGCCGTCCTGATCCGTGCCGACTCCCGGCACTTTGCTGTCATCGATGGACCACCCTTCGGGAGCGGTTTTGGTCCAAACCTTGTCGCCGGCCACTCCTTCGTCCACGTTGGGTCCGAGGGGCGATTTTTCGAAGTCCTCCGTCAGCAGCGCCACGCGTCCGGTGGTGCCAGCGATCACGGACAATCGCACGGGAATCGACATGGCCGAGCCTGAAATATTCTTAATCTGGAGCGTGTAGTAACCCGAGTCCGAGATCTTGGCAGCGGCGAATGAAAGCGTGCCGCTGGTTCCGCCTGTCACGGCAGTTTTGCCCGCCCCCTGGCCCTTGAACCATTGATAGCTCAATCCTTCACCGGTGAAGGTGGCGGACAGGCTTGCCGCCTTGCCTTCCTCGACTTCAGTCGTTTTGGGTTGCTGCGCAATGATCGGGGGCGAAGCGCCGGCATTGATCACCACATTGTCGATCGCCCACCACCAGTCATTGGCGCCTTCCACCAGCGCGAACTCGATGACCATCGATTTGGCCCCGACCGGATTGTTCAGAGAAATCAGGACGGACTCATTTTGCATATCCGGATGAAAGGTCGGACTCCCCGCGATGCTGTCCCATTTCAAGATTTGAACGGGCGCTTTTCCATCGTAGCTGACCGTAATGATCGCGGTTTGGTTGTTGATGGCCTCGCCATTCGGGCCCGTTGGAAATTTCGACGCATTGGCATCATCGACACCTTCCGGACGCCAGCTGGAATCGAACTTGAGGAATGCAGCACCTGGAGCGATGCCCTCCAAAGAAACCGGGGGCGTCTTCAAGAAGGAATTGAACAAACTAACCGCGTGAGCCAGGTCGTCCCACTCGTCCGGATCCGCGATGGCCAGGGTTCCTTTGCCCAGGGAAAACTGATCCCGGGTCTGATTATCGGCGGCGATCCAGAAATCTTTGTTGGCGAAACTCCAACCTGCCCATTCGGTGCGCCCGTCGTTGTCCGCAAAACCATCTCCATCATCGTCCGGATTATCAGGCGAGATGACGACCGCCGGGAATTTGCTGTTGTCGATGGTCCACCCCGTCGGAGGCCGGTTGGTCCAGCCCTTGTCGAAGGGCTCCGTGTTGGCGTTGTTTTCATCTTTTCGCGGTCCCAGCACGATGCTTTCGAAATCCTCGAACAACAAGGCCGCCGTGAATTCCGTGGTGAGGGTTTTCGCGCCCGCCAAACTGTCCGTGTAGGACAGTTCCAACTTATGCTTGGTGCCTGGAGCGAAGAGTCCCGGATTGGGCTTCGAAACCCTGATCAGCCCGCCTGAACGGGAGATCGTCGGACTGGCCAGCGCCGTGCCGTCCAGTTTCAAACCGATGGTCGAATCTTGAATGGTGGTGCTGCCGGGGTCGATGACCGCTCCCAGTTCGGTGTTCCGATTGGCGAATTCCCCGGCCGGAATCCATTGCTCCACATTGGAAGGAATCGGCGGGATCGTGGTGGGGATGCCGGTGGCCGATGCCTTGCCCAGGGCCAGAACCTGCTTGGCGGACAGGGCGGTATTGCGCAACTGAATGCTGTTGGCGTATCCGGAGGCGATATTCTCCCCCTCTCCTCCGAACAGCACCACGGTGGCCGCGGGCGTCAATGCGTTCGAACCGTCCACGGTTCCTGCGGATTGAACGCCGACCTCCACGCCGTCCACGTACTTGCGAATCCGGCGCGTGGTGGCATCGGCCACGAAGGCGACGCGATGCCAGGAGTTTGAGACGAGGGATCCTTGGAACGGCCCTGTGCCGGCACCCAGTCCGTTGTTCGCACCGACCGTGAAGTAGGAGGTGCGTCCGGTGGCCGTGCCATCGTCGGTCTGAACCAAAGGACGAATTTTTCCATGAGCGGCACCGGTGAACAGAACATCCATGATCACGGTGTATTCGTTCACGAGGGATCCGCCTCCGTTGGGCGCGGGTGTGGGCATCAACAAGCCCGCGGGTGCGACGGACGCGGGAAACTGGATCACGCGCGCTTCGAGGCCCCCGATGTTGGGCACGCCGAAACTGGTGGTCGTCCCGAATTTCGCGGCTTGCCCCGTGGCAGCGTCGCCAAATTGGAGCGCGCCGCCGATGGTGGCGTTGAGGTTGCCGTTGTCAAAGTCCCACTGCCAGACCGTCTGCTGGGCCATGGCGGGAATCGCGGCGGCCATCAGCGCAAGCGCCGACAGCCTCACGGTCGTTCGTTGGGGTCGTTTCATAGGGTTGTTGTGTTGTCGATTTGAGGTCGGAATTTCACACCGCTAAATTTTTACACGCACTCGGGTTCGGAGATCAGATCACCGCGGTTGTTCCAAAGGCGTGTCGCCCGTGTACCACCGGTAGTCCACGCCCTTGTTGTATCCGTTAAACTTGATCGAGGATACATGTCCGGGCACCCAAAGCGTCGCGCACGTCTTGTTGTGCCGGTACCATTCCCATTCGAACTTGTATCCGTCATAAAAGCCGGCGCCGAGCCCGCCACGGCCCGGCGGATTCCCAATCCATTGCTCCAGGATTTGATTCCGTCCAGGCCAGAGCCCAATGGTGTCATCCGCCCCATCCATCCGTTGCTCCGCGGCGTCCTGGGCAAAAATGGTCGAGGAAGGGCTTTGGAGGGAGGAGATCTTCCGGGGTCCTTGCAAACGGGACGACGGATTCTTGGGGTCCGGTGGTTCGTTGATGAAGGAGTTGATGCCGTAGGTTGAATTCAGCCAGAAATCCTTCGGATACCGGAGACCGTCCTCCCGCCATTGATCGACAATCTTCGCGCTGGGACAGCGATAGTGTTCCTTGGTCCCGCCGAAATAACGCGTATAAGCCACGCCCCAATAGGCCAGACCATCGTTGGCGTCCAGAGGAACCGTGCTCCTCGGATTGGCGAACCACATCCCGTGGTTCGGAAATCCTCCCGAGGGCGTGTGATGGAAAAGCTCCCGGTGATCATCCGCGTAAAGCGTCGTGCCGATTCCGATCTGACGCAGGTTGCTCAAACAGCGGGCTTGCCGGCCCTTTTCCTTGGCCTTGGAGAGCGCGGGCAAGAGCATGCCCGCCAAAATGGCGATGACGGCGATGACCACCAAGAGTTCGATCAAGGTAAAGCCACGCTTAAAGGGGCGGGCTTCCCGAATCCAACTGGCGGAAGAGGACTGAGGATGCACATTCATAACTTGACCGGGGCTAAAATACAATTCCCTGGAGGAAACACGAGCGACATGTTGGTATCGGCCCTGTTCCCTTCCGGAAACGGACGAAGTTAGTGATGAGGAGCATCGCGATTGGTTGGAAAGCGTGTGTTCTTTCCCCCTTTCCCGTCAATCGCCCGTTTAGGGGGTCATCCCCATCGCGGAGTTTAAACTTTGCGGAAAATCGATCCCGAAAGCGTCGAGGTGCTATCCCCGAATGATTCCACTTCGATTTCCATGGACCGCAGAATGCTGAGGTAGAGATTGGACATCCGCGTTTCCCCTTGCCGCCAAAACACCCCATGGCGCAGGCCCATATTGGCGCCTCCAGCCACCAGGGTTGGCAGATTCTTCGGATAATGGGTCGTGCTGGCGCCGCTGCCATAAAGGACGATGGTATTGTCCAGCACGCTGCCCTGGCGGTCGGAGTATTGGTTCAATCGGCCGAGGAAACTCGCAATCTGTTGACTCAGGAAAAGATCATAGCGGGCAAAGGCAAGTTGGCCGTCTTTGTCTCCCGCGTGGGAAAGATTATGGTGGGTGTGCTTCAACCCCAGTTTGAGGGGAAAGGTGTCGCTGATGCCCATGCCATCCTCCCGATTGAGCATGAACGCCACGGATCGGGTAATATCCGCGTCAAACGCCAGGGCGATCAGATCGAACATCACCTGGTAATACTCCGCCGGATCCCCTTCGTTGGTGGCGTCCAAACGCAAGTGCGAATGGTCCTGGGGTTTGAGCGGGACGTCGATCCAACGCTCGGAGGCAATCAAGCGCGATTCCACTTCGCTGAGGGAAGTCAGGTATTGATCCATGCGTTCCCGATCCGACCGGCCCAGGCGCCGGTGCAGCGATCGGGCGCTTTCGGAAACCGCATCGACGAGTTTGATGCGACGACGCAGCGCTTCGCGCTCGGATTCGATGGACTGCCGGTCGGCCCGGAAAAGACGGTTGAACACGCGACGGGGATTGTTCTCCGCGGGAATCGGACGTCCCTCGAGGTTGAAGGAGATGGTGCCCGTGCGGGAGAGGAAACCCGTGCCTGCGTCGATGGAAAGCACCAAAGAAGGCTGGCGGCAGTATTGCTTGGTGTGGAGGGCGACGATTTGGTCGAGCCCCGTGGAATTGTAGGTCCCCGGTTTGGGGTTTTGAAGGGGAGCGCCCGTGAGCCACATGTCCGAGCAAACGTGGGGATCCGTCTTCGGACCGTTCGGATGATAGAGCCCTCCCATGAAACTGAGCTGGCGGCGAAAGGGAGCGAGCGGTTCGGTGGATTTTCCGAACACAAATTGACCCTCCCGTTCCGCGGTGGGAAACCAACTCCACTCATCGATGCCGTGGCTCTTGTTGGGAAGCGACATGCCGTTCGCGGTGTAAAGGGCGCAGAATCGGCGTGGAGTCTTGTCGGTCACCGATTCGCCCATGGCGTCCAGAACGGGCAAAGCCAGCGCCATGCCGCCCATCCCCTTGAGAAACGCCCGGCGGTCGAGGGGATGCCGTGTGGAAGCTGATGGGATCATCTTGTAGGGCATACCCTTTCGAGCCCCCTATGTCAAAGCTTCAGAACCCCCCCAAATCCAAGGCCGTGTATCCCGATGTTGTTGGTAGGGCGGGCCTGTCCCAGCCCGCCGCCCACTGGATGCAAAACATCATGCTCCGGCGGCGCGCCGGGACGGACGTGCCCTACCTGCATCACCGGCAACATCGGGATGCACCGAATCCAAGGTTAAGGGAATAATTTGCCCACCAATCACACGAATCCTACGGATGAAATCAAGCATTCGGTCGGCTCGATGAGAATCAGGATTCTCGACCGTCTCTGTGGAACTCCAGGACAGGGAGGAATTCTCCACCCATCCAGGTCATCCGCCCAGCTTGCGTCCAGCATTCGCATTCACCGAAAGGATCTTCTCAGAGGCTTCTCGAATTGCGCCATCGGCACGCTTGCCTTGGCTCCAGGGCTTGAATTAGCCTGACGCATCCTTCGGCTCGGACCGGATTCGACCGGACTCTCTTTGGTCTGGAACTCCGTGACTGGATGAACCGCGTCTGCCGGGAAACTGAAATCATGAATTCCAACATTCGATTCAAACTGTTCCTGATGATGGTCCTCCAGTTTTTCATCTGGGGCGCCTGGCTTCCTCCTATTTTCGGCTACATGCCGGCCATTGGGTTTACAGCGCAACAACAGGCCTGGGTCGGCAGCGCTTTCGCCATCGCCTCCCTGGTGGGCATTTTCTTCTCCAATCAATTCGCCGACCGTAACTTCGCCGCGGAACGATTCCTCGCCTTCAGCCACTTGGTCGGCGGCCTGGCGATGCTCGGCCTGTTCTTCAGAAAAGACTTCGAGAGCTTCTTCGCGTTGATGGTCATTCATTCCCTGTTTTACGTCCCCACCATCTCGGTGACCAATTCGATCGCTTTCGCCAACCTCAAGGATCCTCAGAAGGACTTCGGCCCGGTCCGCATGGGGGGAACGATCGGGTGGATCGCGGCGCAATGGCCGCTTTACTTCGTGCTTAAGGATATCAAGCCCGATGAGGCCATCCAAGCCACGCGCTGGGTGTTCGTGATCTCGGCGGTGGCCTCTTTCGCGCTGGCAGGATACAGTCTCATGCTGCCGCACACCCCGCCCAAGAAAGCGCAGGCGGGAGACGAAAACCTGGCCTGGCTCAAGGCCGCCAAGCTCCTCAAGCACCCGTTCCTGCTGGTTCTGTTCATTGTCACGTTCATCGATTCCACGATCCATAACGGATACTTCGTGTTCATCTTCAATTTCCTCGGCAACATCGGCATCCCGCCGCACTGGATCACCCCCATCACCAGCATCGGCCAGATCGCCGAAATCGCCACCATGGCCATTTTAGGCGCCGCGCTTACCAAACTCGGCTGGAAAACGACCATGATCATCGGGGTGCTCGGCCACGCCGCGCGCTTCGCGATCTTCGCTTTCTTTCCCCAAAACCATGCCGTCATCATCGCTGTTCAGGTGCTCCATGGCATCTGCTACGCCTTTTTCTTCGCCACGCTTTACATTTTCATCGACGCGGCGTTTCCCAAAGATGTCCGCACCAGCGCGCAAGGACTTTTCAATCTGCTCGTGCTGGGCGCGGGCGATCTGGCTTCCAAGTGGATCTTCATTCCCCTCACCGCCAAGTACACGGTGGACAAAGTGGTGGACTACAAGTCCCTCTTTCTCATTCCGACCGGACTCGCCTTCGTCGCTGCGGTGATTCTCGCCGTCGCCTTTTATCCGCCGAAGGATGTCGGGGCGCAGACGGGCGGTTCGGCGCCGGCGCATTGATCACTCCGCTTGCGACCCCGTATGCCTTTTATGAATCGTCGAACATTCCTCATTCAATCCGCCTGCGCGACGGTGGGCGCGGGCCTGGCCGGCTGCACCGCCCTCGGAACCCGCTCCAAGCCGCGGTTCGAAATCAGCCTTGCCCAATGGTCCCTCCACAAGGCCCTTTTCGGAAAACATCTTGATCCACTGGATTTCCCGAAGGCCTCCCGCCTGGATTATGGCATTTCCGCAGTGGAACTGGTGAACCAATTCTACAAGGACAAGGCCCGCGACACAGGCTATCTCTCCGAACTGAAGCGTCGGGCCGCCGACAACGGCGTCCGCATCTTGCTCATCATGATCGACGGCGAAGGCGCTCTCGGGGACGCCGACCCCACCAAGCGGGCGCAGGCCGTAGTCAATCATCATCGCTGGGTGGAGGCGGCCAAGTACTTCGGCTGTCATTCCATCCGGGTGAATGCCGAAACCGGGCCCACGGGATCGTTCGAGGAAAAGCAGGACCGCGCGGCCGATGGGCTTCGGGCCCTGAGCGAATTCGCCCGCGGATTCGGTCTCAACGTCATTGTGGAAAACCATGGCGGGCTTTCCTCCAACGGGGCTTGGCTGGCCGGGGTGATGCGCAAAGTCAAGCTGCCGAACTGCGGCACCCTCCCCGATTTCGGCAATTTCAATCTTGGCAATGGCCAGACCTACGACCGCTATCTCGGCGTGCGTGAATTGATGCCCTTTGCCAAGGCCGTCAGCGCGAAATCCCATGACTTCGACGCCGCCGGGAATGAGATCCACACGGATTACCACCGCATGATGCGGATCGTGCTGGAGGCGGGCTACCGGGGCTTCGTGGGCATCGAATACGAGGGCAGCAAGATGTCTGAGCCCGAGGGCATACGAGCCACCAAGCAACTCCTGGAGCGGGTGCGTGCCGAGTTGTCCTGACGCGATCCCTCCGCGCAAGCATGCCCGCAAAAATCCGCGCGCTCATCGTCGATGATGAGTCCCTGGCCCGCGAACGCCTGCGTTCCTTGCTCCAGGACTCTCCCGCTTTCGAGGTCCTCGGCGAATGCGCGAATGGACGCGAAGCAGTCGAGCGCATCCTCGAGGATGCGCCGGATCTGGTCTTCCTCGACGTGCAGATGCCGATGCTCGATGGCTTGGGGACGTTACGCGAACTGGCCGGTCATCCCCTGCCCCTCATCGTATTCGTCACCGCCTACGACAAGTTCGCCTTGCAAGCCTTCGAGTTCCACGCCGTCGATTACCTGCTCAAACCATTCGATCGGGAACGTTTTGAACTCGCCCTCCAACGCGTGCAGGAACGGATTCGCAGTCGCAAGGAAGGCGACCTCGAAAAACGCGTCGCCGACCTCCTGCAAAAAATGCGCCCCGATGAAAAAAGCCCCGAACGCCTCGCCATCAAGACCGACGGCAAAGTGCTTCTCCTCAAGCTGGAGGATTTGGACTGGATCGAAGCCGCGGATAACTACGTCAATCTCCATTGCGGCACTGACGCCCATCTGGTGCGGGAGACCATGACCGCCCTCGAAGGCCGGCTTCCGGCACGAAACTTCATGCGTATCAGTCGATCCACCATGGTCAATGTGGATCGGATCAAGGAACTCCAGCCACTCTTCCACGGTGAATACATGGTGATCCTGCGCAACGGCACGCGGCTGACCCTTAGCCGGACGTACCGCGACAAACTCCAAACACTTTTGGGAAGAGAAGAGGGGTAGTTCGCTGGAGGAGGCCGGTTCCCGGCTCCCCAGTCGGCGTTCCGGCATCATCGGAGCGCGACGGTGCTGAAAGCCAGTCGCAGCAGTCTGCGCAAAATCACTTTGCTTTGGGGGGACGATTACCCGGGGCAGCCCCGCGTTGCGGGTCAACCCTGGGCTGAGTGATTCTTAATCCGGCAGTTGATGATCGTGAAGATTTGCAACGGCCTGGATGAGAAAAACATGACGAAGAACGAGGCCTATCCTTGATGGATCGGGTGAGAGATTCGGAATGCAATTATTGCCAGGACCTTGCGAGGTTTCATGAACGGCAATGAACGTTGTGAGCCAATGAACTCCGCCGGGCCGGGGTGCGGAACGGTGGGTAACTTCACCATCAAGTTAGTCGGGAGGTTCAGCGTTCTGGAAGGGTCTCGGCAATGGCCTTGGCTGCTTTTCGACGCTGCGCCAATTCTTTCCAGGTCGTTTGAAGAATGTTCCGTTCTTGAATCAGCGCCCGGACCTCCGGGGATGTTAAAGCTTCTAAATCGCCCATTCTCGACTCGCTGGAACCCGTGATGACCGGCAGTTCTTCGGTCAATCTCGAGGAATGAAAGAGAATCTCCGTGACCCCGGGACGCAACGATTTCAAGAGTTCCATCAACCGGTGCTTTTTCTCAGCTCGCTTCCAGGCTCCGGTGTTGGTGAACAAATCGTCCAGCACGGGCAGTCCCGCGTTCCAGATTTTGGGAATCCACGGACGGAGTTTAGCCACCGCTTCCGGATTCTCCTTCCTCGCATGAGTCATATGCCCGCCCACAGCCAGGATTGGAATCCCTTCCTCCATCCCGACCTTGGCGAATCGTTCGAAGTAATCGGGACGCGCAAACAATGTCCCCATGTGTGAGTCCAAATGAGTGATGGGCATCCCGAGGATCCGAGCCCGGTCAATCTGGGCCCGAATCTCCAACTCTATTTCGTCCGGCGTCGCCCGTTGCACGACTTGCAAGACGGATGGCCAAAGGCAGCCTTCGCGATCCGTCAATCCCGGCACACGGGCTTTTCCCGCCAGCGGACCCCAGCGATACAGCTTCCATTCGCTGGTCAATGTCAGATGCAATCCGCTGTCCACACCAGGGTTTTCCGCGAGGTATTTGGCGATTTCGGGCACCCACGGGCACGGCATCATCACCGCCCATGAGGTGGCGACTCCCTTTTCCACGGACTCGATCGCGCCCAGATTGGAGGCATGGGACATGCCGACATCATCGACGTGGAGGATGACGACCACGTCGGAAGGCTTCCAGCCCAACCGCTCCGCGAAACTCGGTTCGGCGGCCCGGACTCCGGCCATCAGGCCGCTCATCAGCAGGGCAAGTCCGAGCGCTCGAGCAACGGTTATCGTGAAGGAACTTTGATGCAGGCGCATGGTCTAGCCAATCAACCCGGCGGATTCGTGGTCTAAATACAACGAGGCCTGCGCCTGGGTTCGCAGATAGGAAGCCGGACACGCTGTGGAAACCGGCCCGCACAGGGTATCACGCACCGCGACGGCTTTGCGCTTCTCGGGTGCGACACAAAACATGCGCCGAGCCTGGCAAAGAGCGGGCACGGTCAGCGTGATGGCGTAGGGCGGCACGGATTCCAAAGAGGGGAAATGCCCCTCGCGCACCTGCTGGCCCTTGCAGGCATCATCCAGTTTCACAATTTTTACCCAGCGCCGGTCTTCAAATCGGGCCACCGGCGGATCGTTGAACGCGAGATGGCCGTTCTCGCCGATGCCCAAACAACACAGATCGATGGTTTGTGCGCGCAATAACGCCTCGTAACGCTCGCATTCCTCCAACGGGAGCGCCGCGTCGCCTTCGATATAGTGAAAGGCACGCGGCCGGGCGAGAGACTCCACTCGTTCCCTCATATAACGCCTGAAACTCGCCTTGTGCCCGGCGTCGATCCCCAAATACTCGTCCATGTGAAAGAGGGTGACATGGGACCAGTCCACCTCGCCCTTTTCCACGAGCCGGGAGAGAAACCGAATCTGCGAATTGCCGGTGGCCATGATCGCCGCCGCGGAACCTTGCGAGCGAATGCAATCCCGAAGATAAGCACCTACTTCGGACGCCACGTCCTCCGCCATCGCCTCCTGACTCCGGTAGATGCGCACGTCGAGGGAGTCGAACTTTCGAGTTTGAAATTGAGTTTCCATGTTGGTTCACGCTTTCGAGCACCCGGGAAAACCGCTCCCCGGATGCCTCGAATACGAAGGGCGCGAAAATAGGAGCTGACAGGCGGCAGGGCAATCCCGGATTCAATCCAGCTTCGGCAGTATCTCTCGCTCGGCCCGTGTGATATCGGAGGGAAAATCAATCTCGGTCCAGGGAATTCCCGTGACATCAACCGCGCCAAAACGCCCGTCGCGAACGAGCGCGCGCAGCACCTCGTCGTACGACTCGGAACGCCGCTCCGGAACGCATCGAATCCGCGTCTCCTCCACAAGCTTCGGAATATCCCTCGGATCCAGTTTGAAGAACCCCACGGACTCACCCAAGCGCTCCGACTCCCCTCTCCACATTTTTACAAACTCAAACGGTCTCCCGCGGTTCATCGGCACCAAGACCGGATCGTCGTCCGCTTTCGAAAAAGCGGTGTCGACCAATAATGCAGTGGGTGACTCGGCGTCCATCAGTTGGCGTAACATCGAGGAGTGATAAAGCACGTCGCCGTCCATCAACAGAATCGGCTCCTGGGCCCGCTGGATGGTCGGCAGCGAGACTTCCATGCTGAGCACACTGCCCTCCAAGAAGTCCGGGTTATAGATTTCCTCCACCACCACACCGTAACGGGAAGCCAGCAGCGGCAGCACCGCTTGGACTTGCTCGTGCAAGTATCCGGTCACCACGTGAATTTTCGAAACGCGCAGGCGCGCGAGAAGATCCACATGCCGCTCCAAAAGGGATCGTCCCCCGAATTCGAGCAATATCTTCGTCTTGCCCTCGGAAAATCGATCGAGCCGGCGAGCCCGCCCGGCGGCATAAATAATCGCATCCATAGATTCATCGCCTACTGCTTCGTTTCATGTGGAGGCCGCTTCTCGCTCGCCAACCCGCGAACCCGCGTCCAATCCACGGACTCCATCAAGAGCATCCCCAGTCCCGCCAGTGCGAAAACGGTCTCGCGCGCCCGGCGAATGACCGCGTAGGAAACCGCGAAGGCGTCCGGAAGTCCTGTCACCCGCCCCAGCAACACGATGCCCGCTTCCTGCACCCCGAGCGAACCCGGAATCCACATCCCCACCGCCTTCGCAACGCCGGTGAAGGCCTCCATCACCAAGGCTTCAGACCAACTCACCGGCACGCCCAACAATGACGCCACCAACAGGAGCTCGACAGTGTCCAGCAACCAGCCCGCAAGGTAAAATAGAAATGAACGAAATAAGCGGCCTGGATGGCGCGAGTCAAATTCTCGAATCGACCGGTCCAGTTCCAGTAAGCGTGACCGGTGCCGGGACATCCACGAAACCGCGATTCCCGTCCAGGTTGCCAGTTTCAACAAGGTCTCGAAGAGCCCCTGCCGTAACACCACGAGGAAGGTGGCCAACCCCAAAGCTCCGAGGAAGACGACGACCCCGACGCCCCAGAGCAGCGCTTGATCCTTCCCCAACAGATGAAATCCAGCCAGGGCCGCGCTAAGCACGAAAATAAGCTGAGCGACCGATTGCACCGTCTTCGAAACAACGGCGGAGCAGGCGCCGGCATCCGGTGCGACCCCCGAGCGCCCGAGCAAATAAACCTTTAATGCCTCCCCTCCCACGTAGGCCGAAGGAACCACTTGATTGACCGACTCCCCTGTCCAACGAATCCGGAACAAACGCCCAAAGGGGATTTCCATGCCCGGCGGCAAACACCACCTCCACCCGAGAGTATCCACGACATAAACCACGAAATAGGGCACCAGGATCAACGGAGCCGCCCAGCCGACCTTCGCCAGCAACTGCTCCACCCCCCGCCAGTCCACTCGCGCCGCCAACCAGGCGAAGATCCCCACGCCGGCGGCCACGGCAGCGACCTTCAACCATGGACGGAGGAACGGACTCATTCACGGGCCCGCGTCCTGCGTTGCAACGAAAGCGCGGCCAGCCAAAACACATGACTCCCCACCGCTGCCATCCACAAGAACCATTCCAGCCGATTCACGAGCGCCAAGACCAGCACGACCACGGAAAAGTCCCGGTTCGTGGCGCCGTCAATCAGATTGCGCAGACGTCCGTCCTTGCTGGCCTCAGGTTGACGCATGCCCCGCAACACGACTCCAAATGAAATCAAAGCTCCCAAAATCGCCGCGGCTCCCAATCCGAGAGCCGGTGATTCTCCCGGCGCTTTCGCCATGCCCCAGGCGATGCCCGCGAAAACGCCGACATGAACCACTTGATCTCCTGCCAAATCCAGCCACTTCCCCAGCGCGGATTCCTTGAATAAAACCCGGGCAATGTCCCCATCCACACAGTCCACAATCGCCGAGAACTGAAAGAGGATCGCACCCCAGACCAGCGCCGGATAAGCCCCCAGGGAAAACAGCCACGCCGCCGCCAATCCAATCCCGATGGAAGCGAGTGAAACCGCGTTGGGACTCACGGAGGTGTGGATCAAAACCTTGGAAAGATACCGCCCGCACGGACGATTGAAGACACGATCGACCCAGCCATCGGAACGGCTCGTCAATGATGCCCAAAGTGCTTGGCCCGCACGCGCGGCCGAATCCGCGTCCTGAATCAAACCCGACACTCCTTGCGTCACCACCGCGGGCAGATCCACGAGCCCCTGGCTTTCCCATTCGAGTCCCGCGGGACGTCCCGCCGCGATGGGTAAAAATGCTCCGTCACGAGTCACCAACCGGCCCCCGCGCGCGAGCAACTCGCGCACATCCGCATCTTGGACCAGCACATTCGAGCGGGACCACAGCACGTTCGATCCGTCCGGCTTCCAATCCGGCGCTACCTTAAACGGGATGCCCCAGGAACGGGATCGAGGCAAAGGGGGCAAGGGTCCCCGAAAGACCACCGTGATGTCTCGAATTCCCGCCCGATGAAAGGCCACCAACAGCCGGTCGAGCACGGACAAGGCCGCCACCTTGAGGGTCAGGGACCCTTCGTCCACGATAATGTAGGCGGGAGGGGAAGAGGCTTCGGTCATCAGGAAGCACTCACGAAGAGCTGGGGGCGGCCTCCGAGACCGGGCGCAGCACGACTTCGAGTCCTTCCCGCGCCGCGTCCACCGGCAAGTCCTCACCGGCAAACGAGACGAGTTGCCGCGCCCACTCCACCATGCGCGTGATGAACGCGTCGTCATGGTCCGGGTCATGATGGAACAAGAAAAGCCGCTTCACCTTAGCAATCAGGGCGATGGCCACGACATCATCGACACAGCCATGACCCCAGCCCGCTCTCGAACGATACCCCTCGTCATTGTACTGCGCGTCGATGATGAGCACGTCCACGTCGCGGATAAACTCGATGATCTTCTGATCCTGGCTGCGCGCGAATTCGAGAATCTCCGTCGCCTCGCCAGGCTTCACCCCGCTGCGCTGAACCTTCAGCCGCTGATAAGGCTCGTTGTCCGGGAGATAAGCGACGGAGCCGCGGGGAGTATCAAGCCGGTAGCCCACGCACACTCCGGGATGATTGACGAATTGAGCGGTCACGACAATGGAGCCGATCGTAAACTTCATTTCCCGCTGCGCCTGGACGGAAATATTGCCCGACATCTGCTCCAGGCTGACCGGAAAATAAGGGCTCTCCATCTGGCTCGACAGGATCGATTCCAGCCCCCGTCGCGCGCCCTCGAATCCAATCAAACGAATCCGGTTCTTGGGCAAATAGGCCGGAATAAAGAAGGGGAATCCCTGAATATGGTCCCAGTGCGTGTGGGAAATCAGCACCACGAGATCCAGGGGCTGATCCTTGAACTCTTTTTCCAACGACAACCCCAGAGCGCGAATGCCCGTGCCGGCGTCCAACACGATAATCTGATCGCCATATCGCACTTCGACACAGGATGTATTCCCGCCATAATAAACCGTGGAAGGCCCCGGACACGAGATCGAGCCGCGCACTCCCCAAAACCGCACGATGCCTTTGTCCTCCAACGCCGGCGTCGGGGCAAGCTCCGCACCGCCCCCATTACCCACGATTTCTTCCGACCATCGCGTCAAAAGTTGAAGCAATTCCGGGATCCGCATCGGCTTCTCCAAGTACGCGTCGGCGCCTGCTTCCAAAGCGCTAATCTTGTCCGTCGCGTAAGTGCTCCCGGTGGTGATAATGATCTTGATGCGCCCGGCCATGTCACGGCGGGCCCCGACATTCCGGCAGAAATGAAACCCGTTTGACCGAGGCATATGCAGATCGCAAATCACGATCTCCGGACGCTTTTCCCAGGTGATCTTCAACCCCTCCTCACCATCCTCAGCCTCAATGACCTCCCAACCCGCCTGCACCAAATGCTGGACCAACAAAGCGCGAAAGGGCTTGTCGTCGTCGATGATGAGAACCGTCTTCATGTGGGCGGCAGGAGTTTTCCAGTTCCCGCTGCAAATCACAAGCATCCGAAAGATTCTGCCTACCGCTGAGGCAACTCTCCCGTTTTCAGACGTGAACTTCGGACTTCCAATCGCGGTGGCTGCCGATGAAACAGGATCAGGATTCCATTCCCCAATCCAGCTTTGCCGAACCCCAACTTTCTGACACAGTCCCCGCATGCACCCCATTCCAGGCTCCCCGGCTTTGATCGGCCCAGCGCTCCGCTCCTTCGCGCCTTTGTTGTGTGCCATGGCCCTGCTTTCTGCCGGTTCATGGGTGAGCGCCGCATCCCCGAAGCCGGTCCCGGATAAACTCGTTGCACTCACCTTCGACGATTCGGTCAAATCACATTACACCGTCGTCCGCCCCCTCCTGCTCGAGATGGGATTCGGCGCCACCTTCTTGATCACGGAAGGGTTCAGCTTCTCCACGAACAAGCAGGATTACATGACCTGGGAGGAAATCGCGCAACTGCACAGGGCCGGATTCGAAATTGGAAATCACACCATGAGCCATCTGAGCGTCACTGCCGAGACCCTGGGACGGTTGCGCCTGGAACTCGACGGCATCAAGAATCGATGCCTGGAACATGGCATCCCCGCACCCACGAGTTTTGCCTGGCCCGGCAATGCGCTCCACCCCGGGGCACTCCCCATTCTCGCTCAAGCCGGCATCACGCTCGCCCGCCGCGGCGGATCGCCCGAACACCCCTACGAATGGGGCCGGGGCTTTGCCTACGAACCCGGACTCGATCACCCGTTGCTCATCCCCTCCGCCGGAGACGGACGTCCGGACTGGACCCTGGCCGACTTCAGAAGAGCCGCGGACCAAGCCCGTGACGGTCGCATTGCCGTGTTGCAGTTTCACGGCGTGCCCGATCGGGACCATCCCTGGGTGCATACCGACCCCAAAATGTTCCGCGCTTATCTCACTTACCTCAAAACCAATGGATTCAAAGTCGTCGCGCTGAGGGATCTCACGCCCTATGTATCCGGTCACCCGGTGCCAGATCAACCGCTCGCCGCCGCCGCAAACCGTCGCGCCCGCCGGAAGGAACGGATGCTCACCGGGATCATCAAGGACGCCGGCACAGGCAAGCCGATGGCGGCGCGCGTCTATGTTCGCAGCACCAGCAGCGGTGTTTGGCACTTTCCCAAGTCCGCCTCGCTGACCGGATTTGCCGTGAAATACGACCGGCAAAGCGGCTTCAGCACGAACTCGATCGAAAAGCACACCGCCGTCTCCGCCCATCCCTGGCGGGTCGAGCTTCCTCCGGGCGCTTGTGAGATTCGCGTCGAATGCGGTAAGGAATATTTCCCTGAAACACGCACGATCATGGTGGCTTCCGAGGATATTCGCCTCGAGATCGCCTTGCGGCGCTGGATCGATCTTGCCCGTGAAGGCTGGTTTTCAGGTGATGCGCATAATCACCGCGCCGCCGCCGAAATCCCGGCCAACCTGCTCGCGGAAGACCTCAACGTCGCCCTCCCCATGGTCGATTGGACCACTTCTTCGGAGATCTCCCCCGCCGAAAGCCCGCAAAGCGATGCAACCCCGCGAGAGCCCAAACCCATTCCAGTCGATGCCACGCATGTCTGGTATCCCCGCAACACCGAGTACGAAATCTTCCGGACGGGCAACAAACAACACACGCTCGGAGCGGTGCTCATTCTCAACCATACCACCCGGTTCGACCAAAAAGTGTTTCCCCTGCGTTCGATCGCGGAAAAGGCCCGTGCCGAAGGCGCCCTTTTCGACCTCGAAAAACATAACTGGAACTGGTCGCTGCTCCTGCCGCCGATCCTCAACATCGACCTCTACGAACTCGCCAACAATCATCACTGGCAAACGGAATTCGGGGTCCGCAATTGGGCCATCCCCGGAGCCGCCTGGATGAATCTTCCCGACGCCGGCACCGGCATCGACACCGAACGGGCATGGACCCACTACGGATTTCAAACCTACTACGCGTTGCTCAATTGCGGATTCAAAATCAAACCCACCGCAGGCACCGCCAACGGCGTTCACCCCGTTCCCATGGGCTTCAGCCGAGTTTATGTCCACCTCGACCAGCCCTTCAGCTATGAGCGCTGGATCGCGGGCCTCTCGGCGGGTCGGTCCTTTGTCACCACGGGACCCATGATCACAGCGCAACTCGGCGGCCAATGGCCCGGAGCTCGCCTGACGGGCTCGTCGGATTCCCCCCTGGCCACCGCCCTCTCCGGCCGCGTCCGCAGCGAACAGGCGCTCCAATCGATCGAAATGATCGTCAATGGGGACGTCGTCCAAACCCTCACTCCTCTCAACCAGCGCACGTCTGCGGGAAGCTTCGTGCATGAGCTGAATGTTCCGGTCACGCTGCGCCGGTCCGGCTGGGTCGCTCTTCGATGCTTTGAAAATCGCGAGTCTGGACGAGTTCGCTTCGCTCACACAGCCCCCTGGTGGGTGGAAATCCCCGGGGTTCCCCATCGTCCGAAGAAAGTTCAGGTCGAATGGATCCTCCAGCGTGTGGAGGAGGAAATCGCCCGCAGCTCGCCGCTCCTCCCCGACTCAGGAAAACAGGAGTTTCACATGGCGCTGGACCACTATCGTAAACTCCTCGCCATCGCCGAACCTTGATCCAGGCCTTTGCAAATCTTCACCATGTTCAAAGGCTGTTAGAAGCCAAAACACTCCGCCGAGCCGGGGTCCGGAGTGGTGAGTAACTTGAGCATCAAGTTCGTCGGGAGGTCCAATGATTCAAAAGACGCGCCGAAGCCGCCCGCGAATCCAGCGGGCTTCGCCGGCACGAGTCGAGACCGGCAGGGACGTCTCCAGCCACCCCGGACCCAACTTCGCAGACGGATTCCACTTCACCTCCATCAACACCTTCCAATGAACGAGATCCATGGAGTCCTCCAACTCCACCACGACTCCCTCGGTTTGCGCATCGAACTTCGCCCCGAGCCCTGCCCCGGCTGTCCCCGGCAAACCTTCTAAAACGCGCAAGCGGAAGCCTTCATCCCGTAGCAAGGGATTCCCTCCACTCGCAAATTCAACCCAGTTCACATGGCCATCAAGGTCGGGATCCGCATCAGGATCAGCCAGCGCAGGCCGGCCTTGCGACCAGCCAGCATAGGTCAATCGATCCGCCCGCCCCGGCGACCCCCCTGGGCTCGCACTCGCCCGCCAGAGCGAAACTTCACCCTGAATTTGGCCGGCGTTTCCGATCCATTCCAAACTCGGCCCCCGTCCATCGGCGTCCACCGGCCATGGCATGGCATCCTGGTAGCGAACCTCCACCACCAGAGTGCCCTCCCCATACTCGACCCGAATCGTGTCCGCGTCGTTGGCCAGGTTGCCTTCAAACACGCCTGCCACCGGCCAAGCCGACCCGTTTCGCAAAACGAAGGCCTCCCTGTTTCCCACCACCAACGTCCTGGCTGCGGGCGCCAGTTCGAAGCTGTCCGGAAACTGGTATCGCACGCCCCCGGCCAGGCGCACCGCACCCATCGGGAGTGGACGGCTTCCCAAATTCGCCAGCTCGACGAACTCAAAATCCGAACTGGAAAATCCAGCTCGGAACTCGGCCCCGGAGGACTCGAGAGGATGATAGTGAATCTCCGTCACCCGCAAATCACGGCGCCATGACTCCAGGTCCGGTGCTCCAGCCATGAATTGAAAAGGCAAGGACCAGGAACTTGCCCTTCCGCTGGCGTCCCAATAACGCGCTCTCACTCGATAGGTTCTTCCGGGACGAAGCGCGTCTGCCGCGATCTGCACTCTTTGCTCCGGAGTTCGCAGTTCAGGGGACTCCCAAACGGGCTCGATTTCATACTTTCTCGGCGTGCCTTTCAAAAAGCCCGCGACACCCGGAGAACCGATCTCCGCGATCCGCCATTGGACTCCGCGGAAAGTGGATGCGCCCTGGGGATCGACAAATGCGGACACTTCAAATCGCAAGTCATGAATCGGAAATCCGGGCGAACCCGCATACGCAATCGCCGGGCGCTGTGGAATCGACGCGTCCGCCGCCTCGGAGGCGAGAAAACGATACCCGTACCCTTTCGGTTGGCCGTTGTTGGCGGCCCAGCTTCCCGCGCCGAAGGTGTCGGTGCAGTATTCCTTCAGATAGTTCAAAAAGCCCTCGAAATCGGGCGTGCTCAAGCGCCGCGTCCAGGAGCCTCCGATTCGGGAATCCGCGAACGGGCTGCGAAAGAAATTCCCGCGATGGTTGGTCTGCCCCCCGGCGGAACCATCGCCCGGTGTGCGCGGATGATAGTTCCACATCGCTTGATCCACTTCCGGCCAGGTTTCCCCCAGCCCCTCCGGACGCACGAACGACGCCCATTCATCGATCAATTGCCCTATCTGACCGCCATCCACCGCCGCGTCCGACAAAAACAGGTCCAGAATCTCCCTCGCCCGGTTGCCATACTCCACACGCAGTTCGGGGGTGTTCAGGCAAGCCTTCTGCGCGATGGATCCCGACCAATGCGTTTTCGGAATAAACTGCATGTCCAGATCCCAAGGGACCGGCGTCCAAAGCCCGTTCGTCGAATGGAAAAAGTAATGGTTCCACCCCTCGCGCAAGTCCACATTGCCCACCACGCGGTTCCCAGCCTGAAAGCTGTAGTAGGCTTTCAAGTCCAGATTCGTCCGCCACCATGATGCCGGCTGGGTCGAGCCCGATCGTGCTGAAAACGCCGTCCAGTCCGATGAGTCCAAGGGGTGGGTGGCCCCTTGATGCTTCTTATCGGGCCCTCCCTCCAGCTTGTAGAGGTTGCCATCGGGCAATCCCCGTTCGTCCAGAAAAGAGCCATCCGGCTGCTCCACCGCCAGATAGAGCCCCCAGAAATCGCCGGTATACTGGTCGTTCAAGGCGGCTTCTATTGCGGAATCCACCACTCGAAAATGGACCAGATGGGTGTGTGAAGAGGGCAGCCCCAGCAGTTGATAAACCCGGAACGAAATGCCTTCATCCAAACCCGACATGCCGCGGTGCACTGCCGCCCAAGGGCTGGAACAGCCATTGAGATTCAGAACATCCCATCGTTCCCGATAGGGACGTCCCCACGCGTCCCTGGCGGCCAGTCGCCGTGTGCGATTGAAATGGACTCGCCACTTGTTCTTTCCACTGACATAGGTTGAGGCCTCCCCACGGTTGTGGAACTCCACATGATCATAGACCACCCCGTCGTAAACGAGCGTCCCCCCAAAACGCACCCCGTTGAATCCGCCGTTGTACTGGCTCCGCACCACGTCGTCTTCCCGGGCGATAAGGTGATAAACCGGGAGTGAGTTCAGCAAATTCGTGGAAAAGGTCCGCACCTGCCCGTCGCTCCCCGCCCCCCCTGGACGCTTCGCCCCTTTCCATGCGGGCACACCGTCGTAAACGAAAAACGCAAAGTTCAGCGCCTCATCGTCCTCATAGGGCACTCGAATTTCGACGCCTTCCCTCGACTTGGCCCGAAGGACGTAGCGCACGAGATGACGATGTTTGAGCGCGGAACCGGGCACGAAGGCGCTGAAAACACCATCTCCTGCTTTCGCGTCTCCGTCGCGTCCGTCATCCAACATCGCGATGGCCGTCCAGGCCTGTTCAAACCCCGGATCCGTCCGCCGCAGATAGGCTCCCGGCGCCACCACGCTGTAATGCAATGTAACCGCCTCCACCGGCACGGCCGGCGAAACAGGCACGGTGATCAGAACCGCTTCGCCCGACCGCGGGCTTGCCGGCGCGTGAACTACTTGCCCTAACAGCGGCGGGAATGAAGTCGTGAAGACAGAGTTCGTGGCACCCGGACTCGGACGTCCCACGACCCCTCCGGCTCCAGGCGTGAGCAACTCCGCGTCAATCGTGAAATCGCTCGATCCCAGCGTTGCGTTGAAAGCCTGCACGGCGAGCACGTTGGTGCCTTCGCGAAGCCACGTTTTGGGATCCGGCAGCAGCAGCTCCTCAAATTCTGAGCCCGCCTCATGATCAAGAGCCAAAGCATTGAATGCGAGTTCGCCCGCCGGCACATGAAACCGGCCCGCCTCCTTCCCGTTGATCCACACGACACAACCGTCATCCACCCGGACTCTCAACAACAGTTCCGCCGGAATCCCCCCTGGCGGCACCACAAAACGATGGCGCAGGAACAAGCTCGAAAACACATTCTGCATCCCTTCCAACGGCGTCCGATCGTCCGCGTCGCCATAACCGACGGATGTTTGGCCTCGCCTCCAGGTTCCATCCTCTTGGAACACGATTTCACGCCAGGCTCCTGAAGGCACCGAAGCCTCGTTGGTTCCCCGGCGAAAACTCCAATGCAAGCTCTCCCTCGGCACCAACACCAACGCCGGACCCGCAGACTTGGGCCGGGAGCTTCGCCAGGACGCCGGATGAGCAATGGGCAATCCTGGATGCACGAGCTCCATCGAAGCCCCCGCACCCCTCGACGCAACGGGCCAGGGGTAACCTGAATCGAAATCCACTTCGCTCACAATGCCTCCCGCGGCACTCCTCAAAACCAGTCGCTCCCCTCCCCTCCGCAATCTTCCTTGCCAGGGGCCGAGCGGACGAAATCCGAATCGCTTTTCGAAAGCCACCGGATCACGCGCGATCACCGAGAATCCTCCCCCAGGCACGGTGACCCCGTCGGGTACGGCAAACTGGACGCCCCCATCCAAGCGGAAGCCTCCCATCGATTTCGGTTCCGCATCAGAGTTCTGAATTTCGATGAACTCGATGGGCAACGTTGGCTCGACGGGATCGAAATGAATCTCAGAAAAAACGAACCCCGCAGCGGCGCTCCTCGGAGACAGGAGCAAGGTCCAAAGCATGACCCACCCGAGGACAGCCCAGGCTCCCCGGCTGCGCTGCCGCAGACCGCTCATCGAAGAACCTCCAGCAACGCCGATCTTCATTTCCCGCATCATCATAAGCCTCGCCTTGGAAAGCAAGTTAGGTGCCGAAGCACACGAGGCATCCATTGCATCCACATGGTGCCGGTGCTGCACGCAGCAGCACCGGGGCGCGGCGTTCACGCCACCTCAGGACCTGTCTTCAAAGGGGCGTGGCCGATTCAACGGGCAAGGGTGTTGCCAGGGCGAAGGCATTCACCCAGGGCGGGTCACGGTGCGGGAGGAGATCGCCGCGGCCGATGGGCGCAAGCGGAAGCGCCGTGAACGGCGCGCCCCGACAACGTGCGCGCACCGCTGGACAGCTTCCCGCTCAAATTGAATCAGGGACGCCTGCGTCCACGATAAATTCTGCTTCAGATCTGTCCCGTTTGACGCTATCCCAGTGGCATGCCTGATCCCTGGACGAGCCTGCGTCGACGGCTGGGAGTCTTGTTTCTCCTCATTGCCGGTTGCATGATCGTCCTCGGCTTCACCTGGTTCGAAACGATTCTTCGCGGACGCGCCTTCGTCGTCTATTGGATCGCCTGTTTTTTGTGCACAGCCTTGGCCATGCTCATGGCGTTGATCGATCTCCGGTGCATTCGAAAATCGGCGCGCCGGGAACAACGCGAATTGCTCAATCACGTCGCCCGGCACGAGGAGCTGCGCTCGGAACGCGAGGACGCTTAACCCTCAGCATTTCCCCATTCCGATCGCCCGCAATGTTGCTCTTTCGTGCCAAGCCTCCAGCCTCCTGGCTCCCCAAAGTGCTGAACCAGCTTCCCCAAGTCCTCATCGATCACGCTCACCTCGAAAGAAAGGCCGCCACCACCGCCCTCAATCTCGAGAAGTACAAGGAACTCTACGGACGCGTCAGCGAACTGAACGCCATCGCCATCGAAGAACTTCAGCACTTCGAACTCGTTCTCAACTTGCTCCGGCATCGCCACATCCCTTTCGGTCAGCCTTATCCCAGTCCCTGGATCACCGGACTCATGCGAGCCGTGCGCAAGGGCCGGACATTTCAAGTCATCGATCACTTGATCGCCTGCGCGCTCATCGAGGGACGCAGTTGCGAGAAGTTCCAAATTCTCGGCGAAGCCCTTCAGGATCGCGACCCAGAACTCGCGGCTTTCTATCGCGGCCTCGTGGAGTCCGAAGGCAATCATTACGCGACCTACCTGCGGATGGCGCGTGCGATCGATGAGGCGGAGACGGACCGCCGCCTGGACGCTTTTCTTGACCTGGAAGCCGCGCTCATCTCCGACCCCCACGACGCGCCGATCCTCCATTAAACAGGCTCATCCCCGCGACCGGCGCGTTCACTTGAACATCACCTCGCATCCCGCTCCGCGAGCATCCCTCAGATTCGAACAAGCAGAGGACGACCGCACTCCAAGACGCTTCGCGCCCCCCAACGCCACCGGAGATTCCGCCAGGTCTTGGACTGCGCCAGCCCTCTGGCGCTTTGACCACGCGCCCCTATAAACAACGGGCGAATGCTTCTTCCCCAACCTCCGCGCGGCCTGAGGCAGGAGGCCGAGGAAGACAAATCACCAGTCGCCCGCGCTGCCGTCGGGGTAAAAAACACGCTGCACCATTTCTTCCTGAAACGGATGTTTCTTCACCTCTTTCTCGTTGATCGAAATGCCCAGGCCGGGACGGGTGTTGGGACGAACGATCCGGCCCCTGGGTTCCACCACGAATCCCTCCTCCACCACGTCCTGCCGCCAGGGCACGTCGTTGTGCACCGTTTCGCAGATGATATAGCCCGGCTGGGAGAATCCGAACTCAAGGGACGCCGCCGTGCTCACGGGGCCTTGCGGATTATGCGGCGCCAGTGAGATCCGATGCGAATCGGCCAGGGCCGCCACCCGGCGCGCCGCCGTAAACCCGCCGCAATGAGTGATGTCGAGCTGGCATACCTCGCACGCGCGGGCATCGAACAATTGCCGGAAGGCTTCCAGGTGAGTCACGCGCTCGCCCGTCGCCACCGGTGTCGTCAAAGCCGAGTTGATGCGCGCCAACCCATCCACGCATTCCGGCCAGCACGGCTCTTCAAAGAAATAGAGCCCGTACGGATCAAGGGCTTTGCCGAATTTCAATCCCATCGCCGGCGAGGGCCGGGCGTGGCAATCCACCATGATGTCGATGGTTTCCCCCACCGCCTCGCGCATGGCCGCGACACACGCCTCGGCGGCTCGGACCGGACGCAGCCCCTCCAGTGGCATCGTGCTCGGCACCGCCATGCTCTTGAACGCCGTAAAACCATCCGCCACCGCCGCCCGCGCCAGATCCGCAAAGCGCTTCGCGTTGTCCACCGGCGTTTGATAAAAATCCTCCAGCTTGCCCCCGCCCAAGTGGCAGTAGGTCCGGACAAAATCGCGGACGGGTCCGCCGAAGACTTTCGAAAGCGGCAATCCGGCTACTTTACCGACGATGTCCCACAAGGCCAAGTCGATGCCGGCGATGGCGGTGGCGCGTTCGATGCCGTGACCGTGCCAAAAGTGCTGGCGGTACATCACCTGCCAGAGATGCTCGGGCCGCGTGGGATCCTGCCCGACGAGCAAATGAGAGAGGTCTTCGATCGCGCCCACGATACCGCGCGTATGCCATTCGAGCGTGGCTTCACCCCACCCCACCAGCCCCGGCTGATCGGTGACGACTTTGACGAACACCCAGTTGCGCATGCGGGCATGGCAAACCAGCGATTGGATCTTTTTGATTTTCATGGAGAAGTTTGGGAATCCATCGCCTGGATGCGGCGCGCAACCGATTCGATCAATTGCTCCAGACTGCCCGGCGCCACCACGGCGATGGATTCTTGATACAAGCCCTGGCCGTAGAGTTCGGCCGGGGGAAGGTAGGAGGCTCCCCAATCCGCAGCCAGGGAGGCCACCACGATGCAGCGTTCGGGAAATCGCGCTCGCAGTTCGCGCTGCAGCACGCTGTAACTCTCCCCCTGCACCCCCACCCAATAGGAGGCGCCCATGCGCCAAAGCACGACTTGCAATGGATAGCACGGCCCAGAGGGCAACTGCGCGAGGCGGTGCAACAATCGCCGCTTGCGCTCGGCCATCGCCCGCAAATCTCTCGCAAGCTCCGCATGCCCTCCCTCCGCCGCCTGTCGTTCCTCGGACGCCAACCGGACCAGATCCGCTTCGAGGTCTTCCCGGCGTGGGTTTCCCGGGCGGTAGGCGAGCGGCTCACTCCAACGCTCGACCCGCCACAAAGCCAATGCGGCAAGCTCCTTGCCCGCCAGTTCTCGGTGCTCCCATGCTCCGAGCGTGGCACCGCTGACGACGGGTCCGGAGTAAACAAACGTGGTGCCAGGGACAGGCAACCCTTCCAACGCCGAAAGCGCGGCCCAGCCCAGGATGCGTCCATTGCGGTCCGCTACGGCGGGATCACCCACAAACCCTTCTCGCGGGCCGAGGTCGCCACTCGCGCCTTGGAGGAACAAACATGGAGCGCCGCTTTGTTGTTCCACGAGCTCGCGCAGTGAGCCTACGTAGTCCGGACTTACGAGGGTGTTCGCCCAAGCCAGGGTCGTCGGGTGGCACGCGTAGTTCACCATCGTGGCCATCGGTGCCCCCCGGGACGACGTGATCCGGGCCACCACCACCCGATCGTCGGACGGAACACCAGGATTGAATCCGCAAACCCAGACCCCTCGTTCCCCGTCATAAAAATCACGGTTGGCCGCCAGATCGCAGCGCCCGGTTCCATAGACCACCTCCGCCTCCTCCAGCCTCTCTTCGCACTCCAAAGTTAATCGCGCGCAAGTGGCTGCGAGGGATTCCAAATAGGGTGGAATCAAATCGCCGCCGGGGAATTCAATGCGTTCCAATCCCATCAGACCCGCCGCGTGAGTATGGGTGAACACCACCAGAAAACAGGCTTCAGGCTGGCGCGATGCGCGGGCTATTCGCTCCACCAACTGCCGGTGCTCCACCGCTCCCAAAACACAATGATCGAGCGAAATGAGAATCTGCCGCTGATCGGGTTTGACTTCATCCGAGGACAGTGGAGCGAACATGGCCAAGGTGGCGCGCAAGGGACGATGCACGCCTTGCGCGCGATCATGGGTAGCCGCTCCCCACATGCGATGATAAATACCCGCGGGCGGCGTGATGTCCGCCCACGACAGGGCAAACCGGCAGCGGCTCTGTGGAGTGTCGGCTCGAACGCGGGATGGGGTGGGCACCTCCAAGTGATTACCATTGGTGTCAGGGAAATTTCAATGCCGCCCGCCCTGAAATCCAGCCATTCTCATTTGGGGACCGCGGCTGGGTCGGAGAACAGCCGCAGCGCGCGGACAGGTCGGAAGACGCCAGATTTTTCACCGTGCTGCGGCGGGTCGAAGGACGACCCAGCTCCGCTCCGGGGCAATAGGAGAACGACGGCCCTGAGATCTCATGAATTTTCGTCGCGATTTTCCCTTCCACGAGCCAGGGTTCCTCGCCCATGTCCCCCTCCTCTCCACGCGAAAACCGCGCCCGGGCCTGGTTGATCATAACCGCATTGTTGTGGATCCCTTTTCTGATGAGCTTGGCCGGGAAACTGCACCATCTCGGTCTCATCGGAAGGGTGCTCACCCATCGACCCTAGATTTGGGTCGCGTTCGCCTGCCTCATCGCTTTTCCCGTCGGCGTCTTGATCTCGGAATGGCGTCGACGTCGAGCCGGCTCCCAAGGAAGGGGACTCAGGATCTCCGTGTCCGCGCTGCTGATCGTCGCATGGTGCGGCACGATCGGCTTGTCTCTGGTTCGAAACCTGGTGGCCGAGAAGCCGCCACCCAATCCCTCAACTCCTCGCACTTGGCGGGAGCCCTCGGGGTTGCCGGTCTTCCCGGGAGCCACCGGTTTTGGCACACGCACCGTGGCAGGTCGTGGAGGCAAGGTCTTATGGGTCACGACCCTCGAAGACCAAGGCCCCGGCTCCTTGCGGTCGGTTCTCAACTCCCCCGGGCCCAGGACCATCGTTTTTCGTGTGGGCGGAATCATCGAATTGGAGAGCGAATTGCAAATTTGGGAGCCGTTTGTGACTGTCGCCGGGCAAACGGCTCCTGGCGGGGGCATTTGCTTGAAGCACGCGGGCCTGGTCATTCTCACCCATGACGTGCTGGTGCAGCACCTGCGGGTGCGTCCTGGACGCGAAGGCAGCGTCAAGCCCGACACCAATGACGCGCTGCAGGTCTTGGGCGGCAACGGCAAACCAACGGGTGCTCATCGCGTGGTCTTGGATCACATCTCGGCGAGTTGGAGTGAGGACGAATTGTCGAGCACCTGGTTTGGAGCCCACGACATCACCTTCTCCCACTGCATTTTCAGCGAGGCTTTGAATCGCAGCCGTCACAGCAAGCATACCCACAGTGCCGGTTTGCTCCTCGGCAACCACTCCTACAACGTGACCGTTCATCATTGTTTGCTGGCGCACATTGGGTTTCGAAACCCCCTCATCAGCGATGGAGGAACCCACGAGTTTTCCCACAATGTGATCTATAATTGGGGAGAAATCCCCGCCGAAATCCTGGACCAAGACTCGAATTCCTTTCTCAATTTCAAGGGAAACCTTTTCAAACGCGGTCCATCTTCCCGGTCCACACCGCAGGAGATCGTGATTCATGCGACCCGCGGCCGACCCCGACTGTATCTGGCGGGAAATCGCGGACTCCGCGGCGGATTGACCGCCGCCACAGATTGGGAAATGGCCTCGGTTGGATGGACCACGAATGCCCCTGGCACCGAGTATCGAGCCTCCACCCCATTCCCCTCGCCCTCCAGCGCCGAACCCGATCCGTCCAGATTTTTCGAATCGGTGCTTTCCTGCGCCGGAGCCACGCGTCCAGCCCGGGATCAGGTGGACCAACGCATCGTGGCGGAAGTGCGGGATGGACGCGGACGCATCATCGACCATCCGTCGGAAGTCGGGGGGTATCCACGCCTGGAATCCGGCATTCCTTACGCGGACACAGACGGCGATGGAATGGCAGACTCCTGGGAAAAGGAGCGAGGATTGAACCCGTCCGATCCGAACGATTCATCCCAAGATTCCAACCAAGACGGATACACCAACCTGGAGGAATTCTTGCACGCGTTAACCCGGGAGGGCGTGAAATGGCCATGACCCGTGGTTCGGTGCATCCAGAGGTTGTGGGTGACCGGGTTGTCGGGGTAACGCAGACAGCCCTGTCTGCTGTAGCGCAGGCTGCCCAGCCTGCGGGGAGACGAAGGGAACCCGGCGCGTGGAGAGCATGGAAGGGTCTCGTTCTTCTCCCGCCGGGCCGACGGGCTTCCGGCGATACGGCAGGCTGGGCAGCCTGCGCCACACGCGGGTGAACGCCACGCTCCGGCGCTGCCGCGCGCAACACCGACAACCTGTGGATACACTGCCGGTGGTTCCCGTGTATCCCGATGTTGTTGGTAGGGCGGGCCTGTCCCAGCCCGCCGCCCACGGGATGCAAAACATCATGCTCCGGCGCCGCGCCGGGACGGACGCGCCCTACCTGCATCGCCGGCAACATCGGGATGCACCGCGGTGGTTCGGGGACAACGCTTGCAACTTTCCAACCGCCGATGGTGTCATCTGGATGGAACATTCGAATTCAAATCACGATCTTATGCCTACGCGTCATTTCATCACCCTGGTGTTCGATTCTCTGTGCTTGGCCTCGATCCTTGCGGTGCTCCCAGCACGGGCGGAAACCGAGGAAAAAAATTCAAAAACCCTTGAAGCTTCGCCGGGAGGAGACTTGGTCGTCGATGTCGATTTCGGGTCCATTGAGATCGCCGGGGGAACCGGATCCAAAGTCTTGATTCAAGTGACGCGACGGGTTTCGCGAGGCAGCAAGGAAGAAGAGGAAGCCTTCTTGAGTGAACGTCCGGTCCTCATCACCCAGGAGGGCCAAACCGTGACGGTCAAATCCAGGTCCGAATCCTCGCCCACCTGGAATATTTGGCGCGGATTCCAGCGCCGGGAAGCGAGGTACACAATCACTGTGCCCGAAAAATTTGATATCCGGGCCAAGACCTCGGGCGGCAGCATTCGGGTAAGCCACTGCGAAGGCGATTTGAAGATTCATACCAGTGGAGGAGGAATCGACGTGGGCGGAGGCAAAGGCACCTTGACCGGATCCACCTCGGGCGGTTCCGTGTCGGTCAAGTCCTTCACGGGGGACATGAAAGTTCGCACGAGCGGGGGCAGCATTCACATCGATGGAGCCGGTGCAAGAGTCGAGGCCTCGACCTCGGGAGGCTCGGTCTCGGCCAGCCTTCCGAAGATTGCGGGGCCGGTTCGGCTGGAAACATCCGGCGGGAGCGTGACGCTGCACACGTCATCCGACGCGGCCTTCGATCTGGATGCCTCGACGTCCGGCGGTGGCGCCTCGAGTGAAATTCCAGTGCAGGTCAGCGGCAAGCCCTCGCGCCACCAACTCAAGGGTCCGGTCAACGGTGGAGGCGAACGGGTTCAGCTTCGCTCCAGTGGCGGCAGCGTGCGGGTGAAGAAACTCTGATCCCCGCTCCGCCCAACCCGCACGTGCCAGGCAGCGGACGCTCCTGGATCATTCCTGAGTGGAGAACGTGGCGACGAGCAGGCGGTGATCGGAAGCCATTCCCCAGTGGGGGGCGGTCTGAATCCAGGTGCGTTCGGGCACCCATTCTCTCGCCATGCCCTGGCTTACCAGCAAATAATCGATGCGGCTGTAGGAATCCTCTTTCGCGTAAAAGTGAGTCCACGTCACATTGCGCCGGGTGAGCGGAGGTCCCGGCGCCGGCAGGGAATCTCCATGGAGTTCGGCGGGCCTCGTGTCCACGAGGCCGAGCCGTCCCACCCCAAGGATCGACCGCACAGTCCGGGAATCCTTGGAGTCGTTGAGATCTCCCGCGACAACCAGGTTCGCGGCCGGTTGGGCACGCAGCCGTTGGTCGATTTTCTCGCGCAGCAAACGAGCTTCCTGTTCCCGGAGATCGGACTCGTCGGCCGAAACGCTTTGCCGCTTCGATTTCAAGTGGGCCGTCAGCAAGGTAAACCGGTAGCGCGGGTTCACTTGAATATCCACCTCGGCGAACGCCCGGCTCACCCGAAAACGCCTGCCATGGAGCAGGAAGTTTTCGTTGGTGTGAGAGGAACGGCGCACGATGGGATAACGGCTCAACACTCCCACAAAAACGTTGGTGTCAAATCCGGGAGCGTGCTCGAAGTGCGGCAAGTCAAGTCCGGCCGCGTGCAACCGCGACTGAAGATCCATCAAGGCCGGGCGCGGTCCTATTTCCTGGATCGCCAGCACATCCGGTTTCGCGGCCACCAGGATTTCCACCACCTTGGCCTTGGATTCCTCGGACTTGGGCGTGCGGCTGGCGGTTGCCTCGATGACGTAATTCTCGAGATTGTAGGTTGCCACTCGAACCTGGGATGGATCTGAACCCAGTCCGTTGGCGATCCAACCCAGGAATCCGACGATCCCCAGAGCCCTCTGCCGATGGAATCCGGCAACGAAACCCGCGATTCGCGTCACCACGCGGGAAAGCACGTCATCCTCTGCGGCACCGGAGGAATGCTCCGCCCTTTTCTCACCATCCCGCGGGCGCCACTTCGCCCTTTCTTCATCCACACCGCTGAAAGGGCTAGCCATGGATGCGAATGACGATCTTACCGGCGAGCAAGCCCGCGTTGCGCAACGTGTTCTCCTCCTGCAACCGGTGGGCCTCGGCGGCAGCCGATAACGGCAGCACGCGATCGATGCGTGCTTGCAATCTTCCTTCCGCAAGCCACCGGGAGATGGCGGCACCGCAAGGACGTTGCTCCTCCGCCGAAAACGTGAACATGGCGAAGCCAAACATGGAACATCCCTTCACATAGAACGGCCCCACCGGGAAGGCGGGGCGTGCCTCGCGTCCTGCCATCAAGACGATCCGCCCGCGGGGCGCCAGTGAACCGACGATCAAATCAAAGTCTGGCTCCCGCACGGTTTCCCACCAAAGGTTCACCCCGGCAGGCGCCCACGACTTGATCGCGTCCGCGATCGACTCCTGCTTGTAAAGCACCACCCTTTCGGCGCCCAAGTTGGCGCAGAGGATCGCTTTCTCCTCGCTTCCGGCACTCGCCGCGACTCGCGCCCCCATGGCTTTGGCGATCTGCACCACCATGGAACCCACCCCCCCCGTTCCGCCACGCACGAAAACCGTCTCTCCCGCTTGGACGCGCGCCAGACGGTCCAACCCCAAATGCGCTGTAATCCCGGTCAAGGAAACCGCGGCGGCAGTTTCGAAATCCACCCCATCGGGGATGCCATGCAACCAGGCCTCGTCCACCACCGCGAATTCCGCGAGAGTCCCTTGCCGCCCCAGCAAACCCTGATTACTCGCCCAGACCCGGTCCCCCGGTTTGAACCGGATGGCCCCCTCCCCCGCCTGGTCCACCACGCCCGCCAGATCGCAGCCGGGCACGAACGGAAAAGACAGTTTCATCGCCACCAATCCCGACCGGATATACGTGTCGATGGGGTTGATTGAAGCCGCGTGCACGCGGACGCGGACCTGGCCCGGACCCGGGGAAGGATCAGGCAACGATCCGATCTTGATGACGTCGGGCGAACCCGTTTGTTCAATGTAAGCGGCGAGCATGAGAAGAGGATTTTAAGTTAGAGTACGCGTCCAATGCCGAATTGATCTCCGTTGCGAACAGGTTTGCCGTTTTCAAAATGGATCTCAACGACCTTTTCACTGTGAACTTGCCGTCCCTTTTCATCCTGCAGGGAAGCCGTGATGCGCTTGGCCTGAACCTCGATGATTTCGCCCGTGGAAAGCAAGGCATGGCGGCCATCGAGGGTGAAGGTCACCCAGCCGGGCTGTTCACGCAGCGCCACGCTTTCCTTCTGGCGGGGCGGCATGACCGTGGCGTCGAAAACATGGACCCGGGTGTTGGCGGCATCCACGACCCAGACTTCTTTCTCGTCCGGGGTCAGACCCACCCCATGGCTGGGACAACCGTGCCTCTTGATGGGACCTTTCTGAAAACCTTGCACCTCCACCCGGTGCAACATGCGCCCGGTGCGCAGATCACCGATTTCGAATCCGAGCAGGTCATTGACATTCACGAAGCAGAGCGTGGCTTTGCCATTCACGGTGAAGGGCCGGATCGAATGACTGAAGGGCCCGATTTCCTTCACCACTTCTTTCGACGCAACATCCACCACACGCAACAACGGGGATTTCAGTCCGGCGAGAAAGGCGTGTCGTCCATCCAAGGAAACCAGGGTGTTATGAGCGCCTGACTTGGGAATGATTTTCTTCAAAACCTCGCCGTTGCTGCCATCCACCACGTGCCAGTGATCCTTTTCCAGCGACGGCAAATAAATGTGAGCGCCGTCCGGCGTGATCGAGAGACGGTCGCAGCCACCCTCGTATTTCCTCTCCCACAAAATCTTGTCGGTGGCCAAATCGAAGCAGGTCATGGCCTCCAGAGTCGTCACATAAAGACGCGAGGTTTTGGCGCAGGCCGCAATGCCTTTCACGTTGGAGGGTTCACCTTTGTTGTTCAAACCGCCGGCGGGAATTCGCCGCACGAACCGGTAATCGCGATCCATGTCGAAAACCAAAACGCCATGCCCGCCATATTCCAGGTAGTTTCGAATGCCGGGAACCGCGGCGTAGAGATAGCGCTGCGCGGCCCGGAGTTCGTTGGAAAACAAGCATGCGGAAGCCAGGCCAAGACAGAACAGGGCCCTTTGCAGAATTCGGGAAATGACAGATTTCAGAAAAGCCCGGGCGATGGATTGCATGGCCTCAGCATGAGCCCGGTTCGCAAGGCAGGCAATCCTTCGGAACGGCTCTTTCGATCCTGCCAGCACTTCCGCTGGCGCTCCATGATGCGCGGTGTGGTGCCGGGGCGCGCTGTTCACGGCGCCGAAAGGGGGTGTCTTCAAAGGGGCATGGCACGTTCAAGCGGCGACAAGGTTGGCTTCCGGACGACTTGCCTTCATGCACAGGTTGCACAACCATGACGTCCATCCTGCTCCTGCCATACCTTCTATCGCCATGAAACCGCTTCCTTCCCCGCACGACCTGATCCTCCAACGCGGCCCGCTATCCTTCCCCGCCCGGCCAATCGATGGCCGCGAAACCCAAGCCCAGGCCCAGCCCGGATTCCTGGCATGGGTCCGAACTTCCGTGCGGCGGGCGACTTTGTCTCCAGGCGTCTTCATCGCGCTCGGCATGCTCACGCTCGCACCCCACGTCCGAGCGGCTCTTTCCACGTCTCCATTCGACTGGCCCGCTTGGCGAGGTCCGACACGCGATGGCATCGCAACGCCCGGACAAAGCCCTCCGACGCGCTGGAGCGAATCCGAAAACATCGTCTGGAAATCCGAACTGCCCGGCCGAGGCCACAGCTCCCCCACCGTGGTCGGGAACAGGATCTACCTCGCCACCGCCGACACTTCAACCTGGGCGCAGTCCGTTCTTTGTCTCGACCGCCGCACCGGGGCCAAGCTTTGGACCACGACCGTCCATCCCTCGGGCGGCGATCCAGGAAAGCAAGTGCACTCCTCCGCCGCCTCCTCCACGATCACGTTCGACGACGGGCGCCTTTTCGTGAACTTTCTCAACAGCGGGGCGGTCTTCACCACTGCCTTGAGTCCGGATGGCCAGGTCTTGTGGCAGCGTAATATTGGCCCGTTCGTCACGCACCAGGGATTTGCCTCCTCCCCGATGACGCATGAGCAATTGGTGCTCGTTGCTTCCGACCATCGAGGCGGCGGCGTGGTGGCGGGGCTTCATCGAGACACGGGCGAAGTCGTTTGGAGCCATCCCCGCCCCAAGCTGCCCAACTATACCAGCCCCTCCATTTTGCGTGCCGCCGGCAAAACGCAAATGGTCCTGGCCGGATGCAACCTCATCGCCAGCTACAACCCCTTGACCGGTGAAAAGCTGTGGGAACTGCCCGGATCCACTGAGGAATGCGTCGTCTCCGCCGTTACGGACGGCTCGCGTATTTTCGTCAGCGGCGGCTATCCGAAGAACCACACCGTCGCGGTGGAAGCCGACGGATCCAAACGCATCGCCTGGCAAAACACGGCGCGAGTCTATGTGCCTTCCATGATCGCCCAAGCAGGCCACTTGTATGCCGTCATGGACGCTGGGCTGGCCGTGTGCTGGAAATCGGACTCGGGCGAGGAACTTTGGAAAGAACGCTTGGGCGGGGATTTCTTCGCCTCGCCCGTCATGGTCAACGATCTCATTTATGCGTCGAACGTCAGCGGCAAAACCTTCGTGTTTCAAGCCACGCCCCGATCGTTCCGCTTGATCGAAAGCAACCAACTCGGAGAGGAAGCCTACGCGTCACCGGTGATCTGCGGCAGCCGCGTCTACCTGCGAACGGGAGAGAAAGAGGAACGCAACCGCCAGTACCTTTACTCCATTGGGAAGTGAGGAACCATCCCGCTGCCGCGGTAGCAGGTTCAGACGGTGCATCCGCAAGCTGTCGGTGACCGGGTTGTCTTGGTAACGCAGACAGCCCTGTCTGCTGTTTCTCAGGCTGCCCAGCCTGCGGGGCGACGAAGGGAACCAGGCGCGTGGAGAGCATGGAAGGGCCTCGTTCTTCACCTGCAGGGCCGACGGGCGGTCGTCGATACGGCGGGTTGGGCAGCCTACGCCACACGACAGACCACTTCGGGATACACGGCGCTTCAATACACTTTGCGCAAGTGTGACGGCAGAATATTGAGCTCGGAACGATACTTGGCCACGGTGCGGCGCGCGATCTTGATCCCCTGCTCCGAGAGGTCCTTGACAATGTCCTCGTCGGAAAACGGATGCGAAGGGTTCTCCTTCTTGATCATTTCCGCGATTTTGTCCTTCACACTGGTGTTGGACATATTGACGCCATCCGCGGTCTGAATGCCCGAGGTGAAGAAATACTTCATCTCGAAGACACCCTGCGGAGTCTGCATGTATTTGCCGGAGACAGCGCGGCTCACGGTGGTCTCGTGAACCCCCACCACTGAGGCGACTTGCACCATCGTCAACGGCTTCAACTGCGCCACGCCGTTTTCCATGAAATCGCGCTGGCGGGCCACAATCTCGCGCGCGATGTTCAAGATCGTCTCCTGGCGCTGATGAAGGCTCTTGATGAAGAATTTTCCCGCCCGAATCTTCTCACGAATGTACTCGCGCACTTCCCCACTGCTGTCGGGTTGAGTCAGCAGGTCCTTGTAATGATTGCTGATGCGGAGATGCGGAATGTGATCGTTGTTCGAGGAAACGACATACTCCTCCCCGTTCTTCTGCACGAAGATCTCCGGGACCACGTATTGATCGTTGTCGGGCAGAAAGTCCCGCCCCGGCCTGGGCTCGAGGAGCGCGATGCGCTGCACCGCGTCCTGCACCTCGAGGGTGTCGAGATCAAGGCCACGCGCGATATCCGGCAGCCTCCTCCGCCCCAGCGCGTCCATGAACTTGTCGAGAATGCGATACTCAACCGTGTCCGTCTTCCCGGCCCGCTCCAATTGAAGCATCAAACACTCGCGCAAATCCCGCGCGCCCACTCCGGGAGGATGAAAGGTTTGGATGACTTTCAACGCCCGCAGAATGGATTCCGGAGGAATGCCGGTGGATAAGGACAACTCTTCGACTTTCGACTGCAGATAGCCATAGTCGTCAATGTTCCCCACGATGAGTTCCGCCACCTTGCGATCATGCTCCTCCAGCTCCGCCGTGCGCACCTGCTCCAGAAGGCTCTCCTGCAACGAAGTGGTGGCCACCAAGGAATCAAACATGTACTGGCGCCGTTCCTCATCCTCCTGACTGACCCGGGAAGGCACGTTGGACTGGGAAAAATGATCCCTCCATTCCTGGTCCAACTGGAGAAGCTTGTCCACTTCCTTCTGGAAATCGTCCACCGGTTCCGCCGTGGGTTTTTCCGTGGCCGGATCGAAATTCAAATCGGATGGCGGCTCCGTCGGATCCGCCGAACGCGCAGCCTCCGCCGTGGCGTCGCCTGCCTCCGTCGCTCGTTCTTCGGCCAAAGGCTCGAGGGCCTGCACCTCTTCGAGGATGGGATTGACCTGGATCTCCTGTTCAATCATGGCCTTGAGCTCCAGCGTTGGCGCCTGCAGCAGCGCCAGGGACTGCTGCAACTGAGGTGCAAGCACCTGAGTGAGTGCCATCCGCTGACCAAGATGTAATCCAGGACCCACGCGCAACAATTATCCCGCCCGCTTCCAAACACCAACAAAAATTCGGCACGAAGCGTGCTGCGGCGTTGAATTTAGGCGCGGATCCTTCTCCGGTAATCCGTCATCCAACTCAATGCACGGCCGCCTCCACTTCATCGCCGACAACCTTCATTTCGGCATTTTCAGTTCACCCATTCAGAAAAAAGTGAACGCCTGGCCTTGAATCCGAGGCGGTTACCCCCTCGCCGATTGAATCCATCCCTTCAACTCCTCGGCGCGAGCCCGAACCGAACTCCAATCGCCGGCGTCAATCCATTCCTTCCGCAATAGTTCCTTGCCCAAACCCAAAGCGCAGACTCCCGCCTTGATCCAGGCGGTGATCCCGTCCTTCGAGGCATCCGCCACTCCTGTGGCCATGATCCGGGTCCAGGGTGACGGCCCCAGCAACGCTTTGACGAATCCCGGCCCTCCCGCCGCTTCGCACGGAAATAACTTCACGATTTCCGCCCCCCATTCCTCGGCGGTGCCTATTTCCGTCGGAGTGGCGCATCCGGGCACATACAACAATTTCCGCCGGTTGCAAAATCGCGCCACCCTTTCGGAGAAGGAAGGCCCGACGATGAACTGCGCCCCGTGCGCCGCGTAAAGGGCCGCCGTTTCGGAATCCACGATCGATCCCGCGCCCAAGACCACTCCCGGCCATCGCCGGGCGCTGACCTCAACCACTTTCTCAAACACTTTCGACGCGCCTTGCCCTCGATTCGTAAACTCAAACACTTCGATCCCCGCTTCGGCGCAGGCCGAGACCGCTTCGGCCACCACTCCCGCGTCGCCATGATAAAAAACCGGCACCAACCCGGAACTCTGAATCCGTAAACACACCTCGAGGCGAGAAAGTCTGGACATATTTCAACCGCAATCTTGGCCGGGAGCCCGCCCGCGGTGCAATCACTTCCCGCAAAGATACCCGCCATCGATCACCATCGTGCTGCCCGTGACAAACGCGCTTTCGTCGCTGGCCAGATAGCGGGCGGCCCAGGCAATCTCGACGGGTTGCGCCATCCGCTTCTGCGCGTGCGTCGCCACCATCTGAGCCCGGAATTTCTCCGGGTCCGGATACTCCCGCAACCGCGCCTGCACGAAGGGCGTCTCCACCCGCCCCGGGCAAATGCAGTTGATCCGCACGCCCGTCGGGCCGAAATCGAGAGCCATGGACCTCGTTAATCCCACCACCGCGTGCTTCGTCACCGTGTAAGCGAATCGATCTTCCATGGCGGTCAAGCCCAAGGCCGACGCCATGTTGATGATCGAGCCCGCGCGCCGCTCGATCATCGAAGGAAGAAACGCCCGGCTGAGCGAATACATGCCCTTGAGGTTGACCGACCAAAGACGGTCCAAATCCGCCGGCGCGGTGTTCAAGATCGTGCCCACATGGCCAATGCCCGCATTGTTTACCAAGACATCGCAACGGCCCCTTTCTTCAAGAAATCGCCGGGCAAATGCGGCACACGCCGCGTCATCCGCAACATCCAACACCTCCGCCACGCCTGCCCATCCTTCCTTCCGAAGGCGTGCCGCGACTTCCTCGGCCGCGTCCGGCCGCAGGTCCGCCAAAACCACACTTGCCCCCGCCGCCGCCAGCTCCTCTGCAATCGCCGCCCCAATCCCCGATCCCGCCCCGGTCACCACCACCTGTTTGTTCTGAAGTGAATAATGTGTTCGTTTATTCATAGTCGTTCTCCACCTGGAAAGGCCGGTCCAGAATCCGGGCCGCCTGCCAACGGCACATCTCTCGGCAAACTCAAATCCATCACACGACCGAGGCAAGCCCGCTCAAAGCCGCGGCCTCGCGCAGCGGGGGAATCACATCCGGTGGCAAGGCAATGCCCTCGGCGATTTGCTGCCGATAACGTTCCCACTCGATCTCGCCCGGCACATAAAGACGCTCCACCCCGTCCGCCCGGGGCGAAGCGTGAATTTCATCGATCAGACTCGAAACGCGTTCCGCGAAATCTCCCTTCACGGCCAGCACAGCGGGATCCATCGCCAGGAATGCCGCGCCATGCAAGGTCGGCAGGCCCGGATCATGATGGCTCCAACTGCGCACCCCCCAAGTCATCGACGCTCCCGTAAGCAACGCGCTCAAGGACTCAATCAACAGCGCCAATCCGTATCCCTTGTGACCCGCCATCGGGAGCAAAGCCCCCTCCATCGGAAAACGACTGGGATCGGACGTCGGACACCCGTCGGCTCCAATAATCCAATCTCCCGGAATCGGTTCACCGCGCGCCCGCGCCGCGAAAACCTTGCCTCCAGCCACCTTCGCGATCGACATGTCGAGCAGGATCGGGTCATGCCGCCGGGCCGGAATGGCATAGGCCAGCGGATTGCTCCCGGTCACCGCACCGCGGGATCCAGGCGCCGCCACGGACGGAATATCATTCGCCATCGCGACCCCGATCAATCCCTCCCGGGCCGCCAGCCACGCGTAATACCCCGCCGCGCCAAAATGACAGCTATTGCGCAGACCCGCATAAGCCAGCCCATGGATCCGCGCCCGCTGAATGGCCCATTGCATCGCTTTCACCGACGTCGGATGCGCCAACGTCGAGTTCCCATCGAAAACCACCCACGCCCCCCCCTCGCGAACAACCTTGGGAGAGCCGGAGGGATGGAGTCCTCCTGCGCGCAACCGCTTCAAATATCCCGCCAGGAGCTTGGTCCCGTGGGTAAACACACCCCAAGCGTCCGTTGTCGCGAGGACTTCTGCCCCGATGGCGGCTTCCTCTTCCGCCACTCCGGCGCGCGTGTAACAGGATCGCGCGAACTCGCGCAGGTCTGAAAAGGACACCAAGGGAGCGCTCATCGGATCAACCCCTTCCGTCGCGGACTCGAGATCCCCGCGCCAGCCTCAGTCTCGATCTGAATCAGTGCCTCCATCATGCCTTCGATGGTATGCTTTGCGGCCTCCAAATCAGCTTCCAACCCCAGGGTTCTAAGCGCTTTCGAAGTCTCGGGTCCAATGGTCAAGAAGCGGATCTTCGGCCACGCTTTCCTCAAATTCAACAAGTCGAACCTCGCGTTGAAATGTTCAACCGTCGAACTGCTCGTGAACGTCACCCAATCCGCCCCTCGCTCCCGAAAATCCTCAACCACACCGAAGGGATCCTCCGTCTCCGGCACGGTGCGATAAACAGCCACGTCATCGACAATGGCGCCCATCTCCTCCAGTTTTCTTGGCAATTCGCGGTTCGCCACTTCCGCGCGCATCAGCAGGATCCTCAGGTTTTCAACGCATCCGTCGGCCTCGATCGCGCCAGCGATTTCGGACGCCAGGTATTCCTCGGGCATGGCGTCAACCTTAAGATGCAGCGCCTTGAGGGTGGCGGCCGTCGCGGATCCCACCGCGGCCAGCCTCAATCCACCCAAAGCCCGGACGTCATCAAAGGATTTGAAGAAATACTCGAAAAACTTGGAGACGCCGTTTGGACTGGTGAACACCAGCCAGTCATAACAACTGAGCCCGGCCAGAGCCTCGACCAAAGGCGTCCGCTCCTTTGGGGCTTCGATTCGGATGGTGGGAATCTCGATCGCGTCCGCCCCGCTCTCTCGCAGCCGCGCCGAGAGCTGGCTGGCTTGCTCGCGCGTCCGCGTCACCACCACCCGCCGCCCAAACAGAGGTCGTCGCTCAAACCAGTTTAACTTGTCCCTCAAACGCGTCACGTCACCCACGATGGTCACCGCCGGCGCTTGGAAGCCCCGGCGGCGCACTTCCTCCGCGACTTCCCCCAAGGTGCTCTCCAGCGTTTCCTGTTTGCCGGTCGTGGCCCACCGCACCATCGCGAGCCGCTCCGAGGCCGGCATGCCATGCGCCATCAGCGCTTGCGCGATTTCCCCGATGCGCTCCACACCCATCAGGATCACTTTGGTTCCCGGCACCCGCGCCAGCGCCGCCCAATCGACGGACTCCTTCGCCTTGCCCGGCTCCTCGTGCCCCGTCCAGACGGTAAAACTCGAACAACAATCCCGGTGCGTGATGGGAATGCCGGCGTAACAACCCGCCGCCACCACCGAACTGATCCCCGGCACCACTTCAAACGGAATTCCGGACGCCGCCAGTTCTTCCGCCTCCTCCCCGCCCCGTCCGAAGACGTACGGATCGCCCCCTTTCAACCGCACCACGCGCTTGCCTGCCCTGGCCTTTTCCACCAGCAACCGGTTCAATTCTTCCTGCGGAATCGCATGATCCTTGGATCGCTTTCCGGCGTAAATGCGCTCCGCGTCCTTGGGAACGAGCCGCAGCAATTCCGGCTGCACCAGGGCGTCGTACACCACCACCTCCGCGTCTTTGAGCAACTCGGCGCCCCGCAGCGTGAACAATCCCGGATCGCCCGGCCCCGCTCCCACCAAATATACCCGGCCCATCGAAACCTTCGCCTTACCCATGTTTTTCCTCTTCCTTTCCCGGCTTCAACTCCCGCGCCAGTTCGCGGCCCATCGATTCGGCCTCGGCGGGCGATCCCCGCCGTTCCCCGCGGCGAGGTTCTCCGCCCGCGAAAGAAACGGCTCGCAATTTCAATTGATCACTCGCGATTTCGCCCAAAGCCGCCACCGGGGCCTGGCATCCCCCTCCCATTTCATTGAGAAACGCCCTTTCCGCCAGCACGCATTGCCGGGTATTGAAGTGATTCAATCGCTCGCAAATCGGAGCGATGCGCTCGTCGGCGGCCCGCACCTCGATCCCCAGGGCAGCCTGGCCCACACAGGGAAGCATTTGCGATGAATCCAGCACAACCGCCCTCAATCCATCCGGCACCGCGTCGCCCGCGAGCATGCCATCCGGCCGTATCGTAAACTGCAATCGCTCCAGCCCGGCCGCCGCCAGCACCAACCCGTCGATCTCGCCCTGTTCCGCCAGCTTCTGCAATCGCGTCACCACGTTGCCCCGAATCTCGACCGTCCGCAGGTCGGGACGGAGTTCGCAAATCTGCGCTTGCCGCCGCGGACTGCTTGTGGCCAGACACGCCCCCGTCGGCAGCGTTTTCAGCGACACTCCCGGACCCAACCCTTTCAAAGCCGATTGTCCCGGCGACCAGTCCATCGCCGCCTCCGCAGTTTCATCCCGTCGCCGCAGGAAGTCCTCGTCACGCACGATCAGCACGTCGCGAGGATCCGCCCGCTTAGACACGGCTCCCAGCATCAATCCCGAAGGTAATTCCGTGGGCAGATCCTTCAAACTATGAACCGCCAGATCCGCCTTGCCTCGAACCAACGCCACTTCGAGTTCCTTGGTGAAGAGCCCCTTAGGCAGGCTCTCACCAGGCTTGGCCAGCGAGGCCGATTGGAGTTTGTCCCCCGTCGTTTTGAAAATCTTCATCTCAAACCGAAGCCGGGGAAACAGCTTGCGGCATTGGTCGATCACCAACTGAGCCTGGGCCAGAGCCAGCGCGCTGCCGCGAGTGGCTATCACCATGTTCGAATTCATGACGCCATCCCCCTTCTCTCCCCCTCAGACGGAAGCGGGCTTGGGACAGCCGTCGCCGCCGCCATACCCTCGCGTCCCCTGGCCCAGCAACTCGCGAACTTTCTCGCGTATGATCTCCTCGCAACGCTCAAGCTCCCGCTGCCTCTGCCGCATGGAGTCGTCGGCGATGGATTGCAAATCGTCGATATTGTACAAAAAAACATTGTCCAGGAAATTGACTTCAGGATCGATGTCACGCGGCACCGCGATGTCGATCAACAGCAACGGACGGTTCCGGCGGAGGTCCATCAACGGCTCCAGCTTGGCACGGTCCAGAACGAAATGCGGCGCCGCGGTCGAACTGATCACGATATCCGTCTCCGCAAACACGCTGTTCCAATCGTCCCAGCGCACTGCCCGGCCGCCCAGCGCTTCGGCCAGCGCCGCCGCACGATCGAAGGAACGGTTCGCCACCAGCACCGTCCTGGCCCCCCGGCTCAGTAACGACCGCGCCGTCTTCTCGCTGGTGTCCCCGGCGCCAATGACCAACACCTGCCGCCCCTGGATCGTCTCGAAAATCCGCTCCGCGAGGTCCACCGCTGCGGACCCCACTGAAACGGTTCCCCGCTGAATCTGCGTCTCGGTCCGAATGTGTTTGGCAATCTGAAAGGCCCGTTGGAAGGCCTTGTTCAAACGCGCGCCCGTCCACTGGTTGTTCAAAGCCGTCTCGTAGGCCTTCTTCAATTGGCCCAAAATCTCGGTTTCACCCAAAACCATCGAGTCCATCCCCGACGCCACCCGGCAAAGGTGCTCCACGCTGTGGGGTTCCTGATAAGCGTAACATTCATTGGCCGCGGGCTCGGCACACCCGAGCGCGTCGGCTACGATCCGCCTCAACTCCGCCAGCACACGCACGGGTTCGACCGCGGCGTTGAGATAGATTTCGACCCGGTTGCACGTGGAGAGGATGACGCCTTCGCTGGCGATGCCCTGATTCTTGATTCGATGCATCAGGTCCGGCACCCGGGCCTCGGAAACGGCAAACCGTTCCCGTACTTCCACGGGCGCGGTGTGATGGCTGATTCCCCAGACGACGATGGCCATGCCTGAGCTTCCCCTCAAGGATTGTGGATGTTGGAAAGCAGCTTCGCCCCCCAAAAAGTCAACATGATGAACACGAACCCGCCCACCGCGCCAAAGGCGAAGCGGCGCCCTCGCTGGGCGAATTGCCAGCGCGAAACCATCAAGGCCAGGTACAACCCCCACACCAACATCGACCAAATCACCTTGGCATCCTTGAAGAAACTGGTGCCCGGGGGGGGCGTCAGAAACACGGCACCCAAAGCTAATCCCGAAGTGAGCAAGAGAAAGCCCGCTCCGACCGACCATCCGGTGATGGCTTCCAACCGCTGAATCGGCGGAATCAACGAGAACACCGCCTCCAGTTTCCGCCACTTCAAATTGCGCTCTTGGGTGAGGTACATCAGGCCCGCCACAGACGCCAATCCAAACGAACCGTAGGACAAGAGCAGCAGCACCGCGTGCAAGCTGACTTCCCAGCCGCTGAAATTCGGCTTGTCGCCACGGGGCGGATCCAATCCCGGCATGAGCGCGAAGATCCCCAACACCAGGAGCAAGGGTGAGGCAAAGGCCCCGAACGACCGCCACTTCGAAAACAAACCGATGAACAAATAAGACGCGGAAATGGTCCAGCCGATGAACGCCACGGCTTCGTAGAGATTGTTGATTGGACACCGTTGCAGGCTGAACCCGCGTTTCAACATGGCCACCGTGTGAAAGGCGCAAGCCAGGGCCAGCAATCCGTAATTAAGCCAGTTGTCGCGGCGCAGTCCTCGGCGGAGCAGGAAAATAGAATAGAGCGCGCTGCCTCCGTAGAGCAGCACGGCCATCGCGAAAAACTGGCGGTCCGACACCGAAATCACCTCGCAAGCCTATCCACGCCCGAAGTCGGTTCAAGCCAGCAGTTGGAGTCACCGTCGAACGAGTTCGAACACGCATCCAACCAACGTGACCCACCAGCGTGCGATGCATCGCCCGTCGCCTGGATCTCCCACGTCGAGAAAGCGCCAGAGGGCTGGCGCACTCCAAGACCTGGCGGATCCTCCGCTCGCCTCGCCGTCGCGAAGCGTCTTGGACTGCGGTAGCCCTCTACCGCTTTGACCACACGCCCAATCAGGTTACGGGCGAATTCTTCTCCCCCTGATCTCTGCGCATCCGTTTCACTTGGCTAATGCCTGCTTGCTTGGAACCACCAAGCTTTCGAAACGTCGCTCCCTGAGTTTTTATACCTCCGCGATCGACAAGCTCCGCCTCCTGCTCACCGATCTGGAAACGATTTTTCCCGCCGCCAGCCTTCGCCTTATCTACCTGGAAGTGGGCTCCAACTTAGGTCATGATCTCTGAGCTTAGGTCAAAGAATCGCAGACCTACATGCCCCTCGAAAAAAATTCGGCCCGGGAGCGACCCGGGCCGAAGAAGCGAAGAGGATGCTGTTTTTCCAACGGTGTAGGTGACTGGCACCCAGGGAACCGGTCTACATCACTCACTTTGTCTTGGTTCCGAGAAAGAAGTAGTCCAAATTCCCTCAAGAATCCAAGAGGAATTTTATGAAGAAACCAGGAGACCTTCATTTCGCCTTCGACGTGGGCCACAGTTCCATTGGCTGGGCTGTGTTGCGCCAACCGCCCAACGCCAAAGCCCCGGAGCCGGCCCAGTTGCTCCATCCCAGCCAGTCGCACAACGCTGGATTTAAAGTCTTCAACGAATCACACGCCGGCAGATGGATGATTTGGGCGAGAGGCGCCGCGGTGGACGGGGTTCATTTTCTCGAGGAGTCACGAGGGATCCACAGCGATTTCCTCGTCAGCCTCCTCAATGAGTTCCTCTACTGCCCGCGCCGGGCGGCGTTGAAGATGGTCAAGGGCTGGCTTTTGAGGGACCAATCAGCTAGAAACGAAATGTATGAGCACAAAAGAGATTCTGTTGGAAGTCGCGGAGAAACTGCCGCCGGACGCGACGCTCGTTGATGCCATCTACGAGCTGGAATTCCGGCAGGCGGTGGAGGATGGGCTGGCCTCGCTGGATCGCGGCGAGCGCGTTCCCCTGGAGGAGGCCCGCCAACGCATCCCGAAATGGATTTCAAAATATTCCTCTCCGACGACGCTTTAAGCGATTTGGAGCGCATTGTCGCCTACATCGCGCCCCACAATCCTGTCGCCGCCGAACGCATAGGCAACCAGTTGCTGGATGCGGCTCTCTCTTTGCGCAAATTCCCTGAACGCGGGCGGGTGGTGCCGGAATTCAAGCGTCCGGTGTTGCGCGAAATCATCTTCCGATCCTATCGCATCATTTACCGGGTGAATCCGTGCGACCAGAGTTTGGAAATTGTCCGGTTCTGGCACGGTGCGCGAGGGTTTCCACACATTCCCCGAGGGCCTGAATCATAAAGGACGCGCTTCCCCGCTCACTCCTCCACGACTTCCTCTACTGCCCTCGCCGGACGGCGTTGAAAGTGGTTGAGGGCTGGCGTTCGGCCAATGAACATACCTTTTGCGGCGACAATGTCCACGAACACGCCGACTTGGCGGGTTACGAGGTGGCTGAGGGGGTCACCCTGTTGCGAGCCATGCCGGTCTGGTCCCAGCGACTGGGATCGAACGGGAGAGGTGATATGTCGAACTCCATCCCGGAGACCTGCTGTTCCCGGTCGAGTTCAAGCTCAGCAAACGCCGCCCCTGGCAAATTGACGACGTCCGGCTTTGCGCCCAAGCCCTCTGCCTCAAGGAAATGCGCGGACTCCCCATTCCGCGCGGTGCCATTTTCCACGTGGATTCGAAACGCCGCCGCGAGGGGGAATTCACGCTTTAGCTTCGCTCAGCCACGGAACGGGCCGTGGATTCAAACACGAGGGGGTAGAAACTCAAAACCTTGGCAAACAGTCGCCCCGTGAGCAATCACGGGGCGCGGATTGAATACTTCGAAACCGGGGACAGTGGATGGAATGTGAATCCCTATTCAAGAGCAGGCTTACCCTTTCGAAGAGCCCCATCTCCATGCCTTCGTAGCTCCTTAAGAACCCCATCCCTTCCCAAGGCTCGCACCCGCGTCCGTTCGGCGTGCGTCGTCCCAGCATCGACCGTTTTAGCGTGAAAGCCGCACTCCAAACCTGATTCTGGCTCGCGCACGTGACCAACCTGCGTGCGATGCATCGCCCGTCGCGAAGCGTCTTGGACCACCGGCCCGAGTCCGGCAGCTTCAACCCAGTCACAAATCTCCCCGATTGCGCGGGCATTTTGATTCTGCCATGGTTTCTCCCAAGCCTTCGGCAACCCAACCATTTTTCACCCTTCTTTCCGAACCCCATGAGACTCACGGCTCGAATTCCCCACCTCACGATCCTGCTTCTCACCGGGGCCTCTCTCTTCGCACAAGAACTTCCCTACCGATTCCAACCGAACGTCATGATCCCGATGAGGGACGGCACCAAACTGGCCGCCAATGTTTTCCTCCCATCCGCGGAAGGAAAGCATCCCGTCATCCTGACGCGATCTCCGTACGGAAAAGCCGATGCCCAATGGGGCGATGCCAAGCGCTATGCTCCCCTGGGTTACGCGCTGGTCGCGCAAGATTGTCGGGGTCGCGGCAATTCCGAGGGCGTGTGGGACCCGTTTGCTTACGACGTTCAAGACGGTTTCGACACCCTGGAATGGATCGGTTCCCAGCCTTGGTGCAACGGTCGCATCGGCACGTCCGGCGGTTCTTACGTGGGCTGGACCCAATGGGCTTCGGCGCCCAACGCCAGCCGCCACCTGCGCTGCGCCGTGCCGGTGGTGCCGTTTGCCGATGTTTACGCGGATATCGCCTATCCTGGAGGAGCCTTCCAACTCTCCCTGCTGGTCGGTTGGGGCGCTTCCGTCGGCGGGGTTCAACTCAATCCGAGCCAATTGCAAGCCGCTTACCTGCATCTTCCCCTGCAAACTCTCGGCAGCCAGTTCGCCAAGCCGGTGCCGTACATCAACGATTGGGTCGCCCATCCTGTTTACGATGAATATTGGAAACGACGCGGCATCGATGGGCGGTTCTCGGAGGTCGAGATTCCGACCTTGAACATCGGCGGATGGTACGACATCTTCTCCAAAACCACCCTCGACCTCTCCTCGGAAGTCCGCCGGAAATCCAAGAATCGGCTCGCGCGCCGGAATCAGTTCGTCGTCATGGGACCTTGGGCTCACGGCGTCGGCGTGCAAAAGGTGGGCGATCTGGACTTCGGTGCGTCCGCCAAACTCGATCTCGGTGATTTGCAGCGCCGATGGTTCGAGTACTGGCTGCGAGATCAGGATTCCGGAGTCGAGCAATGGCCCGCCGTGCGGCTCTTCGTGATGGGCGAAAACCGCTGGCGTGATGAACACGAATGGCCTTTGCAGCGAACTCAATACCGTCCGCTCTATCTTCACAGCCAGGGCAAAGCCAATTCATCCTCCGGCGACGGTGCGCTCTCGTTCGATCCGCCCGGAGAGCTCCCGCCCGATCATTTTACCTACGACCCCGCCCAACCCGTCCCCACCACCGGCGGAAATAATTTGGTCGGCGCACCCATCGGTCCTTTGGATCAGTCCGAAACCGCCAAACGCCAGGACGTCCTGGTTTATAACAGCGCGCCGCTTCCGGATGCCCTCGAAGTCACGGGTCCGGTGAAAGTGATCCTTTTCGCCTCTTCCTCCGCGCCTGATACCGATTTCACCGCCAAGCTGGTGGATGTTCATCCGTCGGGAAAAGCTTACAACCTCAGCGACGGGATCGTTCGCGCCCGCTACCGCCGGGGCCATGGATCGGAACAGTTCCTCGTTCCGGGCGAGGTCGAAAAATTCGAGATTGATCTTTGGGTGACCAGCAATCTTTTCAAACCCGGTCATCGCCTGCGCGTGGAGATTTCCAGCAGCAACTTCCCAAGATTCGACCGGAATCCCAACACGGGACGCCGTTTTGGCGCGGATTCCGAAATGGTCAAAGCAAACCAAACGGTGCATCACTCTCCGCCGAGAGCCTCGCATATCCTCCTCCCGGTGGTTCCGAGGTAAACTCCCGGCGTGGATTGGCCGAAATCCTTTGAGCTGCGAGTCGTCTTGCGCATAGTCTCGCACAACCCCCGATTCCGCCATGAACCATACCACACCGCCTCGCCGCACCCGCGGCTTCACGCTGATCGAATTGCTGGTCGTTATCGCCATTATCGCCATCCTGGCCAGCCTGCTCCTTCCCGCCCTGGCCAAGGCCAAAGGCCAGGCGCACAAGATTCGTTGCGTGAACAATCTCAAACAGCTCGGGCTCATTTGGATCATGTACGCCGGGGACAACGACGAGCGATTCGTCGTCAACGGTCCGGGCGATACTTTCCCCACCTGGATCAGAGGCAGTTTCGAAGGAAATCCTCAGGACGCCACCAACGCGCTGCTCTTGATCGACGAAAGACTTTCCCTGTTCGCCCCCTACCTCAAAGAACGCAACCTCTACAAATGTCCCTCAGACAAAGCCATCGGCACCTCTGGAACCAAACTGGTCCCCCGAGTGCGCAGCTACGGCATGAACAACTATGTAGGCTGGCAAGGTCCCGAATACCGCAGTCTGCCGAACCCAGCCTACAAAACATTTCGAAAATCGGGAGAGTTGGGCAACCCGTCGCCCGCCCAATTGTTGGTTTTTGGAGAAATCCATCCGGACAGCATTTGCCGTCCTTTCTTCGGTGTCATCATGGGCAACGCCCAAAACATCTACCACTTCCCGGCATCGTATCATGCCAAGAGCGGAGTCAACGCGTTCGCCGACGGTCATGCGGAAAGCCACAAGTGGCTCGATCCGCGCACGACCCAACCGCGCAATCCCGACTTCCACGGCCATAACATCTCATCGCCCGGCAACAAGGACGTGATCTGGATTCAGGAACGCGCCACCACAACCGTCCGTTGATCGGCCTTACAACCTATTGGGAAAGTTTTTTCCGAAGGGGCGAATGACGCCGGGCAAAGCAAAACGTCATCCATCATAGCCCCAGGTTGGGGGCCTCGCATGGCGCCGGGTCGTGGGACCCGGCCTACACGCGTTGGGGATTTTCATGAAGCCCGCGTGCCTTCACGGGGCGCAGATTTGTGACGCTGGGTGGAGTGTCGCGATTCTCGATCCATGCTCATTCCCGCAATCCCCAGGCGTCAAATATCACGGCGGCGGATGGACTCGGACATCGGCACTCGTTTTCTCAACCCGCGAGCCTTTGCCCCCCGCGTCTCCGTGCTTGGGATGCTCTTGGCATCCGCTTCCTTCCTCGGCAAACCCGACAAACCGTCCCGATAAGCTTGCACGGCTTCCAAAGCCGGCAACGGCTCTGAGCCACTTCGGGAAGTCCGGAAAATCTCATCCTGGCCTGACGCATGGCTTCAACATGGCGTCCCTCCGAGAAACCTGTCAACGTTCTCTCGGAAGCAACCGCCCTTTCACATCCTCCGGCAAATCCGCCTGCTCGATCCACTCCATCGCCGCGTGGCGGTCCTTCTGGATCCAACGGCCGGCGGCATGCACTAACCACCTCTCGCGATCGATCGGCGAATCGATTTCCAGCGCCCACAACGCCGCCAGATCCGGACGGGATCCATCCACGCTCTCCACATAAGCCTCAAGGGCCTTGTCCCGTCCCGAACCCGGAGGCAACGCATCAATCCAAGCGATGGCTTGGTCGTGTCCTTCAAAGGTCCATTGGCGGGCCACGGTATGCCACGCTTCATCTCGCATCTTGCCTTCCGGGAACGCCTCCACCCACTTCGCCGCGGACGTGGGATCTTTCCTCGACCAATGCCCCACCACATCCCCCATCGCCGCCTCGACCAGGCTGGGGTCGGATTGCTTCGAAAGCCATTCCGCCGCCGCCTGAGGATTCCGTTCCGCGACACTCTCCACGAGTTGCCGAAAAATCGTGTTCCTTTGGGCTGCATTCTGAATCTTCCTCGTCCAATCCACAGCAGCGTCGAAACTCTCCGCACCCAAGAAAGTCACAAACATCTTGGCCAACTGCAGCATCTCCCCGTCGGTATCCAGTTTCGTCGCCGTCCACGCCAGCGCCCCCCGCAAATCGGAACTCGCCCATCCCGCGAGCACCGCCAACTGGGCGTTCTCTCGCGAGTAAAAATCGGGTATCGTCGAAGTCCAACGCCAGGCGCCGGGTCCATCCATCCGTGTCCAGGCCTTGACCGACTCGGGCACTTCCCGTTTGGAATCGAAGTAACTCAACGCCCTGACCTTGCCCGCGGCGGTCACTGGAAGTTCTGATTCCAGATCGACGGCCGAGGCCAGCAAGCGCGATCGTTCCACAGGTTCCAAAGTCTCCGAGGGGCGCAACCACCACGCAAGGGCACGCTCCGGAGTGGACAGCAGCCATCGTCGGAAGACGCCTTCTCGGACTCCCGCGACTCCTCCCTTGAGGTTGAACGTCTCGATCCATTCCATGGCCTGTTCAGGCTCTCTCGCCGCCAGCACGAGCAGCACCGCCTCGGCGCCACGCCGCCTGAGCCCGTCGTCCGAAACCCTCCGCACCCACCGCGCCGCTCCCTCCCAGTCCGACTCGGAACGATGTTCAAGCAGAGCGATCAAAGTGGATCGCGCGGACCTCGAGTCCGGCATGAGTCCCGCCATAGCCAAAGCCTCGTCACGCTGCCGAACCGGCCACCGGTCCATCAGCAAGACTAGCAACAGGCGTTTGAGATCGCCTCGCTCGACTCCGGCTGTCCACTCCAGGACTCGCGGCAGTTCATCCTTCGACACCCGAGCCAGGCGCGCGGAGAGCTCGGGGGTCAACTCGGTCAAGGCAGTTCCCGGTGGGATCGAATACAGCCAACGCTTGAATTGAGCCAAGGAATGTTCTCCTTCCACGGCCTCACCGGAAGATTTTGAGACCGGGCGTTCCCGGCTATCCGCCCTTTCTTGAACGAGTTGCGCGGCAACCTCCCGCGAACCATCTCTCCCGCCTAAAAGGTTCCCATTCCAGACACCCAATGTGAGCCCGGCAAAGACAGACCCGAGGGCTATTCCAGCGAGGAAGACGTGCCGCGTCGCAAAGCGATCTACGGAGGGCTTCACGTCTGCTACCGTGCCAAAACCTCAGCCCAAGCACAATCGCAATTCCAACCTGGCGCGCGGTGCATCCGCAGGTAGTCGGTGCTGCGCGCGGCAGCGCCGTGAACGGCGCGCCCTGGCAACTTGCAGATGCACCGCCCGGCGCGGGGGCATCAGCAAGGGGTGGGTCGTATCCGGCATCGCTCTTGGGGACGCTTTCGGAGCGCGGCTGTGTGCGAAGCATCAGCCGCAGCACCTCCACATGGCACTGGCCCTGCGAACCTTCCATCCCCATCATGAAAGCCAAGCGCTGCGGCAGACCCTTCCGATCCAGCCGCGCCTCGGAAATCCGCACCGTTTGAACCCTCGAGATTTGAATGCTCAGCCCCGGCCCTCGCCCGGAAATTCCCAGTCGCGGAACAAGCCTGAAATTTCCGGGCTAGGAGTTGGGCGGCGCTTCGCCAACCGCAAACGGCCATTCCTTTCTCACGGACGCGCGGAGCAAAAACGCGAGTGCCCCCACCACCAAGGCGATGAGCCCCCCCACCAACCACTGCGGCTTGGTGGTCACCAAGATGTAAGTCCAGCCCAAGAGAGCCAAGCCCGCGGGCCAGGGATAAAGCCACATTCGGAATGGACGCTTCATCTGCGGTGCCATCCTTCTCAACAGGACCAAAGCCACGATTTGACCCATGAACTGAACCACCACACGCGTCGTAATCAGGGCGTCAATCAAGGCCATCAATGGCAAATACGCACAGACCACCGAAATGCCGCCCAACACCAGCAATGACCGATGGGGAAAACCTCCCTCCGGATGCAACCCGCCGAACCATTTGAAAAAGGTCCCGTCTTGAGCCGCCGCGTAAGGGATGCGGGAATACCCCAGGATCAGCGCAAAGATCGAGCCGAACGCGGTCCAAATCACCAGCCACGTGAACCAGGAAGCCGCCGTCTTCCCATGCACACGCTCGATCAGCCAGGAAGCGATCGGCGCCGGCGGGTCCGTCGCCGGCACAAACTCGCGCCAGGAGATCGTTCCGATGATGGCCAGATTGATTCCGACGTAAATCATCGCCACGAGCACGATGCTGATCAAAATCGACCGGGGAATCACCCGGCCGGGATCCCTCACTTCATGCGCGATGTAGCACACGTTGTAATAGCCGAGATAATCGTAAATGCCAATCCGCGTCGCCGCGGCCAGTCCGATGAAAAACTCGGGACTCAGCGTGAACGCCCCGGGCGGAAAGTCCTTCACCCGGTTGATGTGGAAATGAGGCACCCCGGAAATCAGCACCGCCCCCACCGTGATCATCACCCCGGTCCAAAGCGCGACCGTGATCCAAGCCACATGTGAAATTCTGCGATAAAGCAAAAAGATCGCGACGATGCCCACCAGCACGGGAATCGCGTTGCGCATGGCGGGACTCATCTCCGGCCACAAAAAGACAAGGTATTGGCGAATGCCCGCGAATGCGGTCGCCACCTCCAACGGGCCGCTCAAAATGAACTGCCAGATGAAAAGGAACGCCATGAAACCGCCCCATCGCGAAGGCCCGAATCCTTCGCGCAAGTACCGGTACGTCCCTCCGGAACCCGGCATCGCCGCGCCCAACTCACTCCAAACCAACCCATCGGGAATCGTGATCATCAGCGCGATGAACCAGCCAATCATCGCCTGAGGACCACCCTCCCCCACGCAACTCATCAGGGCCGGGATCGTGATGAAAGGCCCCACCCCGATCATGTTGGCCATGTTCAGGGCGGTGGCTTGAAACAAGCCGAAACGCGGCGCCTTCGCGCCTTCCGTTTCCGAGGCGGGGGTCTGGGGCGCGGGAACCGGGCTCACAGACGCGGAAACGGATTCAGGGCCGGTAACCCGCTTCCGCGAGAACCTGGCCAAAGGCTTTCAAGAACCGATCGACGTGTTCGGGTCGGCTGGTTTCCCCCATCAATCCCAAACGCCATATCTTCCCCTTCAACGGCCCAAGCCCCGCTCCCACTTCGATGCCATGCTCCACCAACAGCTTCTTACGCACCGCCGCTTCGTCCACTCCCGCCGGCACGCCCACCGCGTTCAATTGCCATAACTGGTGGCCCGCTTGGGACACGATCGACAACCGCAAGGCCTCCAACCCCGCTCTCAGCCGCTCATGTTGTTCGCGATGCCGCCGCCAGCGCGCTTCCAATCCCTCCTCCAAAACCACCCGCAAAGCCTCGTGCAAAGCGTAGTTCATCGAGATCGGCGCCGTGTGATGATAAACCCGCTCCTGCCCCCAATAAGACGAGAGCAAATTCACATCGAGATACCAGCTTTGAACCTTGCTCTTTCGGCGCGTGGCCGCCTCCATGGCGCGCGGCCCCAACGACACCGGGGCCAGCCCGGGAGGACAGCTCAAGCATTTCTGAGTTCCGCTGTAGACCGCGTCGATCCCCCACGCGTCGAGATCCACCGGACATCCGCCCAACGAAGTGACCGTGTCGATCAGCATCAACGCGCCCGACTCGCGAGCCATTTTTGAAATCTCCTCCACCGGCGTCAGGGCTCCGGTCGAGGTTTCCGCATGGACGATCGCAACCAGCTTGGGTTTGCGGCCACGGAGGGCCTGCGCCACGGAGTCCTTCGGAATGATCTCGCCCCAGGGCGCTTCGACTTTGACGACGTTCGCTCCACAGCGCTGGGCGACTTCAACCATCCGCGTGCCAAACACGCCGTTCACACCGATCACCACCTCGTCTCCGGGCTCGATCAAATTGACGAAACAAAACTCCATGCCCGCGCTGCCCGTGCCGCTCACCGGAAAGGTCATTTCGTTCCGGGTCCGAAAGACTTCGCGAAGCATGGCTTTGATCTCGTCCATCATGGATACAAAAACCGGATCCAAATGTCCGAGCACCGGCATGGCCAGCGATTGAAGCACCGAAGGCGCGACGTTGCTCGGGCCGGGTCCCATGAGCAGGCGGATGGGCGGATGGAATGGTGCGGGTGTGGGCATGCAATGATCTGGGGGTCTCAGTTGAAACCAAAATGGGCGCGGCAGTCGAAACGCGCGGCCTGATCGATTCAAGCCGTGCTATTCCATCCTGGATCAGGTCGCAGCGGGAATCATACCGCTTTTGCGCGCAAAATTGAAGAGCCCGCCGGCATCCACCACCGGACGCACATCGCCCAGCGATTTGAGCGCGATGACCTCGCCGGTGGCAGCCAGGGTGACGGTGGCTTGATCGAGATCCACCGTGACGCGATCCCCCGTCTTCACTCTCTCGCACAGGCGGGAGGTCAGCTCGCAAGGGTAAAGTTCGCCGGTGGCCACACAATTGCGGAAGAAAATCCGCGCGAAGCTTTCCGCCACAATGATCCGGGTGCTGGCCGAGCCCAACGCGATCGGCGCATGTTCGCGCGAACTTCCGCATCCGAAATTCCGTCCCGCGATGATGATCGGGTAGTCGGTGTCGAGTTTGCCTTCGGCCACGAACCGGATGGGATAGAGCGATTCGGGCAACCCGATCATCGCGTAACTGCCCAGTTTCTCATACTCCTCCGGGAGGGTGGGAATGAGATTCAAGTATTGCGCCGGAATGATTTGATCCGTGTCGATGTTGTCCTGAACGACATAAGCCGGGCCGGAATAGACAGACTTCATGGCGGAACTTTGAGGATTGACCAGAGGCAATTCAACCTTGAAACGGCGATTCAGTTTCCGCCTATCCGACCAGGTCGAACTCCACCTACCGCGCAGCCTCCCAACGGCGCCATCATTCCCTCGCGCTTAACCACCCCCCTCGGAAGCGCCACCCGCGCTCGACTACACACCCGGATGCGGCGTGAATGCCGCGCTCCGCAAAACAAATTGTCCATGAACCGGATCAGCATCGATCGAACCTCCCAGCCCTGAACCGCGCGGTCATGTTCCAATTCGTCGCCTTTGTCCCTCTCACAACCGGGACGCGTTCGGAGCGCGGCTGTGCTGAAAGCCAGCCGCAGCGGGTCGCGGTCTCGACGCGGGAGGAACAATCGACGAACTCGTGCCAGGCAACATTGCTGCGGCTGATCCTTCGGACACAGCCGCGCTCCGAGGGCCGGATCAAATTCTTCCTGGCCCGGGGTCCGGGTGGACGCCTACGCTGAGGGCATGTCCAGCGCTTCTTATCGTACCACCCCGGTGGCTACTTCGGGAATGCCCCCAGCGATTCCGTTCATCATCGGGAATGAGGCTGCGGAGCGGTTCAGTTACTACGGCATGAACTCCATTTTGGTTCCGTTCATGATCAGCAACGCCCTGCTCGATGCTCAAGGCCGTCCCAGCCCCATGACCCCGGAAGAGGCCAAAACAAATTATCACATGTTTGTCACGGCCGCGTATTTCCTGCCGATCGTGGGTGCGATCTTGTCAGACGCCATCTGGGGCAAATATCGCACCATCATGGCGCTTTCCATCGTGTATTGCTTCGGCCATTTCGCGCTGTCCTTGGACGAAACGCGCCTTGGGTTGTGTGTGGGTTTGGGCCTGATCGCGATCGGCGCGGGGGGCATCAAGCCGTGTGTTTCCGCGAATGTCGGGGATCAATTCGGAGACAAAAACCAGCATCTGCTGCCCAAAGTTTTTGGCTGGTTCTATTTCTCGATCAATTTCGGATCCGCGGTGTCCACGATCATGATACCCTACCTGCTCGATCGCTTCGGACCCAGGGTTGCGTTTGGAACCCCTGGCGTGCTGATGCTGCTGGCCACCGTCGTGTTTTGGATGGGGCGCCGGGCGATGGTACATGTGCCTCCGGCCCGGGAACGATTCTGGGCGGATCTCACCGGAACCGAGGGGCGCCGGGCCTTGATGAATCTGCTCGTCCTGGTGCCGTTCGTGGCCATGTTCTGGGCCATTTGGCAGCAGAATTTTTCGTCCTGGGTCGTGCAGGCCGACAAAATGGACCGCGTCATTTTCGGGAGGGAAGTCCTCTCGGCCCAGATTCAAACGGCGAATCCCGTCTTCATTCTGATCATGATTCCCCTGTTCTCCTATGTGATCTATCCCGCCTTGAACCGGGTTTTCCCCCTCACCCCCCTGCGCAAAATCGGCTTGGGGCTGTTCCTGACCGTGGTGGCCTTTCTCATTCCAGCCTGGATCGAATCCCGCATCGTGGCGGGCGAACGCCCCACGATCTGGTGGCAAATCCTGGCCTTCGTCATCCTGACCATGGGCGAAATCATGGTGTCGATTACTCATCTGGAGTTCTCCTACACCCAGGCGCCCCCCAGCCTGAAATCTGTGGCGCTCTCGATCTATCTGCTGTCGATTTCCCTTGGGAATGCCTTTACCGCCGGAGTGAACTGGTTCATCCAGAACCCGGATAAAACCACCAAGCTGCAGGGGCCTGATTATTTCCTCTTTTTCGCAGGGGCCATGTTGGTGACCGCGATTCTTTATGTCTTTGCAGCCAAAAAATATCGCGGAAAGAGCTACGTCCAACCGGCGTCAGCGCATTGACCATTCCAGGAATTCAACCCGAGCCCCTCACCCTCACCGGGCGGAGGCACCGGCAATGCTGAGCGTGATTTCGATCTCGTCCGAGACCTTGTCCTGAGGCGCGGCGGGATTGATGCCGAAATCCGTCCGCTTGATCGTGAACTGGGAGCGGATGACCAGGAGATCTCCTTTGAGATTGGGCACGCGCTGCCCGAGCTTGTCTTTCAAAAAGGTCAGTTTGACGGGCGCGGAGACGGACCGGGTGACCCCTTTGAGGGTGAGCTCTCCGGTCAAGTCCCCCGCGTGAGTATCGCCGCTGGATTTCAGGTTCTTGAGTGACTTCGCCTCGAATTTCATCTCCGCGTGCTTGGCCGAATCCATCCATTGAGCGCCATGCAGGTGTTCTTTCATGACGGGATTCGGCACTTGCATCGACGCGGTGGCGACGAGAATGCGGCCCTGGATGGCAGCGGGGTTCTGCGGATCAAACGTGACGCTGCCAGAAATTCCATGGGCGCTGCCGTTGATCGCCTCCAGCGGGGCGTCCAGTTTGAACACTGCATTGTTGACGCCCTTGGGATCCTTGAAGTCGAACACTTGGGAAGCCGCGCGGGCTTGAGGATTCAAGGCCAGGAAAGCGACCAAGGCGATGAGAACATTTTTCATAACAGGGTTGGATGACGAGTGGGAGTGGATTGAGGTTTCAGAAAGCGGGACGCCAAAGCCAGCACACCCGCGGCCAGCGCGGAGGCGCCCAGGAAATCAAGGCCCGGCACGAAACGCTCATCGTAAGTGATGCCTTCCAACCCCGTGACCTCATCGACGGTTTTGACCGGGACGCGGGTTTGAGACCATCCGCGATGCCCCCCCGAGGCCAGCCAATACAGCGAGGCGGCCATCATGATCACAGCGGCCAGAATGAGGAGGACGTTTCGCACAGTGCAACGGAAATCGAGCCTTCACCCTGTGACCGTGACATGCGAATTCGAGAGGATTTGATTCAACCTCGAATCGGCAATTCAGTGGAGTCTTGTCGTTCCCGCGCGAGGCCGGACTGCAACCAACGATCGGGAAATGGAAACGTTACTTGGCACGAACCGCGCGGGTGTCGTGGCAACGCGATTTTTTCGATCATCGCCTGCGCGATCACCATCAATTTGATGAGAAGACCAGTTACATCCTGCAAAATCCGGTGCGGCAAGGATTGTGTTCGCGCCCGGAAGATTGGCCATGGAAGTATCAGCCTAGAGACAGACACCCTCCCCTGTGGATGTGACACAAAGGCGCTAGCCCTAATGCCTTTCGGAAATTCCATGGGGTTAAAGTGCTCAGATAATGCGGAACTCGATGGGCGCGCAGATCGACTGGTTTCGTCGCAGGCGTGGCCAGCCGGTGACGGGTTGGCGGACGGCCCTTGGGCAACTGCGAGGTCGTTTGCGCT
>Ga0194132_10000328_pt1 | contig 97935 bp, 98 predicted proteins | sample TA2KigOf80mmetaG_FD_148612 | JGI IMG/M metagenome (GOLD analysis project Ga0194132, IMG submission 148612) | Freshwater microbial communities from Lake Tanganyika, Tanzania - TA2015054 Kigoma Offshore 80m | ecosystem: Environmental > Aquatic > Freshwater > Lake | place: Tanzania: Lake... | reverse complement strand
CCGACGAGCTGATCGGCCCGAAGGCCGTCGCCGACGCAATATCCGGCACATTCCCGACGGCCGACGAGTTGCTGACTGCCTACGCGGTCAACGCCCTGATCAGGGCGAGGGCCGAGTACCTTTCCGACTCCGTCCTCAACGCGGACCAGGTAAACGAGGCAATCCTGTTCAGATCCGCGTCACTCGCCCCACATAATGTCATACTCGGGGGCCCAAAATTGCCCCAGAAACTGTGGGACACCTCGCAGATCGGCATCCCCTTGCACCTCGACCCGTTCAGCTACTTCGAGGGCGATTCCAACTTCCTCAAGGCCGTGATCGACGCGTTGCCGGAGCAGGTCAGATCGGGGCTGGCCTTCTCCCCCGCCGAGGAGAAGATACCTGGCGTGATCTACCAGGACAGGTCCTGGGGGAACACCTCGCACTTCGAGAGCATCATAATCAGGGAAGACGACGACATCTCCAGAAGGTTCGCCCCCATGGTCAGGAAGCAGGCGGAAATAGTGTTGGACCACGCCAGGCGACACGGCGAGCTGACGAAGAAGTGGGCGCAAACCGCCTACGACTTGATGAGGGAGGCTGGCCTGACGGACGCAGAGGTGGCTTTCGTTGTCAACGAACACTGGACGAAAGCATCAAGGTTCAAAGTCGCCACGGTGCAACCGGGGAGCGTGCTGGGTCACGCGGCGAGGCTGGGCGTGAAGGCGTTCTCCTCGAGGTACTCGCCGATAAGCCGGGGGCGCAAGTACGACGACGAATCCGAGGGCCTCCGCGAGGAGGAGGATTTCGGCCTGCACGAGTTCTTCCACCACTACCTGGGCCAGGGTTTCACCAGGCACGGGGAGTACGTAGCGTTCAGGGGTCCGGCCGATCTGATCGACTCCTACCACGGGCACTTGCAGTGGGCGTTCAACCAAGACTACCAGCTCGGCATGTTCGCGTCGAAGATCCTGCTGGAGGGGCTGGGCGCGGACACGAAGAACAAGTCGTCCACGCTCGACAATTACAGCAGCGAGCTGTTCGAGTCGGTCGCGAGGGCGATCTATGACAGGTTGCAGGAGATGCTCGCCTCGCCCGACGCCAGGGCAAGGTTGCTGGGCCAGGTCTTCCCCGAATTCGTGGGGGTGTCGACGGCCGACGAGCTGAGGATCGAGGAACTCATACGGAACCAGTTCAGGAATTCTTCGCGGCGGTTCAACGTTTCCCTGACCCAGTACGTCCCCGTGATGCAACTGATGACCGTCCACGATTTCCTCGTGCCGAGGGAGTACTGGCCGTACGGCGGGGAAAGCAAGATACTCTTCGGGGGGGACGCATGAGACGCAACGACGCCGCCGACACCAGGCCCATACTCGTGGTGGTCGAACCCGGGTCGTCCCTGGAGGCCGTAGGGTCGGCGCTCGCGTCCTTCGCGACCGCCGACGACGACGGGTTCCTCGCCGAGGCCCAGACGGAGTGGGAGGAAATCCGGAGCGCAAGGAACCACGCCGCAGGGGGCGACGACGATACTGATAGCTAACAACTATACGTCTATAATTGTTTTGTAATTGTCAAATCCCGCCCCCGGGAATAGAGGATCAAGGGCAGATGTCGCCAACCCCGTTCAACGTTCCGCTCAACGCAAAAATGGTCGCAAAACACGGAACGACGTTCGTGTATGCCCTGAAGGACGGGCGTATCGCGTTCGTGGATCACGCCAGGAACCGCATGTTCCTCGACGGCAGCAGGGACGTCGGATCGGGCACGTACGGGTCCGGGCACAACTCGGCCTGGGCCGACGCGCGACTCACGGCGGTCGCCGCCAAGGGCGGGTCGGCGTCGTTTGCGATGACCAAGGCGCTGAAACCCAAGCAATCGAGATCCCCCGTCGCCGAGCCCGAACCACCCGGGGAGGATTTACCAGACGAGCCGTTCGCGCGGATGCTCCCGTTCATCCCGAAAAAATTCCTCGACTGGGCGGCGTCGTACGAGGTCGGGGACCCCCTCCCGCCGATGATGCCGGGTTACGGAAGCGTGACGCTGTGCGAGAAAAACATAAACGACGACTCGTACTCTCAGGATGAGTACGGGGTAGAGCAAGTGGTCGACGCAGGGCTGAGAGCGTTGGGTGTGCCCGAGGTAAACCCCGCGCTTGCCTTCGCCCCGGAGCCCGAGACGAAGAGCATGCCCCCTTTCGAGCAGAAGGGAATCCTCGGCAGGGAGATTAGGGACATGGCGAGGAACGTCATGGACGCCATCCTCAGGGCCAGGGGTCTGTGGAAGGACGAGCTGAACAAGATTCGTTGCGGGTCGGGCCCCAATGCCAACAGGTTCACCGATATCTTCGGGACGGGTTGCGACGTGCCGGGAGCCAACATACTGGGGAACGTCGTGGGGGCGGTCCGGGGCGTGGTTGATGTGCCGGGTCCGGTCGACGAGATCGTCGGTAGGGCCGAGGGGGCGAGGGAGAAACTCGCCGACGCCGCGGACGGCCCCGACGTGCCGGGCTCGCGCCCGAGCCTTGCCGAGAGGCTGAGGGCTAGGTTGACCGGCGTGAGGGGCGGGCACACACCGCACTACGAGGCCGACAGACCCAACGACCTCGACCCGGCCGCGGGCATGATCGACACGATAGCGGCCAGACGCTCGGAGCGATTCGGATTTATCGGCCTGCGTTCGTTGGTGTCGAGGAACAAGCAAAGAGAGCGGGAAAAAAGGGCAACCGAGAGAGCAAAGAAAATACGGAGAATGTTCGAAGAGTTCATTGGGTCCGACGAACACAAGCGATGGGCCGCAGACTTCGAGTTGCGAACGGGAAGGGCGCCGCACCCCGGGGAGCAAATTGACCAGTTCGTTAGACACCATGGATGGACGGGTTCCTTCAAGGACGCGCAGGGCAACGCACTGGTGGACGCTTACCGCAGGCCCATCGGAAGTTTCATGGGCGGGGCCGACACCGCGGTCGTCAACGGCGCAATAAGGGATGACCTGACCCTCTTCGAGGCGATCGTCGAGCAGATAGTCCACGCCCCGGAGAATAATGGCTTGATGTTCGACCAGAAGTCGGACAGGGCGAAGGAAAGGTTACGGAAAGAAGCGGCGGAACGACTCGCCGAGTATATGCTCATGACGGCGGAAGGCATGCTGAACACGGGCGGCCCAGCGAAGCTGCCGGACGGAACCGACAACCCCGAGCACAAGAAGCGCTTCGCTGAGGTGATCCCGACGTTTATACGGATCAAGCATTGGCGCGACAGGTCGGCGGCCCCCGACTCAAATCTCAAGGATGCGTCCGTGATCACGGCCGTGACCGGCTTCTTCGGCGACGAAGGCTTCGTCGAACGCCCGCACCTCGACGACATGACCCCGTTTCCCTATAATCCCGGATCGGAGCCTCTAGACCACCTTAACGGAGCGACTCCCTTGTGGTTGCTTAACTCAGGAGACAGCGTGCCGTTCATGGCGACCATCACCATCGACCCGAAGTGGTTCGCCGACAGCCAATACCAGAAGGACAGTCTCACAGGATTCAGCTTCGACCATCTCGGCATGGACCCCAAAAGGGAAGCCTTCCTAATGCACACAGCCGATCACGAGTTGAGCCACATAGACGATTTCGCGCAGAGGCTGGGAAATAAGCTCGGGTATTTTTCCTCCTCCGCGGGGTACGGAGAAGCCGAATGGAAGGAGAGGCTGTCGCGCCAGAGATTCGACCCGGCGTCGGGGTCGTGGATAGACCGAATCGACCTCGGGAGAGACTACGTCCGGCTCGCGGAAAAGGACGCGAGCGGAGAGATCTTTGGTTATCGCCCCGTGTCCTACCTCGGGCAGCAGATCGAGAAACTACAGCAAGTATTGGACCCCGCTGCGTTGAAGACTCCCTACGAAAAGAAGAAGGCGCTGTGGGAGTTCTACATGTTCAACATCCAGTTCGACTCGCAGGTTGAATCGGCCTTCGCCAGATGGCTTGCAAACGAGGCGCCACGCCACGGCGGCCAACGCCTCAGCAAAGAAGCGCAGGCAAAAATGCTCGAGCAGATCCGGGAAGAGCTGGCGATACGGGGCTACACGGATGAACACGGAATTCCGTTACTCAATTTCTGGAGGGACTTCCTGGACACGCCGCTGGGACGATGGAACAAGGACGAGGGACGTTTTGAGTTTCCGTACAACCCGCTCACCGGTAGGCGGGATACGACACCGTTCAACTTAATAGATGGCAGGCTGGGACCCTTATCCGGTGCTACGAATCAGCCTGTGCATCCGAGGAGTCTCGTGCCGGGCGATGTTGACACCCCATTCGGCCAGGCGCGCCTCGACAACCTCGTCTCGAATATGCTTCACGGGTTCATCGGCGGGACGTACGCGGGAGAGAACGACTACGAATTCGCCGCCGAGCTGAGGAGCCACCTGAACAAACAGGGGGCGCTCGCCGAGATCCGGGAGTTCCTCGCCGACACGGAAAGGAACTCGCACAACCTTGATGAAAACACGTTTATGACCTTGGTCGCGAGGTACGTCGGGCAGGACGAGGTGTACCGGCTCTACGGGAAAAAAGCGCCGCGGGGATCAAACCAGGGTTTTGGGCCGTTTGACGGGGGAGCCCCGGGTGGCGGCGGGGGAGCCCCGGGTGGCGGCGGGGGAGCCGCGATCGGCAGGCCTCCGATCCTCCTGGGCCCCGGCACCGGACCAACGATTCCGACCGTCCCGAGGGCCGACGACCCGGACGTCCCGGGCGACGTCCCACCGGCTCCGGATGCGGGCAGGTTGAGGGGTTCGGGCGTGGGGCCGGACGTCCCGGGCACTGGCAGGCGTGGACGAGAAGTTGTTATTGAGGATGTTGACGGACCAAAACCCGAGGCTCCCCCAAGGGTCACCGGCACGGGAGTAAAGAGACCAGTCAGACCCAAGACCGACGACGATCTCGTCGAGCCGACGGTCAGACCCGAAACCGACGCCGATCGAGTCTCTCCGGAAAGACGAAGAGCCGACGCCGACAAGGGAAGAAGGATGCGCGAACTATTCGACGACGACGAGTCCGCCGTACCGGTGGCGACGGTCCCTGAAGCCCCCGAATCTTCGGAAATACCACCCGGTAGGGAAAGGGACCGGCTACGCGTGACTGAAATCCGCACGCAGGAACTTCCCCGAAGCCGGGCCCGAGTGTCGGAAGCCGAAACTCGCCACGACGACGCCCTCAGGCGAGCGAGACGGACCGGATCCGACCCGGACAGGGGCGGGGACGGCGACCCGGCCGCGTGGGCGGAGTACAGGGTGGCCTACGAAGATTTGAACGAGGCGGACGCGGAAAACAATCGGTTGTCGCGCGAATCCAGGGAATTGGAGGAGCGCATATCGAAAAACGAACCGCCGGCGCTCGGCCCCGAAGGGGCGCACCAAGGTTCGTCCACCGAGATGGAGGAGAGGAACATGCAGTTCCTCGACGGTAGTTCGGCGGACGGACAGATTCGGATGACCAATAAGGAAACCGGAGAGACCGTCTACGTTAACCGAAGAAACCGCGAGGCCATGGCGGATCTGAAGCTCCACGGCTTCGTCCCCACCGACCGCGCATCCAAGCGCAAACCGACGGCGGCGCGCCCGGACGATCCGGACAATCCACCGCGCACAGCCGCAGCGCATCTGATGCTCGTGGACACCAAAAATTCTGATCTAGCGCGAGTGATTATCTACGATCCGAAAAACGGCGATCTCAGGGTCACCTACAAGGACGGGAGGGTGGTGACGTTCAAGAACGTTTGGTACGAGCGAGCGAGGAAGGCCGGAGAAGACGACCGACCGGACGATCTCATTGAAGCTCTGGAGAGAGAGCAATTCCAGCAGATCAGCAGGCCCATCGGCAGATTGGGCGACGACGGGCAGGGGAGCGGACGGCAGACAGGACCGAGGAAGAGAAACCGGGGCGGTGGCAGGTTCCACAGAATGGTCAACGATAGCGGTGACGAGATACTCATTTCGGTGGACGACGGAGACGGTTATTACGACGCCCGAAGAGACGGATACAGGGATCGCGGGATGGTCGGCAGCGCGGATGCCGGGATGTTGGGAAGATTGTCTCGCCGGGACCAAGAAATCATCAGGCGGGAGTCCAATCGGTTCAACGAGGAATGGCGCCGTCAGGATCGTCCCGGGATCGGCGCGGAGGCGGGGATGGCAAGCGGCGACAGGTCTCGCACCGTCGGAAGGGTGACAAGGGGAACGCTGAGGGACCGCGCCCTGGCCAAGTTGCTTGACAAGATTTTGAAAAGAACCGGGGCGGACGAGGAAACCAAGGAAAAAGTTAAAATAGGCCTCGGATTGGCAACGGCGTTCAGCGCCGGGGGGCCCGCCGGCGCGGCTACCTACGTCGCGGTGGAGGCGGCGAGAAGAGGCGGAAGGGATCTCGCCGAATTCACGATAGACGAATTGCTCAAGCGAGGGAAGATAGACGCCGAACAAGCGCGCAGGGCCATGGCGGCCGTCGACAGAATAGCCCCGGACGGCCTTCCGGACGGAGCAAGGAGACAACTCGGTAGGGCTTTCTCGGAAGCGGCGGATCTTTTCAACGAGCGAATCAACACCCCCGAAAACAGAAGAAGGCTCGCCGAAATGGGCGAGGGGATCGTCGATTCGGCTAGGGGGAGGGCGCGCGAGGTGGGTCGGCGAATAGGGAGACCGCGCGGCGACGTCGCAGAGGCCGGAATGGGCCTGCCGCAGGGCGAGGTACCGAACGAAAAGTTGCCGGCCAGAAATAACTGGTTTACGTCAAATAAAATTAAAAAGGGCGGAGCACTTAAAGCGCAGGAAATTTTGAATTTTGACAGATTGCGCCGCAAAAATCGAGATGAACAGGCATCGGTTTTGGGGGTTACCAGGGAAATTATTGACAAGATGCACGAACCAGACGCGTCGATTGAGCCGTTCGACGCCGACAGGCTTGTTGTTTCGGCCCTTGGTGCTAACCCCATGGAGATTTTTGGAGACGCATGGTTGATGGCCGATAAAACGCCGGAGCGGCGAAAACTTCAAAATATTGGAAAACTTGATGATCGCGATAACCGGATCTTGGAAATACGGGCCAATGGTGGAAAAGTCCAGGATATTGCTGACGAATTGAAAATAAGCAAACAGCGAGCGAGCTTTTTGCTGGATAGGGCGTTGCGAAGAAATGAAAGGGATTTAGATTCCCAGGCCGAGGCTGGCATGGCTGGAGCACGCCGAGAAGGGGGAAGCACTTACGGCAGATTAGTGCGCAAACACGCGGACGTCGTCTCGACGAAGCGAGACGAGATAGACGAAGCGCGACGCAGTCTCGCGAACGCTGCCCGTGGCGCGCGTCATCGGCGTGGCCAGACCCCGGCGGAGAAGAACGCCATCTACGAGGAGAGGGCCGCCATCTATTGGGCGATGAACAAGCTTTTCTCGGGAAATTTCCGGTTGGACAGGGAAAATGCCGGCGTGCGCGACGTGCGCATCAGGGTGAGGAATTCCCCGTCGCATGTGACCGCCAACCGCAACGGTGGATTGAGGATAGAAATACCCATGGAACTCACTTCGCCTGACGGCAAAGTCCTCTACGGGCACGCCACGAACTTCGTCAACGTAAACAGTCACGGCGACATCGAGATAGAGCACGCCGATATCGTCGTCTATGATAAATACCGGGGCATGGGTCTCGCCAGCGAGTTCAACGCCCGCAACGAGAACATTTACAAGGCGATCGGGGCAAGGAGCATCACGCTGAAGGGCACCTCGTCGTCGTTGCCTGACTCCGACAACCCGGAGATGCCGGACATGGTCTTCCAGACGGGGGCAACCCACTGGGCCAGAAACGGGTTCACGTGGCAAGACGAAAAGTCCAAGCAGAACTTCATCGGCGTGATCGACAGGGCGCTCCGGGACAGGCCGGAGATCTTCTCCACGGAGGAGAGGCAGAGGATCGGTTCGCTCTACAGAAAGGGCGGGGACGGCAAATTCGAGACTCGCGCCACCGCCAAAGATCTCGTCAACTTCGAGAGCGCGGACAGGCTGTTCGCCGAGGACGGAGCGGTCGTGCACTACAGGAGGGACCTGGTTCCGCCGGGGCGAAGGGACAAACCTGGTCTCGGCCCAGAGGCCGGCATGGCGGAGGCGGGGAGGGCGATGTCCCGCGCGGACGCAGTAAACGCAGAAATGGAGAGGCGTAACGGTCCGGCGCTCAAAAGGGACACGGATGCCGACGCAAAGACCGTCATGGCGATGCCGCCGCCATTTTCGGCAAGGGACTCGCAGACATTGACGCAAGTGACTGCGGATTCCGACGCGCTCACCGCATCGATCGCCCAGCAGAGAAAGGCCCTCGTCGAGAAGTACGCACCGGGCAGGCACGGCGAGCCAGTTGAGTCCTATGCGGACGAGCTCATGGACAACATGGGCGTCGCGCGCGAGAGCGGATGGTCGTGGCCCGGTGGCACGCCCATGACGTTCAGCGAGCAACTGGACCAAGCCATGGACTACTTCCTGAGGACCGCCGAACAAGACGGCAAAGAAGATCAGATTCCCGACCCGAATGACAGTTTCGAGGACAGGGAACTCAACCACATGAAGGGGGCGGCCAAACTGGCGGCCCTCGAGCTGGCCCAGACCGAGGAGGGAAGGAGGGAGGTCAGGGAGGCGATGGCGCAGGGGTTCCTCGATGTTTTGGCTGGGGCCGAGCCGGCACTGGAGAAGGACCCGTCACTGAGGCGGGCCACGACCATCAGAATGCACATTAACGACAAGTCGGATTGGAGAAAGTTTGCCGGATATGCGCAAACGGAACTCGGTCGAGACGGCAAGGTCAAGCTCGTCGTAACGCTGAATCCCACCATATTGGCCTTCGACTCGAGTTTGTTCTTCGGATCCGACGAAGGCCCGTTGTCCAAGGGGCAGGGTCTGTCTGAAGTTATCCGCTTCGCCGGCGCCGACGATTATCACTTCGGGCTCGGCGTGCACGAGTACGCGCACTTGGAGCACTACAAAACGTGGTACTCGAGCCTCGGGTTGCAGGTCGGACGGGACGCGCCTCCGTTGTCGGAGCAGCTGGACGGCCGCCTTGACAAAAGCCTGATGGGAACGGAGATCGCCCGGAGACACAATTTTCCGCAGGATGCAACCTGGGACGACGTTCGGGAGACATTCGCCAAGACGAATCCCTTACGAGACCCAGCGAACTTGGAAACTCACGCTTCAGTTATCGAAGCGACACCCGAGGAGTGGGTTGACGTACAAGAGTCGCAGAAAACCCACGACATCAGTTGGGTCCACCTCGCTCCGCCCCTCGACCACTCCATGAACGAGATAGTCGAGCGCCTCTACAGGTTGAATCAAGTTCGGGACCAACGCCGAAAAGAAGGTGGCGGTTTTACTGGCGAAAGCATGCGAGAACGACTAATGGAGACCATGGGAACGGCGGGATCCACAAGAAAGAACGTATCGGCAGACAATTTCAGCAGGATGGTGGACGCGCTGCAGACATACGACGACACGGCGGCCAATCCGTTTGCGGGCACGTTTCCCGAGAACCTGACAGAGGACCAGAAACGGTCGATAATCGCAAGGAACAAAATGCCCGAAAAAGTGGGGAGTTTCTTCCTCGCGTTGGACGACAATTCGGACGAAACGAAGTTCCTCGGGCCCGAGGACGTGAGAAAGATCGTGACGGAGGTGCTGGAGGGGCAAACGCCGGAAGAGTTCCTGGCCACGCACAAGCGGATCATGGATCAGGTGCTTGGTTACGACTCCAAGTTCGCCTCGACGCTTGGCGTGCCGACCGACGACGTCATGCGGGTTCTGGGCAGGTCGTCGAAGTACGGGCAGACGAACATCTTTGAGGCCGTCGCCGAGGCCCGCGTTCTGACCCTCTACGCCGAGCGTTTCCGCGAGGCGCTCAGCGTGAAACAACTCCAGCAAGTCGAGGAGATGATGGAAATGCTGGAACGGATAATTCCGGACGGGTCCGTTGACGTGGCGGTGCGGAACCTGACACCGGAAGCGAAGGAGCATTTTGCTAGGCTGGAGAGAATGTTGGGCAAAGTGCCAGCATTGAAACTTGACTGGGATTCCGTCCGGCAATAAGGGGACCCAAGACCATGCGTGAGCGCGTTTTCGTTACAGACCGAGGCCATTTTTACATCATGTCCGAGGACGGCCAGACGACGTGGTACAAGGTTGTGGTGCGGAACTCCTCCCTCGAGCCGTACGAGTGGGGTTGGTTGCAGGTCAACGAACCCGAACAGAAGCCGACGATCATAAACGACGACAATCTGGAAGAATGGCGCGAAATCTGGAATAGCCGATGACTCGTAGAAAGATAGGTTCCAGGCGCAGGGGTCGCGACTCGTTCGTCGACGACAAGACCGATGCCGCCCTGTCGTCCGTGACGCAGCTGACGGAGACCGTGAGGACCAAGATCTTGCGACCCATCGGCGCTAAACCCCTCCTCCCGCCCCACCTCGTGAGGAACGCCGACCTTGACCCCTACGTCTACGAGGGAATCCCGTGGATCAACAGGGGACGAGGGATCATCGACCCAACTCCGGGGAATTTCCAACCCCTCAACAGGAGGCTGAGACGGGAGGCGCAAGCCGAGCTCGGAACCCCGAAACGAATGAGCGCGATGCGGCCGAGCCCATTGATGACAATGAGCCACGCAGACGGGCCGATGGCGGCCATGTACAGCTCGAGAATCTTTTCCAGGCCCGAGAACATTATGTTGATGGACGAAATTTTCGCCTCCGTCGAGGAGGTCGAAACCCGTGTCGACGCGGTACTGGGGACGAAACCGAAAACTTTGAGGGATGCGACCGACAGCCTGAAGAGACTGGAGAATTTGGTCAACTCAAGAGAGTCCGGAAGCAGCAACTTCAAACTAGATATCCCGTATTTCGCCTCCCAGATGCAACCCGAACTCAGCGCAGTGAGCCCGCGGTTCTCGGGGGACAGTACCCCGATGTCCAGCTACGACTACGGCGTCTACTACGGCGTGGCCGCGAACGTTCTCGAATATCCCGAAGCCTTCAGGGATGTCCATCTCCTCGTCGCGGCGACAAACCCCCCAGACGAAGCGACGGAAAGTGATCACGCCGGGGGCCGCAGCGCGGCGTTGCCTACCTATTACCTCATATCGCAGGACTCCCGAAACGAGCGTCAAACGCGGTTGGCAGGTCTATCTATGCCCCAAGAGGCGGTCTCGGGCGCCAAGGACATGAGTCAGTTTGCGATGGATATACTAGGAGGCAGGGTCACCAGCGGCGCGCGAATACCGATAGCCATAATGCTACCGATCTACAAGAGCGAAGGCCAAAAAGGCGCCCTGATGAGGCTTATCCCCTCCGGGATGCTCAACCTGTCGCTGCAAGTTTTGCGACAGGACCCCAACAAGGCGTACGGCAAGATCGCGAACCCGCCGGGCGATATGATGGAAATGAAAAAACAACTTCTCGATTTCTGGCAGAACGTGTTGGATCAGACCGGCGAGACGACCCAACCGCTTCTGGATTCCGTGGCAATGTCGGTAATAGTGGGCGGCATCCAGGAAATGGAAGACCTAGAAGGAAAGATAGCGCAGATGAGGAGCGCCAACTCGCAGGTGCCGAACGAGAACGCCCTTCAATCGATCCGATCCCTCGAGCAACGAATGGCCGAGGTGTACTCCCATACGAATAAGGCCGCGTCGCTCGTGGTGACCACACATGAGTTTGGGCACGGGCTCGATTTCATCGGTGATTACAAGAATTCCCCTGGGTACAAACAGGCGATGTCTAAGGCGTCGACCGGGATAAACAGTCAATACGAGGAGGATCGGGATCTGTACACCCTGGCATCCCTGCGATTGGGAATGGACCATCCGATCAGGGACGATCTCTCGGAGATGGTGTCTCGCGATTTCGTCAAATCAACGGTCTTGGAAATGATTCGCGCCAAGTCCGAATTAGGGGATTTTCCGATTGCTCTAGCTATCGCCAATGACATAAAGGACGAGCTTTCCGAGTTGGACCCGCTGATTGACTCCATCCTGACCGCGGGGATCGGAGATTCGGACAGACAAAGGTTGGTCAACCTGTATTACAAGGGATTCGCCGACGACAGCCAACATGGGCCGGCGGTGAGTCCGAAGAGACTCGAAAAAACGACTGGCGAGATAATCAACTCGGGCATCATCCGGCGCGATCTGCTCTACCAGCCCGAAAAATTGCTGCGAACGGCCCAGGAGGCCATGGATCGGTTGAGGCAGATCGGGGAGAAAAGCATCGCCAGTATCACGAAACTGAGCGACATGGATCAATACAGGTTCTACACGGAGAGTATAGAACCAATGATCAAGGGCGCCTACAAAAAAATAGACAGATTGCCAAAACCGGCCCAGCGCGCCGTGGCGTTGGTCTCGGCGGTTGTGGCTGCGCACAGCAAGCACACCAACGGGCTCTACGCCTACATCTCCAACTCCCGCAACGCTTATGCCGATGCGCAAAACAAAATCAAGGGTTTCGATTACGCAAACGACTGGTTCGTCAACAATGTCACCCAGGAGATGATCAAACAAGTCAACATAGACGGGGGCAGAATCCTGATGACAAACCTGATCTCAGAGAATCCAGCAGTCGTCAAGGAATTCATGGAAGTTTACGGGCGGCATCACAACCGTCCCTGGTTTGACCAAAACGGGGCGTTCAGCCCGACCGAGTACCTGAAGGACGCAACGAGCAACGACACAACAATGCTCGCCCAGGTGGTGAACAGGTGGTACGCCGTCCAGGGTAGCAACGGCTGGAAAAACCTTACGGATGACGAAATCAGGCTCGTCCAGTCGGCGGTGTCCAAAATCACGGATTACGCAGGTCCAGCGGACTACGACAACCATAACTTCCTGCCAAAGTTCCAGTTGGCCAGCAATTCGGAAACCTATGCGGAATTACATCCAGTTATGCTGATGAAAATGGAGAAATTTATGCGAAAATTGAATGAGAAAGAAAGGCGTGCCGTGGAAAGACTGCACGCCGAGATGATCGCCTGGGCCAGGTCGGTCATGAACAGAACCAGCGCAGGAGGCTGAACACAATGGACTACGAAGAAGACAAAAAAGCTATTGAATTGAGACGGAAGATCGAATCGATGAGCCGGGCCGAACTCAGGGCTTTCATAGGGATGCCAAGCAACGCCGAAGCGACCGCGAGCGTCATGAAGATGCTCGAGAAGAGGGCAGATCGTTTCTTCCCGCCCTACACGAAATCACGCTTCCAAAGGGCCCTTGAATCAACTCTCGCGCGTTCGATACAAAACGGAGACACCCCCGAACAGCAGGAGCTGCTGATGACAATAGCCATACCGATAATCGCGAAAACCCACGCGGACAGGGCCGAGGCGGCCCGCGTCTCGACTGACGGGGAGGTCGCTGAGCTCGAAAAAATCAGTCACAAAATCCGGAGGATGTTGAACGATGCCGAATGACAAAATAGACATAAAACTCGACCCGCTCGGCGGCCTGCTGCCGCAGGAGGTGGTGACGGGCGATATCTTGAGGGGCTACGGGCCCAGAAGGGGCAACCTCGAGAGGTTGCTCCGTTACTGGCGTCCGATCATGAAAAAGCCCGGTGGTTTCCGGAGGTGCAGGGTGATACTCGCGGACCACCCCGAGCTCTACCCGCTGAACAACATCTGCGCCTGGCTGCACCACGAGACGACCGGCCTGTGGCCCAACGAGGGTTGCCATCACCCCGGGATGAAGAACTGCAGGAGGAAGCTGCGCGGGGTCGTGAGCGGGTCAATCTGGAGCGACTCGGATTTCGACGATCGGCTCAGGAAGCTGACCCGCAGGGTGGCGAAGAAGAAGGACCTGCGGTCAAGCGGCGGCATCGACTCCGCCCCTGCGTACGAGCCGTTCGTTCCGGTCGTGACCGACGACGACTGGGATCACGCATGGGAGGTCATGGATGATTTCGTGAAAATGGAAGCCAAGTTCGTGGCGTTCATCTGCGATGACAGCAACTGGGAGATGTTCGACGCGGATGTCTGACGTGACCGAAACGACGGAATGTTGTCCCCGAAAAGGGACGATGGTCAGGACGATACTGCCGTCCATCGCCGTGTCGAGGGACAACGTCTACACCTTGCCCTTGTCCGTCGCGACCAGCAAGCAGAATGCGGTCGACTTCAAGTGCTACCAGATGGCCAAGGTCGGCCCCGACGGCGCGATCTACGACCACAGAATCAAGTTCAAGGTCGGCCTCGTCGGGTCGTCCAACCCGGTGGGCAGGGCGCTTCAGTCGGCGGTCGCCGTCGCCATGCCCGGCAACATGTCCACGGTGAGGAGCCCAGGCAGGTCGGCGATGTGGTCGGCCTTGACGCCCGGGGGCGGCTCGCCCGTGTCATCGATCGTCCAAAACCCGCTAGCGAGGGCCGCCGCGGCGTCGTTTCCGAAACCCGACAGGGGATTCCGTTGCCCGGAAGGGTTCCAGTTCGGCGGACAATTCACCGACAAGTACTACTCAACGTGCGGCAAAAAACTGTTCGCCCTCGCCGTTTCGATCCTGACGGGCGCCTCGCAGACGCTGGAGTTGCGCTCCCCGAGTCTCCCGCGCGAATTGAACATTTCGGGCGTCCCCGTAAAGCCGATCGGGGAAATGGGCCAGGTCTCCGTGATCAGGAAACCCGAAATCGAGATCCCTAAGGTCGGTTCCCCAAATTTCGGGTTGTACAAATCGGCGATAAAAAACGTGTCGTCGGAAATGACGGACTTTTCCAGACCGGTGGCGAGGCTGGTCAGGCGGGATGGCGTCGTCCTCAGCCCCCTCGTGTCGCCGACCGTTCTCAGGACCGTGCCAGACAATAGGAACATGGACGGGGCCGCGTACGTCCTGTACGTGGCCAAGCCGGCGCAGATAGGCGGAAACGAACTGGGGATGTTCTCAAACAGCGGGATAAATGCCCTCGTTTACGTTTTGCCGAACGGCGGCACGCTCACCCTGAGGAAGACCCGCAACCTGAGCAACGGGGAGAGACGAAAACTCGGCAGGCTCGTGGCCGAGGCCGAGCACATGCAGAACGGATCCGACGCAGGAGCAAGAATAGAGCACATTGCCGCGGAGATGGACGGCCCTGTCGCCTACGAGCAATCTTTCGGTGATCTCCGCGGGCCGAACGACATGATCACCGTCATGGATCCGAGAACGAAAAAACAACGCCAGATGCGTCGCTGGTACCGCGACGCGTTCGCGCTCGAGAAGGCTCCGCGCCAAATGTCCTCTCGGCCCACCCAGATCGAGGACGAGGCCGGGATGATCGACGATCTCCGCATGGCAGTGAACATGCTGAACCAAGGGGGCCAGATCGGCAACATCGCGCCCGAGTTGCGGATTCCCGCCCTTGACCTGAGTCCTCTTTCGGAGAGCAGGCGACTGAACAACCGCATGACCCGCTACAGACTCGGCGACGACCTGCTGACGGCCGTGACGCCCACTCTCGCCAACGAGCACATAGGTGTCATGGTCGCCGCCGAGGTGCAGTCCCAGTTGGGGGCATTGTCGCCAGAGGTCTGGTTCACCGGTTCGGGCTCGCGGAGACCCTATATAGTCTCGTACCCCAATGACTCCGAATCCCTCGGGCGATTCGCCAGGAGCACGGGGATGGACCTGGCCGACCCCGAGGACATGGTCAGGTTGATGATCGCCGACATGCTCACGGACGTGAGGGAAAGGAACCCGTCCAACCTGTTCACCGTCGGAGACTCGTCCCAGAAAAGGACCTTTGCGGGGCCGGTCGCGTCATCCGGTGGCGCAGGCCTGACGAGGAACGAGCTGGAGCAGAGAATCAACATGCCCAAAACCGCCGTCCTCAACGAGCTGGAAAACTCAATGTACAGAGCGTTCTTCATGCGCCTGCGCAAGGAGCAGAGAAGGCGCGCGGAGGCGTTGCTGGAGGAAATACTTGAGCGAGCACGGCAGTTCGATATGGCAGAATTCTACAGGCGCATGGCGATAGACGGGAAACTCTCGGAGGCAGAGCGCCGCCACATGGAAATAGTCTCGGTAATCTACGACAACAGGGTGAGGTTACTCTCCGGATCCCTGAAGTTCATCAGGAACGTCATCAATGGGGTCTGAAACTTTCTTCTCCACGGTCAACGACTGCGACACGAACACCACCTTCGCCGTCGTCGTTCTTGACGAGGGGAGAATGACTGCCCACGGCTCGGTCAAGCAGGGCAAGGACTGGGCGGGCTGGGTGAACGCGGGCGCCAAATCGTTGGACCAGATACGTCTGTCCCTCGACCCGTCCCTCAGGATGACCGAGTTCGTCCCCCTCAGCAGGGAGAACCTGATGGCGAGATACTCCCTGTTCGGTCCCACGACCGCGAAACATCTGATCGCACTGATAGAAGGCGATGCCCCGAACGCGCCGGTGAGCATCGAGTTCCCGGACATCGAGTCCAAATCGGCGGAGACCGGAGACACCGAGGCGCTCCCCCCGGAACCCGTGGAGGAACAGGAACCCGAATCGGAACCGATACAGACCTGGCTGATGTCGGACGTCGGCATAAGCATGTTCGACGTGCAGATCAAAAAGGACGCCGTCGAATTCAAAGCGAGGCAATTCACCAGGAACAAAAATTTCGCATCGTTCATCACGTGCGTCAAGGGCTCGAAGGCAACCGTGTTCGACGGTCGCTGGAGGGCGATGCCCAGGCCGGCGATGGATCTGACCAACGTCCTCGAGAGGTTCGACAGGAAGATAAAGACGAACGCCTTCGTCTTCCTCGACAGGATCGGTTACTTCGAGAAATCGGCGCCGATCGGTCTGGTGAACCTGCCCCCGCCCCACATCGTGAGGGACGCCGACTCCGACACGCTGATCTACGAGGGAATCCCGTGGATCAACATGGGACGGGGAATCCTTGATCCGACCCCGCTGGGGATGGGCGAGATGATCCGCGGGGTGAGGTCATTCGGCGGTGGGATGGCCAACATACTCAACAAACCGTCCAGGGTGTCGAGGATGACCAGACGGAACGCCGAAGCCGAGAGGATCAACGCGCTGGCAGCGGCCACCAACGACTTGAACCGCCTAATTCCCAATGCCTCGCAAAACGCCGCGGGAGCCAGCAGGCTCAGGAGGCGGCTGTCCGACTTGGCCGACAGCATAAAGCCAGCGACGCAATCCTCCTTCATCGGGGACCGGCCAAGGACTAGGAGGGAAAACAGGCGGATCCTCGAGGGCGAATCCCGCCTCGCACAGGCAGGCAACCTCGTCTCGCGTCCGTTCGGCGATGGACCGATGGCGGCGATGCGAAACGAGAGGGGCGAGTCACCGGAGACATCCCCGATCGTCCGTGCGGCCGAGCAAAGAACCGAGGCCGACATCGCCCGGGGCTCCAGCGGCGGCCAAAGATCCGGTCACGGGAAAAATCCCCGCAAGGACGGGGAGCGCATACTCGACAGGCTCTCGGCTCGTCTTTCACGAATCTCAAGAGGTTTGGGCCGATCCGACGCCGCGGAGACCGCGGACATGGACGATGTCCCCGTTCCGCCCACCCCCGCCGATGCGCCAAGTGGTGTCGTCGGCGACCCGTGGCTGATGGACGATGCGTCGAAGCGAAACCTCCTGTCGGCGATCGACGCGCTCAGGGCGACGGAACCCAATGGCGCGCGCCGGCCCTTCAACAGCAGATTCGCCGAGGACGAAATAGAGTGGTCCGACTTCACGCCCGCCGAGCAGTCAAGTTTGGTCGGGCAACTCAGGTCTCGCCGGGACCAACTCGTCGCGAGCATAAACGAAATCATGACGCCCGAACTCCCCGGCGACCCGGACTACCGAGTCGACGGGGTCGTCACGCCCGAGTCGGTGGCCAACGCGGTGGCCGACGGCCACTATTTCCTGACGGAAGGCGGTGCCAACCTGTACCCGGACGTCACGGCCCTGCTCGCCATAGACGACATCCTCTCGTCCACGGACCCAGCGAAGCAGTCCTCTGCTTGGCGGATGATTGACGACAGGAACAGGTCGGTCGTGTCGCGGGCGGCGGAGATCCAGAGAAGAGACATGAGGGACGCCAGTCACCGGAGGACCCAGGGCGCCATCGGGGAGCGGACGGTCATCAATCCGAAGTGGCGCGAGCGGGGATCGATGACATCCCTCCTGCTGCCGCTCAGCAAGATCCAACCTCGTCGACTCGTGTTCACGCCCGAAAAACCGGCCGACTTGAAAAAGATAACGGAGTACACGGCGCTGGAGCAGCAGGCGATCATCGAAAGCGCCCATAGGCTGAGGCATGGCATCGCAGATTATCTGCGGAGCAAACTCAACATCGCGGGGGACACGCCCATGACGGAGGACGTGCTCGCGACCCGCATCTTGAACCTCGCCCCGGATGATGCGGCCAAGATCCAGCAGTACGCACACAACCTGATCGTGCTGGACGAGCTAGTTACCTCGGCCGCGCCCGTGGTCTATGGAACCCGGGGGCAGGTCGGCCCTTCGATGGAACCCTTGTGGTCGGCCCTCACCATCCCCGCGCGAGACAAGATCCTGTCGGAGGCGAACGTCGGGTTGGTCCCGCAGGTCTCCAAGACCAGCAAACCGAAACCAAGGAAGTCAAGGACGCCCAGGGTCACCGCCACGCCCGTCGCCCCGACGCCGCCCCAACAACCCACTTCGTCTCCGTCCCCCCCGAAAGGGAACGTCCCCATCGGATTGTCGCCGGTACAGAGCAGGCTCGGAGACTTCGGCGAGGCAACCAAGACGCCCGTCTCCGTGGTCGTGGACGCCACCAACCGAGTCGTCACGACGACGCTGGAAGACGGAACGCAGGAAACGAAGCCCCTGTCGTCGTTCGGCAGGCCGAACCAGTACGACCTTACCAACTCGCTGCTGATAGACGACGTGTTCTACGTCTTTGAACCCAGCCTCGGGCTCTACAGGGACCCCGTTACGGGCAACTACCTGACGGATTACTCGCAGGTGCCGATCTCGATTAACAGCCAGATCTCCATCGCCGACGCGCTGGGACCGGTGCAGTCATCGAAAAAATTGCCAGACCTCGTGAGCTACCCATCCATAACGCCGTCAAAAGACGACACGGGGAGAAAGTACGGGCTATCCGACGAAGGACCCCAAAAATTAACAGTGACCGAGGTGCTGGCCAGGGTATTCAACATTGACGAAGAGCTAGCAAAGGACCTTCTCGGGACGAAGATTTACTACGCCCCCGGGGTCTTGCCAGGCAAGTCCACGAACAGCTTTCGTCAAGCCGCCCTGCTTCTGCTGAACACATCGACACTGAACAACGCGATCCCCCAAGGCGAAAAACAAAAGCTTCAAATGCTCGACGTCGTCGACATCCCTGAGGGCTCTGACCCCATAGAGAGCTACCTCAACTACATAGGAAGGCCGGACATCGCCGTGGGCTACGTGGCGGCGGGCAGGCCAGCGAATTTCCTCGAATTTCAATCGCGCGCAACCCAGGCACGATCGCCACGGGCCAACGCAACCAATGCCCGGGAGGGGATGAACATCCCTGATACTAGCTTGCTCCCCGAGCATCTCAAGGGATACGATTTTAATCGCTACTACCGCTCCGCTATTCTGAGCAGCATCTTCGCGGCGGAAGACCCTTCGGACGATTTCCAAACGTTGATCCCGGGAATGGCAGCTGATGCGAAACCACGGGTCCGCAAGATGGTCGTGCTCTGGAGGCACCCCGACAACTTTTCCATGAAGCATCTGGCTTACCGCGACAACCTCACCCAAGTACAGGAGATAGCGCTAGCCGTCAACAAGGCCCTGTCGACGGACCACCCCAACGACTGGTTCGCGGCCTTTGAAGCGGTGCGAAACGCCTACGACCAAGCGAGGGAGAGGCGCCGGGACGCCCTCAATAAATGGAGGAACGTCAAAGGGGCGGCAAGCAGGAGCCCGAGACCGCGCAGGGAGTTCATCCTCGCGGGCGAGATGCTGGAATCGCTGGAGACCATTCTTGCCGACATATTCGAGAACAATATGCACAAGGTCGAGGACTCGGTGCGACAAAAAAGCGCCGGGACAGCAAGGGTGGTGAACGAGATGGGGCGCCTGCGAAAGCGCGCGGTCCAGTCGGGTTTGAGAAACGTGGCAGGCCTGGAGGAGAGCCTACTAATTCCGCCAGTCAACCTCGACGGCACCCCGCTCCCGCCTCGAGGGGTAGATGAAATTTTGGGCATGGTCGAGCGTCACACCACCCTGGGCTTCCTCCCGCACATTCCCCGAACGCTGACGTCGGACGACCCGATCGAGCTAGCTGAATTGAGCGAAGAAGCGATCAGCACCCTCGCTTTGATAAACATGGCGGTGGAAGAATTGAAAGACCCAGAGACACAAAGGCCGCTTCAGGAGGTCCTCGGGCGCCATCATATGGGCAACCCCCAGAGGAACGCCCTCCACAACGCCATATATTGGGCGACGGGGGCCAAGGGGCGGCCAATATTGGTTACCGAAGATGAATTCGAGCTGCTCGCCGGATCAACAATGCTGAAAGAAGTCACCGTCCCTCCAGTCAGCGGCGATCAGTGGGTGATGAACTTCGTAGAGATGCGCAGGGGGATCGCAATGGCTAAACCGCCCATGACGACGAACCAGATGGCCGCGGAACTCATAAAAGGACCGTTATACATCGTCGGTGAGGGTGGCGAACACGGGGGGTCCGGAATCAACTTTGCGCGAAGAGCGGGCATGTTGAACTACGGGGGGAGAGACCCTTCCGGGGACATCGTCCTCGCATTGATTCCTCGCACCACTCGGATAGAGAATAAAGACAGGATGAGCGCCATTCACGGGCAGCTCTTAGAGATGTACGGGGCCTTCTTCAGCGCAATAACCCACTTTTCGGGCATCGAGAAAACCATGCCGATAGACCTCGACGCCGACAACGACCCCGACTGGTCGCACGATAACATGGCCAACCCGTTCTACAGATCAAACCGGTCCCTCACGGCCCACGGTTATTTCGTGCCCTACGGCAAAAAGAGCGTCGGTGCCCACCGAGGCCAAATCGGGGGCGCGACACTAGAATCGCACGCCAGAGCAAAAGGCATCACCATCCCGCAAGTTGACACGGCGGATCCCGAGGCCATACGCGACCTGGCCAAGATCCTGCTGACGATCTCCGAGGACCTGTTCTCGAGAAACGACAACGAGTTCAGTTGGGACTCTGAACGGGGGGCCAGAGTGGACGCCCAGGCCGATCCACTGTACGGCAAGCAGTGGTGGAGGGCCACGAGAATGCAAATTTTCGGGTGGATGGTTCAACTGGAAGTTTTGAAATCCATGGAGATGGCAAAACTGAAAGCCGAGGGGAAGGTGCCATGGAACGAAAGACTGGCGAACCTCGTCAGCGCGCAGGAGATCCTATCGTTCTGGAACGACGAGGTGACTATGGGGATGCTGTTCGGCGTGGATGTGTATCAATCCGGCGGTGACCTTCCTATGACCCAGAACCCGGTCGCCTTATTTAGGCCATCCGTGATCGGTGACCACATTATGGTTCTCAACAGAACCGCGTTGGTGATGCTACACAAACCGGTCACACAGGCCGCCGAGGCGGAGATATATTCTCTCATACGCAACCCGCAGATTCGTAAACCAGACGACCCGTCCAAGGTCTGGAACCCATACTACCAAAGATGGATCGACGACCCTGATTTTGGAACGACGGCGCAGGACGAAACATGAGCGACAGATTCAAAACAAACCACATGACCGAGGCCGAGATGCACGAAGTGCTGGACGATTTCAAGTCCGTCGCCGAAGACGCAAGATTCCCGCCCTTCAGCATCCCCACGAACGCTAAGGAGAACGACTTCGTGTTGGTGCTCTCGAAGGAATTCGACGAATTCGTGAAAAAGAACAAACCCTACGACTCCTTTGATGCCGTCCTTCAGGCGTACTCCGAAGAACTCGTTGAGGCTCGCGCCTGGAGGTCCCTGGGCTACTCGCCGGAGGAGGCTGCTCGGGAGGTCATCGCCCGCGGGTACAGGGACGCGGGCCTATCTGAAGAGTCCGTGAAGTCTCAAACGGCTAGCGATTACAACCGGTTCGCCAAGGAATGGGTGATGTTCGCCGATGAGCAGTTGCCGTGGGGTGGTTTGGTGTGAAGAAGGGGGCGTCCAGGGACGATGCGCTGAAGATAGCTCGATACATGGGATGCAGGGGTGCGCACCAGGACGACTCGGGGAACTGGCTCCCATGCGCCGACGCCGAGACCTTGAATCGTCTATCGTCGGCGGCCGAGGACGACGACTGGCTGAATAGGAACGAGAAAGACGTGCACTCAGGCAACGGCCCGATCGGCGGACCCGCCGTGAACGTCGACATGAACGGTAGGAAAAAGAGGGGCGTGAAACCCTTCGACGTGAAGCCCCCCGAGTTCGGAGAAAACAAATCCGCCGACAACTACACCAAGCCGGCGATGAGGGAGAGCATCAAGAAGCGAATCATGACCAGCTCGCAAGGGGGCAAACCGGGGCAATGGTCGGCCCGGAAAGCCCAGCTGGTGACCCGGGAGTATAAGAAACGCGGCGGTGGCTACAGGGGCAAGAAGAACAAGAGACAACGCTCTCTATCAAAGTGGGCCGAGGAGAAATGGACCACGTCCGACGGCAAGCCAGCAATCCGCCAGGGAGGAACCAGACGCTACCTGCCAGCCAAGGTTTGGTCGAGGCTCACGCCCGCCCAGAGGGCCGCGACGAACAGGAAGAAGGTCCAGGGCGGCAAACGCGGTCGCCAGTTCGTCGCGAACACCGACGCGGCCGCGCAGGCGAGAAAGAATCTCGTGAAATCAGATTTTCCGATCATCGTGAAGAAGACCCTCGTGATGGAAAGATTTTCCGAGATGGATGGCAGGGGACCGCGGAGCAGGCGCCGCAAGAGGGGCAAAAGATGGGAAAAACTGACCGAACGGGGTCCATCCGAGATCGTCTCGACCCCGAATCTTGGCCTCACCTCGAAATCCCAAGCCTCGCGCTACCAAAAAATTGCGACCGAAGTCAAACAAGTATTGACAACATCCCGGTTTTTGGCCGACTAACTCTGCGAATGCTCCTGTTGGGGTATTCTTATCGGTACTAAAAGCGCGCCCAGAGCGCGAGTGAACGGGAAAAATGGACGATTCAACCGAGCAGGGCGATTGTTGCCCCATTTCGCAGGACGAAATGGAGACCAAGGGTTTCTCTTTCGGTCCGCGGCAGGTCCGTCCGGACAATTTTGACGCATACGTTGACAAGGAATCGGCCCGCGCCCGAGCCCGGATGCTGGGTTGCATAGGGATACGTCAGTACAGCTCCACGACCGGCGGAACGGTCTGGATGCCGTGCAGCAACGAGTCGGATTACAGGAAGGTGACCGGACAGGACGTTTCGTCGAGAAGGCGACGCAGAAGGATGGTGAAGGCGGCCTTCCCTGACGACGTCAAGACAAAGGCGCTTGGGGCGACCGTCGGGTTCGTCGACGGGAATGTCAACCTCAACCCATTCACCGCCATCGACGCCGACCTCGACGGCCTGGTCCTGGAGGGTCTGCCGATGATCAACATGGGGCGGGGGATCCCCGACCCGACCCCGGGGTCGAACCTTATACAATCCCTCGTGCCCGACAGCCCCAACCTTCCATCTGCCGAAATACCGGGCGGGAAACCGAGACGGACGATGGAGCGCATGCCCAGACCGTCCTCACTCGAGATTGGCCCAACGGTAAGACGACCAAGCATCAGACGGCGCACGGGGAGGGTGAGGGACCAGGTAATCAACGTTCCCGACGCGGAAACGATTGCCGGCCCGTCGCCATCGGACGCCGCGCGCGCGGTACCCATTGACGAAGTCATCAGGAGGGTGAGGGCCGCCACGGGCTTCGGTGAGCCCGACACGAGAAAGCCCCAAAAGACCCCACGGGATTTGGTGGACGAAGACCTGATCACACGAAACCGATTGGACCTGATCGGCATACCGACCGGCATTCTCGACGTGTTTGACGCGTCAAGGATCAGCGCTCCGACGAGCTCAGACGGCGCGGCGGCAAGACTGATAGCGGCGGGCGGAGCCGACGGACTCGGTTCGCTCAACGCATCGCTCCTCCACCAGGCACTAAGCAACCAATCGAGTTTGCGGAATTTTGTCGCCCCAACGGGCTCCCCGTACGTTGCCCAACTGGTGGCCCTCGTGGAGGAGGGCAGGTTGCCCAGGGTGGCGAGAGCGATCCTCGGGATGTCCCCCGAATCGGTTGAGGATTTTCTGGCGGTGAATCCGCGTGTCATGATAACGGCGGCGAGATCGGCCAAGAAAAAACTGAGGCCGGTCGGTTCCTGGGCGACGAGAATAGACCACGACCCGTTCGAGGTGGCGGTCCATCTTTTGAGGGCGAAGGATTACCACCTGTCCGCCATAGCCAACGGTTCGGACTCCCCCGAGTTGATGAACGCTGTCGACGAACTCGTCGGTAGCAACGCCTCGGAGACGGCGGCGATTTTTTCGTCGCTGGTCGGGGCGAACCGGGACAGATTGTCCGCGGCATACGACGGATCCGTGTCCACAGCCAGATCAGGCAACAAGTTGCTCATGGTCGCGAGGGACCTGATAGCCAACGCCACGGAGAACGATTCCACATGGAGTGCGTCCCGCAAGGCGGTGGCCCGAGTGTCCGAGGCGATGGTTTCGGGGGACGAGGCTATGGCCGCGATGGGCAACTTCTCCTTCCGTTACGGCAGGAACTACCCGAAGCGTCGCAGGAAGAGCGGGGACTGGTCGCCGATAGCGAACAAAATCCGCGACTCGATTCAGCGCTACAAGATCCGCTACGGTGCGCCGGCGGCAAATTCAGCCAATTTGGCTAGATTTGTCGACTTCGCCTACCCCGAACTCCTCGATGAGGCGGCGGAACTAATTGACGTTTTCAAGGAAAAAATAGAGTTTGGCTCCCTGAGGTTGGATGACTACGCCAGCGAGGGCTGGAGGAGCAGGGACGACATGGACCTGGCTCTTGACGAGTTTGATCCGATGAACCTCGAGTCAATCTTCGACCCCGGCAAAAAGATGGGGCTCCTGAAATCCATCGGCGTGGTTCTGTCGGCAGCGGCCAAGATTGCCCCGACGCCAGCCGAGGAGGACAGCGTCATGAACATCATGGACGAGGTCGCCCTGTGGAGCCTCACCGTCCTTCCTGGATACTCGGTTCCGCGCTCGGTGACCTCGCACAAGAGGGGAATATTCCCGGAGGTGTCCAGCGGCGGCGAGGCGGGAATGGACGCCGCGAGACTTGTGCGACAGGACATCAGGGAATCTTTGGCGGATGAACCGGGCTCTTTACGCCCCGCGATCGGGGGCACGCCGAGGATGCGCATGCAAAGGAAGCTGATGTCGAGGACGAGCGAGCTCCTGGACGACGCCTTGCCAGACGACTTGTTGGGCAGGATCGAAAACGATCCAGAGGGTCCGGTGGTGGACATAGCGGAGACCTTCCTGGCCACCGCCGAACAATTCAAATTCGATCAGGAAACGATCGCGGCATTCTACGAAGACCTCGCCGAGATGATGAACAAGATAGTTGAGGATTTGCCCGACGAGAGCAAGCGTCCGCGTCTTGCGAGCATGTTCACAGACGCGCTCGAGGAAATTTCCTACAACATGGACGACGAAAACACGCAGTTCTTCCTGAGAACCGGCGACATCCCCTCGCGAACCGTCGGCAGACTGGCCCGCAGGATCATCGCCGGCGACAGGCAACCGGAGGCCGGCATGGGCGCCGGGCCGGACGATCAGATAGAGCCGACCATGGAACCGGGGGTGGCACCAGAACCGTCCGTTGCTCCGCCGCCTGCCAGGAAGCGCGTGTCCGACGCGGACACCGTTATGCTCTACGACGAGGTTTTGCGGCTCGTGCGCTCGTTGGAGAACCCGAACGCCGCCTACAACCCCGACGATTTGGACTCCTGGAGGGAGAAGGTTAGGGCGGCGGGAGCCAACATCCCGTTTGCCGACGTCGACGGACTCAAGGACGTGGCCGACACGACCTTCCCCGCCGCATCCGGGGGCCAACCGCCCGTCTTCAGGAACCCCTTTGCTGGTGTCTCAACCGATGCCGTCGAGTCCATCGACGACATTCTTGACATAGTTTTGGACGAGGTTGGCGTCGGTGCGGGGGACAAAACCGAAAAAGTTGTTTCGAACCTGAAAAGGCTGATGGGCGTGAGGGACAGCGCTGATTTCCATAGCCTGGTTCGCTCCCTCAGCGCAAAAAACGGGTTGGCAAGCGGCGCCGACATCTCCGAGCAACTGATGGGAAACTCCTACCTGACGGACTCGGCGATCAGGAACAAGGTCACCGGGAGATTCCCGGACTTTTACGACATGATCGACCTGCCCAAGCCGGTGGACGGGGCCGAGGCAGGCATGGTCGGTCCCACGATGGACGGGATCAGGGGGAGGGTCGTCGCCGAACGCCGAGCTAGGGAGCTGAGCAGGGTGGCAACCCTCAGCGACGAGGGCGACTACGCGATGCGTGCGGTGGAGGTGCGACGACGAAGGTTGCTGGGGATGGCGGAACCCGGCGGTTTCCTTGATTTCATCACGCGGGGCGTCACCGACCAGCGCTCGCCTTTTTACATGCGGTCGGCGGCGTCGCAAATGGGGGGATTGGAGCCCTACATAGACAGACTGTCGGATTCACAAATAAATGAAATGTGGAAGAGTGTGGCCGATTTTGTCTCGCAGGCGAGATTGGATATGACCGAAGGTGGATTGAACTCACCCTACGCCGTCATGTACAACGCCGCGAAAATGACAATGGCGTTGGACGAACCCGAGCTTATGGCGGAGTCCGCGGAAAATTTCACCGATGCGGAACTGCTCCAGAACCTCAACGTCAATTTGTGGGAAGACCTACTGCCGGCCGAGGGCGAATTAACAGTGACACCGTCGGACATCGATGCGGTTTCCCCGGTTAAGGCCAAAGCCAGGGCGGCGCTACAGGCTCTGGCCTTGGACAGGGGCCGGTTGATCGAGCTCATCACCGGGGAGACTCCTGCACCCAAGACATCGGATCGCATGTCCGGCGTCCGCGGCGAATACATACCGACCCCGGTGCACATGGCTCAACTGGCCATGGCCGACGCCATAACCCCGCTTGATTCGGAGTCCCTCGTTGCCTTCGTCGCCTCGCTCAACGACGCACAACTCACGTCCCTGTCGGCCGCTCAAATCCTGACGCCCGAGGCAAAAGAACTGACCGAGAACGAGTTGCGGGCGATATCGTTCGCCACCGTCGCGAGAAAGTTGCTCGGCGTGAGGCAGTTGGCGGATCGCGAGCCCGCGGAAAATAGGTTCTTCGGGGACCAGGTTAGACGTGTCCTCGGTGACGAATCTGTGTCGGTGCCTGTCAGGGACCTGGTCTCGGCGATCCTTGCCAAAGACGATAGTGCCGTCTCACGGGCTCTCGCGAAAATGGAGCCGAATGAGGAGAATGTGGCCTCCCTCGTAAATGTGTTGTGGGAAATGGGCAGAAACTCGCAGGGAACCTTCATCGTCCCCCTGTTGCCGCCGAAGATCGCCGACGCAGAAAGGCTGACCTCACTACGGGCCAAGGCGATCGGTGTTCTTCGGTCGCAACGGGACGGGGGCCGGCGAATGGCCCGCGACGTCATTGACCGTTTCCCGAAGGAGGGAAGAGGCTACGAGATGGTCCAAGTCGTCACCGAACCCGCGGATGGCCAAGCGGCGATGCCGAATCTTGCGGAACTCCTGCGAACCTATGACGGATCTCCCGATTCCGCCGCGAAAATTATCGGAGCGCTGTCAGACGCACAACTCGAGCGACTGAGAGACAACTACATCATCCCGTCAATCCTGCAGAGGATGGACAGGCAAGCTTACGAGGCAAGGCTCGAACAGGGCCCGATTGCCCAAACGAGGGCCAAGATCGACAATTTAGGAAGGCGCATGATGATGCTGACCTTCGGAACGGAGGGCTCCAAGAGGACCTTTGACGACGTTCTCTCGAGGACGGACGAGGCCCTAGCTGGGGCTTTCGGCGAGAAGATCCTCGAACCGTCCTTGCTTACGCCGCAGGAACGCCAGCATTACAGCGAGATAATCGATTATTTCTTCTCCGGTGGCTCGGAAACCTTCGACGATCCCGCCGAGTACGGGGCGGCGGCGCGGGCCCGGAGGATCGCCGAGGCGGAAACCGATGGGGAGGTCTTGTCTTGGGGCGAATTCCGATCGGGGGCGTTACCGGATTCCGAGGCGAACTTTAACAGGTACATGGGTATCGGTGCCGAGGCCGGGATGGCTCTCGGCGACCAACAGGGAAACAACGAAAATTTGGACCTGCCCGAAGAAACCGCTGTCGCGCTGTTCGGCAAAGACGATTATGACCTCATAAGAAGCGGCGACTACACGAGCGGGGACACAACCGTTCCACGGATCTCGGTGCCCGAGGAGAACGACTACGCGATGAAGGCGTTGGCCGCCTTCTTCCGCGCGCAGGAGGGAGACGTCCCTGACGAAATTGCGATCCGTCAGAGGAAGGACGGCTCATACTCTGCCTCGCAGCTCATCTTCCAGGCGCTCCAGAACGCGACGCTTGATTTGATCAGGCGGATGCCCAACGCGCCATTCGACTTCCCCGACGGCCCATACGTCGTTAGGGACGACCAGAACAAAGCAAGAGCGAACTTCTTCCTCGCCGCGCTGAAGGAGTACCTGCTGCTCCACATGACGCTGGGCGAGGACATGTTCCCAATCGAGGACATCAGACACGGTCGTGATCCGGTTCGTTACTCGTTCAACATAACCCGGGACGACTTCCAAATGAGTGTCGGGGACGATCTCCTGAACTACAAACTAAACTACGACCCAGGTCAGCCGAACAACTCCATCCGGCAGGACCAAGCAGGGGAATTTACCGGGGACCCGTCGGAGCACCCAGCAGTCAAGGCCATCGGTAAGTCGATCGATCAACACAAGAGACTGTTCCCGAGCTTCCATGATTGGCTCTCACAGGCGAACAGGTATTCGCGGATCCTCGGAGGCCAGCACTACGAGAAGGATCCGAGCAAGTACGGTTTTTTCATCACAGAAGAGGTGATGAGTGACCCGGGTTCCATGGACCTCGACAAGGTGGTCCGAGAAGTCGCCGATCAGTTCCTCAAAATCGGATCGGACTACCCCCTCCATAAGCAACAGCCGCGACTCTTGCAGGACGTGGAAGACCTGGGCCCAGACCCGGACATCGTAAGCCCGTTCCCGAGCCTAGAGAGCTACCCTGACCCCAACACGATCGCCAATCTCGGCATCTCGAAAGACAAGTTGGCAAAGCAGAAGAAGATCGCCAACTCCTCGGCCAAGGCCAGCGATGTCGCGAGACAGTCCTGGTGGGGCATGTTCACATCGGGAAATCTCATGGACGAATACGAGATCGCCGCGGTCGCGAAGACCACGGACGGGGACAATTTCCACCCCGACGCCATTCTGACGGGATTGAGGAAGTGGGCGAGGGATAACAACATTTCGGACGCACAGTTCAAATCCCTGTACTCCGCGGCCCAGGCAGCGGCAAAGGCCCGCTTCAATTCCGTCGCCCTCACGAAAATCAACAACGTGCTCAACGACATCGCCTTGAACTCGACGGGCGGCATCCGGGGCGAAATACACAGGCTAGACCAGCGCTTGCGCCACCTCGAGCAGCACTGGAAAATGTTAAGCGTCAACTACCAGGACAGAATCAGGGCCAGGATACAAGCCACCTACTCCGCCTGGGGGGTGCTACTCGACTCGTACAACCGGCATCGAGACCAGCTCTTCAGGCAGTCCGCGCGTGGCGAGATCACGCCGCAGCAGGCCGTCGATGAAATTCAAAAGTTTTATTTCACGATACAACCAGCGATCTACCAGGCCACGAACCTGATCGCGGATCTTAGCCGTGAAACTGAGGCGTCCGCGAGGGCGAGGGCCATCAACGAAATCGAACGAGGGGAGATAGAAGAGCGAATTGAAGAGATCCGCGCGGCGGCCAAACTAACCGGCAGGGACGCCGAGGCGGGCATGAGACTGGTCAGAGGAGTGAACAACGCCCTTTCGCACCTCGCCGATGACCCGTCGGGCCTGTCGGACGAACCCGCTGGTGGCATGTCGGTCGGTCGCACCAGATTCGGGATCGTCGGAACGGAAAGGATCCAAATCCCAGACAAGAGGGTCCTCCTCTCCACGAAGGAAAAAAGACTCGCCGCCGAGATAGCCAAAGTAAACGAAATCCTCTCGAGGGTCAACGTCGACGAGATGGAACGCATCCCGGACATAAGGACGGCGATGGCGACCCTTCGCCGTGGCAAACCAGACAGGGTCGTTCCGCAGATGCGCTTCGGCAGCCCTGCCGAAATCGAGCAGGCCAAGAGCACGGCCGTCCTGATGATGATCGCGGACGCCGAGGCCGACGCGACGACAAGGAAAATCATGGGTGCTCGTTACAAGCGCTTCTCGGAGCTGGCCATCAACTCCCTGCCCAGCCTGACCAAGCGAATAATCGAGGACGTCATGGTCGACGGGATCGCCGACGCCATGCAGGCCAACGGAGTCAAGGAGGCGGACATAGACGCCGCCCTCGTGATGTACGCCGAGGCAATCCGCAACGCCAAATACTTCGCGATTTTCAACCCGGTGTCGGCGACGGCCCGCCTGTTCGGCGTGGAGCCAGAAGACGTCTCGGACGCCATAGCGACGGAGACCCTGCTCAGCAAAACCAGCAACATCCTGAGGATGGCCCAATCGTACGCATCGGGTTTGTCCGGGGCCTACAGCGAGGCATCGGTTCGCCGAATGACGGACAACCGATTCCCCGAGCTCAGGAACCTCGGTCCGCTGTATCTCGATTCGATTTTCACCCCGAAGGGATCATCCGACCGGGCGACGCAAAAGCTGAACTCGGCGATATCGCTCAACAATTTGATGAGACTGAATCCGCGTTCCATCCCGGTGGCCTTCGGCGTGTCGGACGACGTGGCCCAGCTCATCTCCGCCTCGGCGCCCCCGAGGAGGATCCTGTCGGACATGCACAACCCCCTGCCCTTCGACTGGAACTTCATGACGTTCCGCGACAGGCAGACGTGGCTGGGTTCGGAGGAGGCATTCAACTCCCTCGGCAGGATGGGCGTCAACGACGAATTGTCCAAGCTGCAGAAACAGATAGAGGATTTCGGATCAATGGACGGGCCGTACCCTGCCTTGGCCAGGATGATTTCGGGGAACGACACCACCACGGGTGCCTTCGGTGGGCAACTGATCACGGCAAACGGCAGAAGTCCGATTTACGCTTCCCGGGGCCTCGAGAGGGCCGACATGGTCCGCAACGGCCAGAACCAGATATCCGCGCTCGCGTCCGTCGTGCCGGGGATTTCGCAGATGTCCGACAGGGCGTTGAGCCGGTTCCTTGGCGCCCCCCTCGAGGTGATCGCCGAGTTCAGAAGGGACGGCGCCGCCGTTTCCCCGACGGAAGCCGAGCGCTTGGCACGGGCCTTCGGCAGGACCGCCTCCGAGGTGTGGCCATCTGACATCCCACAGTCGGACGCCGACGCCGGCAATTTCTATTGGCTCGCCTCGACCTGGGACCGTTCCGGAGAGGTCGTAGCCGCCATCAACGAAGGATCAGACCCGTTCGCGGCGGCGGCGGAGATGCCCAACGGCCAGTTCGTGGCCGACAAGGTGTCCGAGCTGCTCAACGACGGAACGATCGATCGCTTCTACGACCAGATCGGGCTGGAGGAAATAACCCAGGAGGACGCAGCGGCTTTCGCCTCGTCGATCGCGCCACGAAGCAGGAAGGGCGTCGTGGAGATCCTCGCCGCGTCGGGGTTCAGGGAACAGGACATAATCGACGCCACCGGGTTCAACCCGAACACCGTCCGAAACTCCCTGCACGAACTCAGAAAGCAAGGACTACTGCCCGAAGTGGTCGGGTCACCGAAGTGGATAGCGAAAAACGGGGATGCAGTGATGGCCGATTTTTCGTCGGGCGTCTCAAAACGAGCGCTGATGAAGAAATACGGAATCGGCGCGAAGACTCTCGACTCGATACTCGCATCGGCCCGCGGGTCAGCGCGGATGGACGATGCGTACGACTCGTATGGCGGGGCCGAGGCAGGAATGGCAAATCGCAGGTTGCCCGACAACACCCCGATGTCGGACGGCCCGTCGGCCAACTGGAGAGAGGACAGGCCGACTCGCGCGGACGGCACTTCCGTGGACCCGGAACTTCAGATGCCACCAGCCATCGTTGCCGATCCCTTCATCAACCCCGGCTCGCCTGCGTCTTTGGGCGTGGATGGCGAAGCGAAGGACCCGGAAAGAATGCAGATGCTGGGTCGGGTGATATCCCTCTGGACGTCATTCGCGCTGGAGGGCGGATACCTCGATAACACGACGGGCGACGAGACCACCCACGACGCAATTTTCGGCTCAACTCGTGATCACCTCGACGACTTGGCTTCCGAAGATGTGGACATTGGGATGCTTGGCGATGTTGCGCAGGGCGATGCCGGGAAAATGCGGGCCAAGAGATTCAGGAACTTCGATATAGCCACGCGTCAGGAGAACTCAACGTTCCCCCTGTTCGGCTTCGACACCGTTCCATCGGTGATACGAGGAGAATTCCTTGGAACCGGCCTCTACAGAGGCATCATGCCGATGCTGAGGGGAATGCTCCAGGCGATTTACGACAAATGGTTCAGGCGACTTTCCCCTGATTCGGACCGCATCTCCTCCGAATCAGTCGAAGTTGGGACAGACACCCTGATTGAAGGCGTAGCATCGGGCATTCTCCCCGCGCCGGAAATTCCCGAGGACGTCAATGATGAACTGCGCCTCAAGCTATGGCAGATGAAGCAGATCATGCGAAACCCGAACCTGGTCGACGCTCCACCGATGTTCGAACCGGGCGACGAGAAAGTAATGCGCCTGCTCATCCCGATGATGGCGGCGACGGACGAAAGGAACCTGCTGCGAAGCAAGTTCGGGGCAACCCCGACAGGGACCATTGACCAGCCGAGTGACCAAATAGCGCCATCGACGACGGAGGGGACGATGGCATGGGAAGCGGGATCAAATACCGACTTACCGTTGTTGCAAGGCGTCCCCATGTTCTCCAATCTCCTGCTCGGCTCAGTGCTGGAGGGAAATGCCGAGGCCAAGAAGATAGTCGACAACCTCACGCCGAGGCAAATCATGATGGCCAACTGGGTCTACGGCATGTACACGGCGGTTGAACCGATGGTGGACGCGTTCGGAAGTATCATGCCGAAAAACCCGTATATCACTGCCTCCCCTAACATCCCCGAGGAGCCGGGCTCCGAGAGAATGCTGGGCGATCCGCTCTACATCCCGACGAGGGAGATGGATGACCAAGTGTTCGCCTTCACCTTCGACTCCTTGTTCAAGGCCTTGCAGGAGGTGGCCGAGCAACCAGGACTGCTCTTGATGGAGGCACTGCCGACCGAGGCCTGGTCCAGTTTGTACCCATCGTCGGGTGGCGAGGCCGCGCGCCAAGCCACGCAAATGATCGAGTCGACGAAGATTCTGGCGAGGATCCTCGCCGACGTGCTCGCCACGAGCATCTACAGGAAGGCTGTCCAATCAATCGCCGCGCGAGACAAGAGGAAGATCTCGCCCTTCCATACGCCCCTCACCACGTCGTCTGACCCTTTTGGCGACAACGACACCGACTGGTTCAGGTTTGCGAGACCAAGGGTCGACTCGTACGGGTACTGGTCGATGTACGGACCAAACATCGTCTACTCCGGGCCGGATGGCAATCCTTACCTGCCGGGCTGGAACGATGAGACAAACCCGATCACGGAGCCGGGCGCGGCGAGCTCAGCGCTCACCCCCGAAGCACTCGCCGCCGAAAGAGAATCGTTACGAGAATTGCAGCGCGTGATAGACGAGACCCCGGGGAAGTACTGGTGGGAGACCGCATCCGCCTACGGTGAACTCGGGGACGATCAGATACTGGAGATGCACCCCGAGGAGTTCGCGGACTACGTTTCGTCGATGATTGCCTTCGAGGATGCCGCGCTCGTCGAGGAGAAACCGAGCCAGTTGCTCAAAAGGGCTTTTGGACGGCTTCTGGGAATGGGCTACCCAGTCGCCGAACTGGACCGCTTCGACGAGTGGATCGGGCCCATCATCAAAGGGATCCCAGCGGGAACGGTGACGAAAGACGCCGTCCTTCGTCAGCTGAAGAATATCTTCCCGTGGCTGGACCTGGACCGAATGGACGACATCTACCCCGTCACGGGCAAGAGTTTCTCGGAGTCAATCAATGCGATGAAAGAAATGTTTATCACGTCACCGCTCGAAGTGATCACAATGTTCGGGGGAAAACCGCACCTGACTTTGGCCCACACAATCCTGAGCAGACCCGACGGGCCTGAGTCTAACGATTTTAGAAACAATTTCATGATACCGCTGATCAAGGGCATCCTGCAGACCCACCGATCCAACATGGAAATCGGATACAGGCAGGTCGCCGCGTTCAAGAATGGCTTGGACACTATGAGGGTTGGGATTGGGATGCGACAGACCGATTTCCAGACACAAATGTATGTCATAGAGCAACTCCTGAACACCCTGCGAGAGAGCGGATCCATCAACGACGAGACGCACCTTAAGCTGGCGGAGGAGGTCGCCCGCGCGCACGTCCATTCCCTGTTCGGTGATTTGGAATTCGGCCAGACTGTCGTAGAAAAGATTCACGACGACCAGGACGGTTGGGTCACTTTCTTGGGAATTATCGCACGGCACACGGGTGCCGACGGCGCCGACGATGTTCGTCAGCTCACCCCCGAGCAGAGCGAATTCCTAACCCGGTACAACAGGTACTACGCCGAGGCCCAGGATACTTTGGGCACCCTTTTCGAGCAGCACATACGGAGCGGCATCTACGGGTCGGTCAAGACGCTCGGCGAGGCCGTCAGGGAGATGGAGCCCTTCATACTTGCGACCGAGCGGGCGCGCAAACGGAGGATTTTGCTGCCGAGGTACAAGAGGGAGATGATAGACCCGATCAAGGACTCGCTGCTAAGCGACGACGAGAGATTCGCGAAGCTCTTAACCTTCAACGAATGGCTGGACGCCAACGGATTCCCCGAGCTGACCTACGACAGAGGCGACAGAGGAACCGGCGCGGAGGCGGGCATGTCCGCACTGACCAGAATGGTGATGGCCCGGTTCACCAACGACACAGTTTTCTCAATCGTGGAAGCCTACGAGGACGCGGCGAAGTCGGGGTCGCCCGATGTAAACGCAGGACACCTCCTGTTGGGGGCCTGGAGATATGTGATGACCCACCCCGAAACTGGTACGTACTTGACGGCCCTGAGAAGACTGAACATCTCGGTAGAGAACATGATCAACGCCCTCCAAGGCGTGACCACCCCGAAGGACGGTCCCTCCCCGAAACCCACCAAATGGACGAAGGCCGCACACCGGGCGCTGATCGGCGCACTCAAGGCCTCCTCGCAAAGAGGCAACGAATTCATTGACCTCGGCGACCTGATCCTGGCGATTCTCAACGACAGGCTCAGGGGCAACGAAAACGACGACGGCGTGAAACAGGCGCTTCGATCAAAGAACATAAGCCCGGACGTCATCGAGGCGACAATTGCTACGGCAAGGGTTTTGAGCGGAATGCCGTTGAGTCCGGAGGCGGGAATGTCGCCAAGTCGCGCCAGAACAAACTCTACGGACAGAAGTGACGACCTCAAGCGAAACAAACTCCTCGCGAACGGGATGTGGTTTAACTCGGACCGACGCATATCGGTCGCCGTGGGGACGGCCACCGACGGGGAGCTGGTCGACGAGGTCGAGCGCCTAATGGACATCTACTCACTGATGGCGGCGAGCAATGAAATCTCCCCCGTGGACTTCAGGGGAGGGGAATCCCCGTTCTCGGCGGACGCCGTGCGCCCAACGAACTCTCGTCTCATTTTCGGTGACAACGGCCAGGAACCGGCGGACCTCCTGGGGGCGATAAGGCACGCCATGGACAGGGCGGACGCGATGGTGACCGACAACTCGGAACAAACGCGACTCACGAAACTGAAGTCAAGCATGCGCCTGTACTTCGACAACGACGAGCACATGCCGGACGAGACCGACGACGCCGAGGCGGGGATGGCGAGGAACTTCGCCGACATGATCGAGCCCATCGTCGGGAACTTCGCTCGCTCCGAAGAAGTCGATCAGAGGCGTTACTTCGAGGGGGTCTACGGGGACGTCGATATGAGCGAATCGGAACTGCGAAAGGTCGCCGACAACATATCCATGGGATCGCCGTTCAACATCTTTCACAACCTTGACTACACCGAAGACGACATCAACTGGAGCACCAGCAATTGGTCCTTCAACAAGGACGCGATCTACGTCGAGGGGGCCGACTCCGTGATGATAAGGATGAGGGACTTGGATCTTCGCACGGCGGAGATAGCGATGATCACGCGCAAGAGCGGCCCGTACAGGAATGCCTTGGCGCTCGTCGGCGGATTGAAGGACGATGGCGAGGACCTCATGACGACCGCGACCCGCGAGACCTTCGAAGAGGTGGGGGTTTCCCTTGAGAACGCCCTGCAGGCGGATTACCTCGGCGCCATGGAAGCCCCAGACTGGGACCCGAGGTTCGTCAACGGGGTGAGGGTCGGCGCCGGAATGTTCGTCGTCCCCTGGGACACGCAACTCGTCGCCGCCTCGGATGCGTCGGGAGCTCGCTGGGTTCCTCTCTCCGAGATAGCCGCGGGCCAGCACAGGCTCGCCTTCGGCCATGCCGAGTGGATACGAAGGGCGGTCGCAAACCTGCAGAACGATCCGTCGTCGGATCCGTACGGCGACCTGAGTCTGTCGATCAACAGAAGACTCGGGATGCTTGCGCGGGCGGCGAGGGTGAGGAACCAGAAGATGATCGCCCAGATAAACGACATCCGCAGGGCCACGGGGAGGAAGCTGTTCCTTGGATCGAACAAGATGCCCCACCCGTTGATGCCGTGGGGCAACAGGGTCGCCGCATCCACCTGGAGATTCGGACCGGGCGCCGAGGCGGGCATGTCGGACAAACCCATAGATGATTCGCTGCCACGCGAGCTCGGTCTCCTGTCGGTGCAAAGCAAGATGCCGCCGAGTCACCTCGAAAAGGGCAGCGACACCGCAGGGTTCTACAGGGTGGGCACCTCGAGGGGCGGGGACGACCTGTTTGCGGCCTGGGGCGACAAGGACCGGGTGGAGCAGTTATGGAGGCCGTACGTGGAGTTGAGTCTCGAGCGGGCGAGGAGGGGCGACATTCCCAACGACCAGCAGAGACCGACCGCCTACATACTCGGGGGAGGATCAGGGACCGGGAAGTCCACGGCGAGGAACATGGGTTTGGCGGGCATACCGAACTACGACAGCGCCATCGTGGCGGATCCGGACGACGCAAAAATAATGATGCCCGAGACGAGGCTCTGGTACGCGCGCAGGCTGGAGAGCGCGTCCGGCCTGGTGCACCGAGAGTCGCGGCAGGTGGCAGCCGTGATGGCGAGGGCCGCCACGGAGGAGGGGCTTGACCTCGTGTACGACACCAGCGGACAGTTCAACGACGGGTTCCAGGACCTGGTTGACTGGCGCAAGAAGGGATACAACATCGTCGGCCACTACTTCTTCGCACCGTTGCCAGTCATCCAAAAAAGGGTGCTGAACAGGGAAGATCAGTTCGGGCGTCACGTGCCGGAAGGGATAGTTGAACAGATCCAGTGGAACCTCCAGCAGATACTTCCCATCATCATTGAGAGGCAATTGTTCGACGAGTTGTACATCTGGGACTCGGAGAAGGACCCGACGAAACCCCTCCTCGTCGGACAGATGCTCCTCGGGCAGCTGGGTGCGCCGCAGATCCTCCAGATAAAGCACCCCTACCTGTTAAGATACTTGTACAAGGACAGGACAGCCCCCGATGGCAGTAAAATTGAGGTGCGCAAGACGCAAACGATAACTATTCCGTTCTCTGGGAGGTAGGGATGAGCGACGACAGGATTTCCGATCGACCGAGGGCCGGCGCAGGCCTGAACGCCTTTGAGGCGCTGCAACTCGCGGCGTGTCTGGACCAACCCCTGTCCCATTACGGACTTGCCGACACCCCAGAAAATCGCAAAATGCTTGACAAATTGAAGGACATCTACGCAGACATGCGTAGCCACGGTTACGGCATAGACATAGCCACATAAAAATACGCTACTTACACTACGGCGTTTAGTATTCTGCTAACTTTGAATCCAGACGCAAGCAGCGGGTGCTCACCTAGCGCTGTCTAGTAGAACAGCAACAACAATAATGCCCAGGAGGCAAAATCATGTCGGAAGACACGAGCAGGCTCCGCGAGTTGCAGTCAGCACTCCGCGAAAAGATGCAGCAAAACAAAGAGATCGCGGACTCATTCCGCGTTGACAACGGAACGGTCGTCGTTACGACCGAGCAGAAGTCGGCCTTCGACAAGAACATGTCCGACATCCGCGAGATCAAGGGACTCATTGAGGGTCTCGAGTCGCTCAACCAGGTGAAGGACTGGGGTTCATCCCCGGCCGATGCATCGATAGCCGCCCAAGCAGCGGTCATCGCACCAGTTCAGCAAGCCCCGAGGTCGATCGGACAACAGTTCGTCGACTCACCGGAGTTCAAGGCCCTCAACGGGGGACGCAACGGTGCCAACATGGCCTCACCATGGCAGTACACCGGTTCGCTCACCGAGTACGGTGTCAAGGACGTGTTCTCGGCGATGCCGACGGGCAACCTTGCCAACGGTGCGACGGCGAACTTCGGAACCGTGCAGCGCGACCCGATGGTCACCCAGCCGACGAGGACGAAGCGCGTCAGGGACCTGTTCCCGTCGCGCACGACCACTGCGGCCGTGATCGAGTACTTCCGTCACCTCGGCTACACAACGCCGGGAACGACGGCAACAAACGCCGCTGCTGCGGTGGCACAGCGAGACACGACTCCGAACCCGGACGTGTTCGCTGCCAAGCCGCAGTCGAGCCTCCAGTTCGTCGCCGAAGCCGCTTCGGTCCGCACGCTTGCCCACTGGGAAGCCGCGCACCGCAACGTGCTGGCCGACGAACCGCAGCTCCGCAGCATCATCGACAACGAGCTCATGTACGGTTTGCGTCTCCTTGAGGACTCGCAAATCCTCAACGGCAGCGGGTCGGGCGAGAACCTGAGGGGCGTCCTTCAGACGGCGGGAATCCAGACCTACAACTGGTCGTCTGGTCAGACCGGGGACAATAGGGGAGACGCGATTCGTCGCGCCCTGACCCTGTCGTTCCTTGCCTACTACGAGCCGACCGGCGTGGTCATGCACCCGAGCGACTGGGAGAAGATCGAACTCTCGAAAGATGACAACGGTCAGTACCTAGTCGCGGTTTCCGTGGCTCTCGGCGGTCAGCCGAGGCTGTGGAGGACCTCGGTTGTCGAGTCACCGGCAATCGCCGAGGGCACCGCCCTCGTCGGTGCGTTCGGAACCGGCGCCCAGCTATACGACCGCGAGCAGGCAAGCATCCGAGTCAGCGAACAGCACTCGGACTTCTTCGTCCGCAACGCGATCGTCATCCTGGCCGAGCAGCGCCTGGCGCTGGCGGTCAAGAGGCCGGAAGCCTTCGTGAAGGTTACCTTCAACAGCGCACCAGCCTGATCCGAACTAACGCAGGAATAAGCGTCGCCCCCGTCTCGGCCGAGGAACATTCGGCAGGGACGGGGGCGTTGCCTTTCACGGCGAACATGGGTTATGTTTATTTCATCGTAGACGTGCAATAATCTAACTACCATCTTTTGGGAGATTTCTTGGACATCAACGACATTCTCGGCAGGCTTGTTTCAGGCGAGATCGTAATGGTCGTTCAGGACGAGCCAGAAAAGCCGGCGCAGGTCAAGCCCAAGCTAGCCGCCGAGGAGCAGGAGCTCGCCGATGCCCTCATCGCCATCGCCAAGAAGTACGGCAAGTTCAACGAGGACGAGACCGGGATATGGGCGGGCTACGAGCCGGCCAAGGACAACGTCGTCGCGCACATCGGCGTCAAGTGCGCAAACTGCGCCCTGTACGCGGGGAACGGGGTCTGCAAGATAATCGCCCAGAAGGTCGAGGACGGCGGCAAGTGCAGGTTCGCCGTGATCCCAGACGGCGTGGTGAAGGGCGTCTACGACCCGGCCGCTCAGATGCCCGTCATGCCCACCAACGTCGGGAAGCGCAGGATGAAGATCAAGGAGGAACCCGCCAATTCCGGGAACTGCCCGAAAGCCACGAGAGACATCGCCACCAACCTGAAGAACAGGACGAAGGCCATCAAGACGGCCACGTACGGGCCCCTCAACCCCGACGAGCCCAACGACGCCTTCTACAAGAAGCTCGCCACGGAGTGGGCTGTCGCCCCAGACCAGGCCCGCAAGCAGATGTGCGGCAACTGCTCGATGTTCATCGTCACGCCCGAGATGAAATCGTGCATACAGAAGGGCGTGACCGGTCCCACGCGGAAGGACGAGTGGGACGCGATCGACGCGGCCGGCGGGCTCGGCTACTGCGAGGCGTTCGACTTCAAGTGCGCGTCGAAGAGGACCTGCCGCGCGTGGGTGACGGGAGGCCCGATCACCGAGACGAAGTCCGTCGCCGTCCGCCCGTCGGTCAAGGCTCTCGGCGCCGCGATCGGCTCGGGCTCCATGGGACCGGCCGACGAGGCGATCGACCACGACATGGACGGAATTATTTTCGAGGGGACCCCGCAGGAGCAGCGCGCCCCGTACAAGAGGCAGAGCAACAACAAGTACGAAATGGATCGCAGGAAGTTCGTCCGCTCGGAACTAAGGAGACAGGGCATCAAGCGCAACCCGAAGGTGCAGGACCGCTCGCAGAAGGAGAGGGACGCCCGCGCGAAGGCTCGCGCTGCGTACGACAAGATGACGTACATGGCAGGACTCGAGGAGGAGAATCGAATCGAAAGAGGGAGGGTCCGTTCTCCGGCGACCACCAATCCCAAGCCGGCCGACAGGTACCCTGACCCGCAGAAGAAATATCCGCCGGGACAGAAGCCAGAACCCCCATCCGCGGCGACCAAAAATCCCAAGCCGGCCGACAGGTACCCCAACCCCCCGCCGAAAAAGTACCCGCCCGGTCAGACGCCCGAGGGACCTTCCCCGGCGACGCGCAACCCGAGACCGGCTGACAGGTACCCGAACCCGCCCCGCAGGGGGGATGGCGGGAGGGGCGGACGAGGGTTTGAACCAGGGCCGTCCGGTCCGCCAGGACCATCGGCTGCGACGGGCAACCCGAGACCCGCCGACAGGTACCCGAACCCGCCCCGCAGGGGGGATGGCGGGAGGGGCGGACGAGGGTTTGAACGAGGGCCGTCCGCCCCACGGAGACCAATGAGACCAATGAGACCGCGACAAGAGCCCACTTACCCGAGAAGAATGCCGACCGACGACAACCCACGACCAAGACCGGCGACCGTAAATCCTCGCGAAATTCCGGGTCGCAACGTGCCAAAGAATCCTCCGTCTCGTATGCAACCGATAACTAGGACGCCGAATAATCCGAACCGAGGTCGCCAAAGGGGTCCCGGAAGAAATTTCGGGAGTAACTGATGCAAAGGTTCTGGTACGGAGCCAAGGTGCTCAACGTCGTGGATGGCGACACCCTGGACCTGATGATCGACCTTGGTTTCAATATCCACCATAAGATCCGCGTCCGCTTGTTCGGTGTCAACGCACCAGAGTCGCGGACAAAAGACCTCAAGGAAAAAGAGCTCGGATTGAAGGCGAAGTCGTTTACTTTGGACTGGCTGACCAATCATGACTGGGTTTTCGTCAACACGATCCCGGACAAGAACGACAAGTACGGGCGAATCCTCGCCAATATCTACTCGTCCGACGAGATCGACGATCCGACGACGGCATGCCTCAACAAGGACATCATCCAGTCCGGTTACGCACGGGAGTACTATGGCGTCGGCGACAAGACCTGGGTGGAATTCAAACACAAATGAAAGACAACGACAGGATTGACATCGACGAGAGGTTCGAGGAAATGGAGCGCAGAATCTCGGAGCTCGAGACGCTCGTGGTCCGGCTCGCCCGTCCGCGGGACAAAAACGAAAAACCGCTGGGCGAACTTCCCAAGTTTGATTGGCAAAACGCCCTCGGGATAGCCACCGTCTACGACATCTACAGCGGCAAGACCTCCAGCCGAGACTGAGCGTCCTCCCTGAGGGGCAGAAGGAAACTGTCCGACTCCCACATGATGCCTATCGCCGAGTAACCCATCACATCCACGACGTTGTCGAAGATGGACTCGTTGCGCGGGTCGTCGATCGCCCCGCGGGCTACCAAGTTCTCAAGTCTCGCCACCTTGTCGTGCATGCGAACGATCAATCCGATTCTCCCGAACCTCCTGATGTTCTCGTGCCCGTAGTCCGTCTGCTTGCGCACGAGCACGTGGTGGACGTGTTTGGCCACGCTCTTGAAATCCAGGGGGGAGAACGGACACGCCACGGTGCCGAACTCCCTACCGTAAAAACCGATCTGCCGCCAGGACTGGATGACGCCGTCGGCCGCAACGCTGGACGCCTTGATGCTTCCGTCTTCCTCGAATTGGTGGGCGATGAGATAGTCCACCGACATCCTCAGCCTGCCGAGTCTGCCCATGAGGTCGGAGTCGTGTTTCAACATCGGGAAGTAGTGCGGCAGGGGGAACGGCTCGCAAATGTACTGGCCGTGGTCGCCGGGGAGAAACATCAACAGGGCGTTGGCCGCCGAGTCGTTCCATGTCTTGAGGGGCGCTGGGTTGAACCTATTCAAAAATGACCGCATATTTTCGTGCGATCCATTCGGCCACCGGCGCCGCCACCCCGTTACCGCATTGCTTGTACCGATGGGTGTCGCTGAGTTCCTTGCCGTCGTCGGTGTACCTAGTGTGGTCTTTCGGCCAGCCCATTAGGGCCTCGCACTCCGACGGCATCAACCTCCTCACGACCATGTTCTGGATGACGCCGCTCGACTGCTTGGTCCCGGCCCGAAGGGAGTGATGCACGTCGCCGTCGACGAGCCTGTCGTTGTACTCGTCGTAGGCGATCGGTCGGTCCGGCTCAATGACTAGGTTCTCCCCGCGGGACGAGGGCACCCCTCCGTCCCCGCCAGATCTCAATGTCATGGCCAGTCCGTCGTTCATGTCGGCGTGGGCGACGGCGTGACCCGCCCCGCCCGTCCTCAGCGTGGGGAAAGCCACCTCCGAGGGCTGGGCATCGAGGCACTGGGTGTGGGAGAAACCGATCGCCTGGGCGACCATCGGGGTGTTGAGGCCCCCGGTCCCCATGAAGGCGGTGAGCGTGTTGATCGTGTCGCCCTGCATTCTCACTCCGTCCTGACGGTGCGGGTGGAACACCATGGTGTCCGGATCTTCGTAGGCAAGAAGCGTTTCGCTGCCCCCGCCGAGGTCCCCACCGGCAGCCCGGAGAGTTCCCACTCCCTCGACGTACTTGGCGAAACTCGTAGCAGTGAACGGTTCCGGTTCGGACACGATCAGATCGGTAGCGTCCTTGTGATCGCGCGCCTTGATCGCGGAGACCGTCCCGTCCGATGTGTAGTCGCCGAAGCCGCGCATCCTGAACGCCGTGGAGTCCTGCTCCTCATTCACTCCGAACTCGAGTTGTCCCTGTCCCGGTCCGGGTCCTTGTCCACCACCGCCTGCAGCGCCGCCTTCAAGCGCGGAGGCAGGGTCTTGTTTCTTCTTATTGCCCTTCTGAGAATTCCTGCGCACGCCCTCGCAGACAGATAATATCGGGAAGGAACTTCGTTCTGCGGCGCCAGAATCGAAGAGAGCACACACGAAAACGCGGCGCCGTCGCTGGGGGATTCCGAAGTATTGCGCATCCAGGACTGCCCACTCGATAGCCACAGCCCCTGCGAGAGCCATTTCGTCGAGGACGACCCCGAAGTCAGCTCCCTTGTTGGAGTTGAGGGCCCCTGGGACGTTCTCCCATATTGCGAGCCTTGGAAAAGTTCCGTTTGTTGCATCGCGCATCTCCCTGATAATCCGCATTGCCTCGTGAAACAAATTAGAACGAGAACCAGTTAGGCCGGCCCTCTTACCGGCGACGGAAAGATCCTGGCACGGCGAACCGAAATTGATCGCGTCCACCGGCTCCAGGAGCCTTCCGTCAACGTCTTTCACATCATAATACTTGGGGGTGTTGGGCCAGTGCTTGCGTAAAATCCGCTGGCACTGCTCGTCCCATTCCGCTTGCCATTGGCAACGCCAACCGGCGGCCTCGAAGCCAAGATCGAAGCCACCGACGCCGGCGAAAAGACTGCCGAAAGTTAGGGTCAGAAGGGTTCTTCGCCGTTGAAGGCGTCGGGGTTCCCGCCGCCAACCCGGGCGGGTTGCTTAGCCTGTGGCCTCGGACGTGCTTGTTCCTTGCCGTTGCCATCGCCCTGCGGACGCTGCTTGCGATCGAATTTCTCGATCGAGCGGACCGAAACGCCGATCTCGTCGGCCAGAATGTGGACGGTTGAACGCTTCTTGCCGGTCTCCTTGTCGTCCCAGCTTTCCTGCTCGAGACGGCCAGTGACGGTGACCCGCAATCCCTTGGCGAGAATGTTGGCTGCGTCCTCCGCAAGGTTTCTCCAAGCGACGACGTTGAAGAACGATGTCTTTTCTTGCTTCTCGCCCTTGGCGTCGGTCCAGTAGTTGTTCACTGCGACCGAGAACTGGAGCTTTGATGTTCCCGAATCGAAGTACCTCACCTCCGGATCGGCAGTGAGATTTCCGGTGATTGTTACAGGCGCTAGTGACATGTCAATATCCTCCTCGTGTCGGTTGAATTCGCCACTTGCAGCATATCACGGGGGGTGGTTGTCGTCAAGAGGTAGTTTCGTGATAGCCTGAAGGCTATGACCACAGGACCGATGACGCCCGAGAAGGCGCGATTGTACGTAATTGACCAGTTCCAAGACGCCATATTTGAGATGTCCTTTGACCCCGAGGCCGAGGACACGGACCAATCGGAATGGTTCGATCGTTGCGGCGACATCGCAAGGGGATTGATTGAGCTGACCCAGGCCGAGGTGACGGCAGTCGACGAGGACGGAAACGCCCACGTCAAATTCATCCTCGCCCACCTACTGGACGGCAAGATACCACCACGAGACGGTAACCGCGTCTCATCGTGAGCCCGCGGCGCGACGTGCCGAGCACGATCGCCCGCCCACCGTACGCCGACTCGGGCGAAGTGGTGAGATGGAACGAACCGGCGGTCAAGTCGCCAGAGATCATCGAGCGCATGCGACACGCAGGCGCGACGGCGGCGGAAGTCTTGCGCCTGGCCGGACAAGCGGTGGAACCCGGCGTGACGACGGACGAGATCGACAAGGTCGTGCACGAGTTGTGCATCGCGCACAACGCGTACCCCAGCCCGTTGAACTATATGGGCTACCCGAAGAGCGTCTGCACCTCGGTGAACGAGGTGATCTGCCACGGCATACCCGACTCGCGCAAGCTGGCCGAGGGCGACATCGTCAACTTGGACGTGACGTGCTTCGTCGGCGGGGTGCACGGCGACACGAACGCGACATTCGCCGTCGGCGAGATCGACGCCGAGAGCCGCGATCTGATCCGCGTGACCGAGGAGTGCGCCTGGCGCGGCATCGGGGCGGTGAGGCCGGGGCGACCGCTGAGCGACATCGGTCGGGCGATCGAAGACCACGCCAAGGCCCACAAACTCGGCGTGGTGCGCGCGTTCGTGGGCCACGGCATCGGCGAGCAGTTCCACACCGACATCCAGGTGCCGCATTTCTTCGACCCTTACAGCCACCTGCGGATGCGGCCGGGCATGACCTTCACGATCGAGCCGATGATCACCCTCGGCACTTGGCGGCACAGGATGTGGGACGACGGCTGGACGGCCGTGACCGCCGACGGGAAACGAACGGCGCAGTTCGAGCACACGGTGCTGGTAACCGGGACGGGCGTCGAAGTTTTGACCGGCGGCGCCGGCGCCGTTTCGGGGTATCCGCCTAGCGGCGGCTGACGGCACCGGGCGGTCCCGAGAGTGGAGCTGGGGGGAATCGAACCCCCGTCCGAGCGGATACCGAGGAGACTGCTACGACCATCCCCGTTGTGACGTTGTCGCTCCGCCGCCGACGGGTCGGCCGCCTAGTCGCCCAGGCCGCGTCTCGTCTTTCCGAGAGGTCGTCGGGCTTTCGTTCCCCGAGGTCAACGGCCTTTCCCGTCGTCATCCCCGCTTCTGTTGCCGGGCTGCGGTGGATCGGCCCCGTGCGACCTTGCGGCTCACGGTTGCTCCCCTGTCGCCCGATTAGGCGGCGAGAGCGAACTGCTTGTTGGCAGTTATTTTTTTGCCCTGTTTAACGAGTCTGAGCAACTCGGGTCGCATCCTCTCCGGACAGACCGATCGTCGAAACCTGTCAGCCCCTTGGGATTGCAGGACCAGTGTACACCGATTACCTACTTTTCAAACCCCTGTCGAGCAGGGAGAGCATGAGCTGCTCGGCGTTTTCCCTCTCGAGGTCCTCGTAGATTCCGTCGACTGCGGCGTTGACGACATCCCGCTTTGACTCGATCAGGCCGTAGATCTTCTCGTCCACCGTTCCGTCGGCGATGGAGTAGGTGACCATCACGGACCCCTTCTGGCCGAGCCTGTGGCAGCGGGAGTAGAGCTGATCCACGTCGGCCGGCGTCCACGGAAGCTCCACGAAGAGGACCTTCTGCGCCGCCGTGAGGGTGTGGCCAGTCTTCGCCGCCTGGATGGACAGGACGATCGCAGGGGCATCCTCAATCGGGAGGGTCTGGAATTTCTTCTTGGCATCCTCGACCTCCTCCACCTTCATTCCCCCCTGAATCTTGAGACCACCAAAATGCAGGGCCAGCTCGTCCACGATGTCCCTGTGGTGGGCCGCGATCACGACCTTCTCCCCGGCGTCGATGTTCGCCTGCACCCACTCCTTGATCGCCTCCATCTTCGCCTTGGCCGCCAGCCTGCGGAGCACGGATATCTTCACAAGATGCAGGTGCGACTCGGTCTTCATTCTGGCCATGACGGCGGCCGACCCCGGGGACGTGCCGAGATCTTCGGCGATCTTCCTCGCCCGCGCCACGAGGTACTCCACGATGTCGTCCTCGGCCTTGACGTACTCCTTGGCGTGCTTCTCCGACATGCCCACGTGGTACATGTCGTGCACGACGTCAGGGAGCTCGGCGAGCACCTGGTCCTTGGTCCTCCTGATGTAGCAGGACGAGCGGAGCCTGTCGTTCAGCTCTTCCAGGTTGGACGCGCCGCTGAGAATCCAGTGGCCGAACTTGTCCTTGAAGGCCGCGCAGTAGCGGCGGTAGAAACCCCACTCGCCGCCGAACTCGTCGAGCCGCCCGATTATGCCGAGCTGGCTCGCGTACTCCATCGGCCTGTTGGTGACAGGGGTGCCAGTGAGGCAAAGGACTATTCCCGTGCCGACCCGCTTGGCGATCCTCGTCGCCGCCTTGGTCCGTTGCGCGTCCTTGGTCTTGAGGTAGTGCGACTCGTCGCACACGAGGCTCTTGTAGTCGTTCAGGAATTTGGCCCAGTGGTCGATGTTCGAATACCCCACAATGAGCACGTCGTGCTCGTCCTCGGGGAGGTTCTTCCTGTCGGTCACCACGGCGACCGACCGGTGCGGAGCCCATTTCGCGTACTCCGCCTTCCAGTTGAGGACCAGGTTCGGCGGGCAGACGACCACCACCGGGAACGGGGACGACCCGTTCTGCTCGGCGTACTCGAGGGTCGCTATCGCCTGGAGGGTCTTGCCGAGGCCCATGTCGTCGGCGATGAAGCAGCGACGGGCATTGAAGGCGTAGCTGACGCCCGCCAGCTGGTACGGCAGGAGGTTGCCGTTGATGTCGTCCACCTTGATGTCTGCGGACTCCGCCCTGGACGCCTCCGTCATGGTCTTGCTCTCGAGCTTGCGGCGTTCCGCGTACTCGCGGAGGTCGTCGGGAACCCCCATCTTGAAGGACTCTGCGAATCCGATCACCTCCATGGCCGACGTCTTCGGCACCTTCCAAGCCTTGGTCTTCGAGTTCCACGTGACGCCCGGGATCTTCTTGACCTGGCGGACCTTCACCTCGTCCCACGAAAAGTCCACGTAGATCCAGGAGGCCGTGCAGGTGATCCCTGCTGGGTCGTGGAGCCGGGCGGGGGCATCGAACTTCAGAACCGCCGGGTCTATCCTGAAACCCCGCGACGAGGCGAAATGCCTGGCCTCGCGGATGCTCGTGGCAGGGAGCCTCCAGACCTTGCCGAGCTTGTCCCAGCGGGCGCCCTGTATGCATTTGATCGCCTGGACGTCGCCCGCGTCGTAGGGGAAATCCATCACGAGCTCCCCGTCACCGAGCCAAAGATAACGTTGGTTCACGCTTGCCCCCTACTTGCACTTCCTCATGCGTCTTCGCTGGCTCTCGGTCTTGCCGCCCCATATGCCGTGCTCTATGTCGTTGTCCAGAGCGTACTTGAGGCAGGGCTTGCGGACCAAGCAGACGGAGCACGCCTGCAGCGCGATCTTCGGGTGCTTCCTCCCGACCGGGAAGAAGTCGTTGGTCTGAGGTATGGTCGCGCACTTCGCTTTGCGTCGCCAAGATTCTCCTGGTATGTAGATCATGGTAAACACTCCTTGTAGGTAGTAAGGTCCACCCTACGGCCATCCTCCCCGGGCGGCAACCCGGGCGATAAAATTCTTTCATGCGGGAAATAGGCGACAACGAGCTCGACGCAATCCTCGACCAGGGGGACCCAGTCGTCGTCGACATGTGGGCCGAGTGGTGCGGGCCGTGCCAGGTGATGGGCCCGATGCTGGAGGACATCTCGGTCATCTACGAGGGGGCCGTCGCCTTCTACAAGTGCAACGTGGACGAGAACCCGGAGCTGGCGAGACGCTTCAACGTGCTGAGCATCCCCACGCTCCTGATGTTCGCCGGCGGGCGGAAGGTCTCGTCCATCGTCGGGGCGATGGGGCCGGACAAGGTCGTCGCCGCCATCAACGAGGCCTTCGTCAACTGACTGCGTCCCCGGCAGGAGTCGAACCTGCGACCTGCGGCTTAGGAAGCCGTCGCTCTATCCGGCTGAGCTACGAGGACGGAATTACGTTGACGTAATATAGTGAAGCCGGTCCCCGAGGTCGGAAAAGGGAGGGAGACCCCGGGGGCCGCTCTTCTACTCGGTTAAATCCCTTTCAGGAACGCCGAGAGCTTGGTGCCCAGCGCCGCGCAAAGGCGGGTGAGCGTTTCCAAGTTGGGCGAGAAATGTCCGTTCTCGATCCGGTTCACGGTCTTGCGCTCGATCCCCGCGGCGTCGGCGAGGTTGCCCTGCGACATCTCGGCCCTCGTCCGGGCCGCGCGAAGGCGCTTGGCTACTTCTTTCTCCACTGTGCTTATCGTTCTCTTCATCTGGTCCTCCTGACCCTATCGTTTTGTTTTCCCGTTCGCCATGGGGACATCGTCCCCATGGCGAGCGTACTGGTGCGTCGTCGCGTTGCGAGCGGCCGGGTCGTCGGTCAGCTCCACAGCCAGACGATGAACCCGCAGAACGCGAAGAACAAGATCGGCTGCATCAGGCGTCGATCTTGGACTCGAGCTCGGCGATCATGACCGAGACGACGGTGGTGGCCTCGCTGGCCTGGTCTACCGTGGCCTGGTCGAGTATGTTCATGTTGATGGCGCTGGCGACCAGCTTCTGGTCGAGCTCCTCGACTACGAGCTTCTTGAGCACGGCCGGCTTGACGAGCTTGCGCAGCTTGTCCAGGATGACCTTGGTGCGGATCGTGCGGCGCACGAACACCTTGGACGAAACGCCGGCGTCGTTGGTGATCACCGAGAACTCCACGCCCTCCTTGGCGCACGCCTCGATGAAGTTCTGCTCGGCGAGCTTCTTCGTCTTGACCGCCTCGTCGTAGCACGACTTGGCGTCGGCGAACGCTCGGGCCGCCTGCATCGCGCTGGCCGGTTTCTTCTGCTTCTCTTTCATGTCCTCTTCTCCTATGTAGTTGGATAACTTATGGGACACGCTAGGGCACGGCGTTCGGCATTGCAACCCGTAAGGGGATTTTTTTCAAATAACTACCAAAAAAATCGTGTGACTTTGGTCACACTAGTTGTGGTCCGGTTCGGGCGCCACCTCCCCCCGGATCCGCCCGTGGAGACAGAGATTCGAGCGCTCCAGTTCCGCGACGCGCGCCATGATGGGCCGGAGCAAGCAGACGACGAGGAAGAAATCCAGGACGAGACCGACGAGCAGTCCGATGAGGAACCAGAGCAGTTGCATGCCCCAAGATATCAGAAGAGCTCGTCGTCCCCGCCCGCCGACGCGACCCTGAGCAGCGCCCCGAACCTCCTGATATCGCTCGTCTCGGCGACCTTCCTGGGGACGATCACGAGGAGGTTCCTGTTCTTGACTTTTGTCTTTGCCACCAGGCCCGCCGCCACGAGCTGGTCGACCGACTTGCGGACCGCCCCCTCGCTCACGCCCAGGAACACGGCGAGGGACCGCTGGGTCGCGTTGGGGGTCTCGGCCAGGGCCACGAGGAGCCGGCCGGCGGCGCTGAGCAGGCTGATCTCGTCGGGGGCCGAGTAGTAGATCAACCCGTGCTTGTCCAGCTGCTTCATGACCTTCTGGGCGAGCCGGCGCGCCTCGTCGTCGTCGCCCACGCTGTCCCTTATCGCCTTCGCGAGGGCGTCGTCTATCGAGTGCTTTCTGTATTCCCCTGAGGTCACCGACTTATACTATTGTGCGAACGCCCCTCCGTGGTATAAGGTTGCCGCGGAGGAGGAGATGTGGCCAAAGACCCGAAGAAGACGCTGAAGATAGACCGGAAAATAGACAGGCTCTCCCAGAGGCTGAAAAAGATAGGGACGAACGCCGAGAAGGAATGCACGCACCTCGTGTGCCCGATGGCGAAGATCCTGAAGAGGCTCGACGACGAGACCAGCCAGTGCCTGTACGACGTGCTCAACGACCAGATAACCACCACGAGCGACATAATCCGCGAGATGCGGGCGTCGGGGATAAGGATCGCCCGCCAGACGGTCTACGACTACCGGGCGAGGGTCTGCTCGTGCGCCCACGAGGACAAGTGCGGGCTGGACGAGAAGTTCGGCCAATAAAAAAAACGCGGGGGCATTCAGGAAACCATGGGAGGGAATATGAAAAAGGTCAGACCCGACAACGCGAGACTGGCCGAGGGGATGAAGCGGATGAAGGACAAGGCCGCCGACGCCACCAAATCGAGACGCATCCTCAACGCCATCGAGGAGATGATCCGCGCCAAGGGCATCGACATATCCGACATCGGGTCGATCAAGAAGGTCTCGATCTACCAGCAGGTCACGAAGGACGCGGAGGGCGACTTCCAGGTGCACGACCTGCAGGCGATCCAGTTCTCCCCCGCGTGGGAGGAGGGCCCGAAGTGGGAACTGCCCAAGCCGGGCCCCCCGGTGCAAATACAAAAGTCCGAGGTGAAACCGAGGAACGCTTCGGACAAGAAGACCGCCATCATCGTGCCCGATATACAGATCGGATATTTCCGGGACATCGACGGCGAACTCGTGCCCACGCACGACGAGAAAGCTATCGCGATAATGATGTCGATGGTGAACGATATACGTCCCGACCAGATCGTCCTGCTCGGCGACAACCTGGACCTGCCGGAGTTCGGCAAGTACAGGCTCAGCCCGGCGTTCGCGCTCACGACGCAGGCGTCGATCGACAGGGCGACGACCCTGTGCGCCGAGCTCAGGTCGGCGGCGCCGAAGGCGAAGATCGTGTGGCTGGCCGGCAACCACGAGGAGAGGCTCACCAACTACATCCTCGACAACGCCAAGGCCGCCTTCGGCATCACCAAGGGGAACACCCCGAAGGCGTGGCCCGACATGTCGATCCCGTCGCTCTGCAGGATGGAGGAGTACGGCGTGGGGTTCGAGAGCGGCTACCCGGCCGGGCGCTACCTGCTGAACAACCAGCTCGCCTGCATCCACGGAACCAGGGTCCGCTCCCGCGGCTCGACGGCCCACATCTACCTCAACGAGCAGAAGCTCTCGGTGATCTACGGGCACATCCACAGGATCGAGCTGGCCTACAGGACCCGCCACGACTGGGACGGGGCCCGCACGATCATGGCCGCCAGCCCGGGCACGCTCGCCCGCATAGACGGCGCGGTGCCGTCCACCAAGGGCGGGGTGGACGCCTGGGGGCGCCCCAAGACCGTCGTGGAGGACTGGCAGCAGGGCGTCGGGCTCGTCACCTACGAGGAGACGGGGAAGAACTTCTTCAGCTACGAGGTGGTCACGATCTACGACGGCTACGCCATGTTCAGGGGCAGGGAGTACGACGCGCGGAAGACCAAGCCCCCCGTCGTCAAGGCGTCCTAGGCCGGGAACGAGGAACGCACTTGTCCACCGACCAGACACGCACCCCTCAAAGCCCTCCTTGTGGCACCGTCCCAGCGACGCCAAGGGGGCACCGGCGCGGGAGCGACCGATGACGACCATAGTCGCCGTCCAGGGCGACGGCTGGTGCATCGTGGGCTGGGACTCGCGGATCTCGGTCACCGACGGCGAGGGCAGGGCGGAGATCCACGTCCTCGCCGAGAGCCAGAGGAAGGTCGTCCAGAACGGGCCGTGGCTGATCGGGGCGGCGGGCGACCTCAGGGCGATCAACGTGCTGTCGCACAACTTCAACCCGCCGGCGCCCAGGCCCACGCTCTCGGGGCAGGGGCTCGACAGGTTCGTCTCGGCCGAGTTCGTCCCGTCCCTGCGCGAGGTGCTGGAGAAGTCGGGGTACGCCCCCGTGATCAAGGACCACCCGGGGAAGACGGAGTTCGACAGCGAGCTGATAGTGGCGGTGAACGGCAGGGCCTACCCGATAGACGGGGACTACAGCTGGATCTCGGACGCCTCGGGCCTGTACGCCGTCGGGAGCGGGGCGCACTACGCCCTGGGGGCGCTGACGGCCACGGGCTGGGGGAGGTCGGTGCTGACGGCGCGCAACTCGGTGCTCAAGGCGCTCTCGGTCGCGAGCAGGTTCGACCCGGGGACGGGGGCGCCGTTCCACGTCGCCACCCAGCACCAGAAGAGGCGCGCGGGAAGTAGCCGCAGGAAAAACGTCCCCCGGAAAAACAGGCGCAAGCAGTAGCGCCAATTAGTTAGTAGCCATCCGGTAATCTCGCCCCCCAGGGAGGCGACATGCCGAGGAAGAGGGACGCCCGGGAGCGCAAGCGGCCGACGGGCGGGGGCGGGGGGAAACGGGCCGACGGGCCGCGGGCGCCCGATATACCAAGATACGGGTGGATGAAGAACGCCAGGTGCCGGGGCGAGACGGACAAGATGTTCCCCAAGGGGCACAAGGACATCAGCTACATCCAGGAGGCGCGCGAGATGTGCGCGCACTGCACCGTCCGGCCGAGGTGCCTCGACTACGCGCTGGAGTTCCCGGCCGCCGACATGCACGGCGTGTGGGCCGGCCTGACCTCGAGGCAGCTGGCCGCCGAGCAGAAGCGCAGGGGGATCGCGCCGACGAGGCCGACGCTCAGCCAGATGTGGGGCGAGTGACGCGGATGCGGGACGCCCGCGCGAACGCAGGATGGCCGCCTGAACGCCCGCGCGAACGGCCGCGGGGCCGGTTCGAGCCCCGGGCCGGGATTTTGTGTTTGCCAGGCGTGCCTGCCCGGATCGGCGGGGGAGGGAAAGCGGCCGGCCCGAAGCGGCGAAAAAAAATCGTAGCCGCGCGCGTGCGGGCTAATTTATGCGGCGAAAAAAAATCGTGGCCGCGCGCGGGCGGGCTAATCTATGCGAGACCGGGAATAATCGCGGCTAAAAAAAATTGCGACCGCGCGTGCGCGGGCTAATTTATGCGAGGCTAAGAAAAAATAGAACTACGCGCGCGGGCCGATCTATCCGACCCTGATCCCGCACTCGTCGCAGAACTCGCGCCCGTCCAGGCGCACCAGCCTCTGGTCGCACCTGGTCCTCCCGCAGGGTCTCACGACCCTCCCCCCGGTGGCGTAGGCGGCGAGCACCTCGGCTATCCCCGGGTTGGGACGGCCCTCGGGCGGGGACGGCAGCCCGCGGCCCGCCCTCTCGGACTCGCGGATCGCGTTGGAGACGAACGCGTTGACGGAGATCCCGTCGCGCTCGCAGATCGCCAGCACCCTGCCCTTCAGCCAGCCCGGGATCCGCACGCAGACCTGGTGGGGGTCGTCGTCGCCCCTAGGAGGCGTCGGGCGGCGGGGCATCCCTGAGCACCAGGGCCTTCACGTAGTCGGTGATCGACATGTCGTAGCCCTCGGACACCTCGATCAGGTGGTTCTTGAACCAGGCGGGCACGCGCACGGTCACCGTCGCCCAGTCCCCGTCGGCCCTCTTGGCCGGCCTGCCGCCTCTCCCGTTCGCCACGGGGCGAGGCTACTACGCCCTCCCCTCCGCCGGGGGGACCCCGTACTCGGCGGCCTCCCAGTCGGCGAGCTTCTCGCGGTACGCGCGGAAGAAGAGCTCGCGGTCGCCGTTCGTGTGGAGCTCGAGCGCGTCCCTGCCGCCGAGCGAGGCGAGCGTGGCGGAGACGACGGCGTGGAGCTTCTCGCCCGAGCCGACGCCGGCGTACGAGGCCTCGGCGATCCTGCGGAGCTGCGCCCACGCCTCCCACTCCCTCGGCGGCTGCCCGCCCCTCGACGCGATCGCGACCCGGCGCGCGGTGCCGGGCCTCGGGAGCCAGTTGGAGTCCTGGGCCACGAGGCGGCGGTAGGCGTGGCGGGCCTCCTCGACGCTCACGTCGGACAAGAAGCGGGCCCAGGTGGAGAGCAGCTCGTCCCAGTCGGTCCCCTTGGGGATGCGCTCGTTCCAGGCGTTGTAGAAGGCCACGACGACCCTGCCCGCCGACTCGCGGTCCATCAGAAGTCGGTGCCCCTCGGCCGCGCGCGGTGCTCCCTCGCGATCTCGCGGAACCTCTCGATCTTGGCCGCGTCGCGCAGTATGAGCTCCACGTCGTCGTACTTGCGCCGGCGGTCGTTGTCGCCCTGGTGGAACGGGCTGAGCCTGCAGCCCTCTATCGCCTCGACGCACGCGTCGGCGCCGTAGGTGGCCACGGCCCACGAGATCCTCTCCTCGCGCTCCTCGGTCAGCCTGACCCTGTTCTCCTGCCCGGGCCGGTGCACGCGCACCCACTCGTTCCACACGCGCATCACGTCGCCGGCGCCGGCCGCGGCGGCCTTCTTCCTGCGCCGCGCGTACTTGCCGGCTCTCCCACGCCCCGGTTCGGTCACGAATAGCACCCCCTGCACGCGGACATCGTACACCGCCCCGGCCGCGCGGTCAAGGGCGATCGGCCGCCCCCGGGGCAGACTCCCGACCGCATCGTGCGAACGCCTCGCGCGGACCCCTTGTAGAGAGTACGTACCACAAGTTGTACTTACCGGACGTCCCTCGCAACGCGGGAGTCCGTCGTCGTATCGGAACGACGCCTTCGTCGTTCCAGTACGACAGCCCACCGACCCGACCGTCCCGTCGTCCACGGGGTCGGGGAGGCATCACGACTAACTTTTTTCAGACGTTTCTAGCGCGCCCAGACCCCCTTCGTCAAGGACCTTGGTCGCCCTCCGGGGGGTTGCGGCCGGGACGGGCGTCCCGGGCTACAATCGTCATCGCTCGGTGATCACCCCCCTTTCCCGAGCTATCAGGGTCGCCGCCCGGGTCTTTTCTCCTTTCTGCCCGGGCGGCGGCTCGTCCATCCGCCACCGTCGGCGACGAGGGCCCCCGGCCCGGCCCCTCATCCGCCACCGTCGGAAGACCTGGACAACCGGCGACTCGCGCGCGGCGAATTCCGGTCCCGTTTTCGGCTCGTTTCCCGGCCCGCGCGCCGTTTCGCGGTCCCGAGGGGTCGTTTCTTCGGGGGATCGCGGGGCTGGACTCAGGAGCGCGCGTTTCGGTACCCGGGTGGCGCCGGCCGGCCGTTTCGGTACCCCGCGCGGCGCCCGCTGGACTCAGGAGCGCGCCGCGCAGCGACTGCAGGTACCCGCGCCCGGGCGTTTTGGTATGAAAAAAGAACCCCGGGCGCCTTTCGGTACCCGGGGTCGAAATGGCCGCGAAGGGGGTCTACGCGTCGTTTTCGTTTTCTCCGCGCGCGAATATGCGCACGCAGGCCTTCGCCGCCACGACCACCGCCGCCAGGGCGGCGATCGCGGCGATTGCGATTTCGTTGATCCAGAACTCCATCATTCCCCTTTCTTCGAGAGGTGCACGTTGTGGAACTCGACCCATCGGCTGCCCCTGCCGGCCAGCGGCTTGACCTGGAGGTCCAGCCTGCCGTACCTGAAGCGTTCCCCGACGACCTTGACGGCCACCGAGATGTCGTCCACCGCGACGAACCCCACCCTTCCGACGACCGAGCGGTGCTTCCTCTTGTCCGCGGCCGTGAAGGTCCTTGCCTTGTTCAGCGTTTTCTCCATCATTTCACCCTATCATCCGCCACCGTCAGCTCCACAGCCAGACGACGAACGCGCAGAACGCGAAAAATTGCAGCGTCCACATCAGGCCTCCCTGGCCGCCAGCCGCGCGAAGCGTTCCGCGCGGATGATGCCGGCCATGTGGTTCTCGGTCGGGGTCGACTTCTCGGTGGCCCACCCCGTCGTCGCGGCGCGGACCCAGAGCCTGTCGTCGGAGAATTCCCAGCGCCACCGGGCGCAGTCCTCGCCGATCCAGTTGACGTACGAGCCGGGCTCCACCCAGCGGGCGATCGACTCCATGAGGAGGTCCTCCTGCCCGCGCTTGTCGCCGTGCCACCCGGTGAGGACCATCCATCCGTCCCAGGCGTCGAGCGAGAACCCCATCTCGCGCAGGACCTCGCGCAGGTCGGCGTACTCGGAGAAGTCCGCCCGCATCCACGAGAACCACTTCTCCTCCTTGCCGTCCTCGCCCACGGTGCCGCCACGCTTCATCGTGGGCGGGCACTCGGCGTTGAACGCGCAGATCGCCCTGAAGGCGGCGTCCTCGTCCTGGGTCTTGATGCGCACGGAGATCTCCGTCGCCTCGATGTGGTACCCCATGCCGGCTACTTCCCGACGGCGCGTCGTCGCCTGCGCGTGCGCTTGATGATCGTCCTCACCTGGGCGGTGGAGAACTCGGCGCGCTTCTCGTCGTCGAGGCCGGAGGGATCCTCCACCTGCACGCTGATGGCGAACGCGAGCCTGTCGATCTCCTCGGCCGTCAGCTTGCGGTCGGCCGAGAACGAGACGGTCGCAACGTACGTGTTGGGCGTCTTGTGCTCGACGATCGGCTGCGTGTGCGTCTGCAGGGCCCGCATGATGGCGGAGAACTCGTTCTCCAGGTCCCTCACGCGCCTCGAGAGCTGCCTCTTCTTGTTCTTCTCGTTTTTCTTGGCCACTGGGGCCTCCTTTTTTCTTCTCATTGGAACATCCTATCGGCCGACCTGGCCGGTTGCAACCCCTAAGGGCACATCCGCCACCGTCGTCAGAAGATCCCCTCCCAGACCAGCGACAGCACCCACTCGGTGACGGTCGTCACGATCCCCCACAGGCGGGCGAGCGCGTCGGTCACCCTGCTCATCGCACGTCCACGGCGACGTCGCTCACGCCGAACCCTGGTTCGGCGTACGTCCCGCGCTCCTGTCGTCGCCAGGACCTCGGGTCCCCGACCCGGGTGGCGATGGAGTCCCTGAGGGAGTCGATCTCGTGCTTGGTGAGCGGGCGGCTCGCGGTGAACGCGACGCGGATCCGGTAGTCGGTCGTCGCCGCCCCGTCGTCCGCGACGAGGTCCCCGTCGAATATCGCCCTGATCAGGCGCTCGGCCTCGGCCGGCGCGAGGGGCCGCGTCATCGCCCCGGCCAGGTGGCGGAGCAGGTGGTCGAGCTGGGGCCCCGTCGTCACCGACGCGAGGGCGCCGACGAGGTACTCCACGGCGTTCTCGCCGTGGACGGTCCGCACCAGGGACGCGAGTTCGTTCTCCCTCCCGGCGTCGATCATGTCGGAGTCGGTCATGTCAGAGCTCGTCCCTGTCGAGGAGGTAGACCTGGTACACCGGGCCCGATGCCTTGGCGGTGACGACCCATCCGAGGACCTTTATCCTGTCGCTGTGGCTGTTCAGCTCGAGCTTGTTGCGCGCATAGACGCGGTCCCTCCGGGTGACCGCGGAATCCGCGGTCTCCTCGTACACGGTCCAGACCGATCCGACCGCCGAGCGGCTCGCGCAGACCCCCCTCAGCTTCTCGTACGCCTCGATGGTCTCCTTGGTCGGCCTCCCGTCGGCGCCGTGGACGGCCGGGAGGAGCGGGCCCACCGGGCCGTACTCCGTCCTCATGTCGTCGTGCACGCCCATGGCGTCGGGGCGCTGGGCGCGGAACGCCCGGAACTCCTCGCGGGTCGGGGTGCCCACCTAGGACACCCGCCTGACGATGCGGAACCCGCGCTCGCTGAAGTAGCAGGTGTCGCCGTACCCCTCTTGCGTGTGCTCGTCGAATGCGACCTCGTAGACGACCGCGCCGTATCGCCGCGCCTCGGCCATGTCGCTGGTCGCGTGCGCGATGCGCCAACCCGGCGGGTAGCCGCCCGTGTCCTGCGTCGTCGGCGTGGGGTGAACCTTGCGCGTGCGGCTCGGGAACGCCACGGGCGTGCCGTGGTACAGCACCGGGTCAGCCATCGTAGTCCTCGTCGTCCTCGTCGTCCTCGTACTCGTCCCTCGGGTCGCCCGCGCCCTGGTCGATGAGCGAAACGAAGCCCGCGTTCGGGTCGTCCTCGTTCTTCCAGACCGCCTGGATGAACCGCAGCGAGCAGGAATCCTCGTACCACTCGGTGAGCTGGTCGAACATCTGGTCGGGCGAGCCGGCGAAGGTGCGGTCGTCGCAGCCCCGGCCGTTGTAGTTGTCCCGGAACCACCTCGCCTGGGCCTCGTCCATGGCGAGGTAGATCTTGTGGCAGCCGTCGAACGCGATGAGGATCGCGTTCTCCGCGTGCTCGCGGGTCGCCGCCCAGCCCTCGTCCAGGTCGTAGGCGTCGTGCTTCTCGTAGTCGGCCTGGAGCTTCGTGCTCATTCGTAGTCCTCGTCTTCGTGGTCGTCGTCCAGGTCGCGATCCACCTCGAACCATCGCATGACGGTCGCGAGCAGGTTGTCGTAGTCGCCCGAGGTCGCCTCGGCGCGGAACGCCTCCCACTCGGAGTCGGGCAGGTTGGCGCGTCGCATGATGCGCCTGATGCGGCCGAGGATCGAGAAGGCGTTGCCGTCCTCGCCGACCATCGGGATGTTTATGTCTGGGTACTTTGTTTCCATGGCCACCACGCTACGATCCCACCTTGCCTCTTGCAACCTTTAAGTGTGTGACATTCTTCACAGCCTTGTGGGTTGCAACCAACAAGGCGGCCAGGTAGCGTTCGGGGGATGGACAACCAACGGATGCGATCGGCGGGGGCGTGATCGGGATCTTCGTCCGCGTCAGCACGCGCCTGCTGCTGGCCCGGGGCCACGAGCTGCTCCCCGTGAGCAGGACGCGCTTCGGTTCCCCGTGCAGGTTCGTGAGGGTGGTGGACCTGCTCGTGCACGTGGTCCTGCCCGAGGTGATCGGCGGCAGGCTGCCCGGGGCGGCCGACTACCTGCGCTCGACGTCCCCGAGATGGGGGAGGACCTGGCGCCATTGGTGACGGGTCATCCGCCACCGTCGGATACGGAGCCCCCCGGGGCTCCCGCGGCGGGCTCCGCGGTCCCGTTCCCCGTCGTCCCGCTCCGCGGTCCCGAGCGGCCGGCCGCCGTCGGCGGCCCGGCGCGCTGGACTCGGGAACGGCGCGCGTCGTGCCGGCGGAGAGGTTCGAACTCTCACTCTCGAGATTTTAAGTCTCGCGCCTCTCCCGGTTGGGCTACGCCGGCGACCACCATCCTACCGCGGCGCGCTGGACTCCGGAACGGCGCGCGGGCGCGTCTTCCCGCTAGGATGGGTGCCTGATGGGACACGATGCGAAGTACCACCGCGACTGGAGGCACAGGAGGAAGTACGGCGACGGCCCCAGGACGTGCGCCGAGCCCGGTTGCGACGTGGTCCTGAACTCGTACAACCGCAACCCGTGCTGCTCGCTGCACAACTTCGTCTACGCGAGGAGGAACCGGACCAAGGGGTTCTGACGCCCCCGGCTCACGGCTAGTCCTCCTCCCCGGCCAGGAAGGGCTTCAGGTGGAGGCCCTCGACTATGAACGCCGCGGTGCGCACGAGGCCGTTGGGCATCGTCACCTCGGCGTCCCACTCGCCGAGATCGGCGAGGCGTATCGCCTCCTCCGCGGTCCCCGCGAAGCTGGGGTGGACCGGGGGGTAGTGGTTGGACGACAGGTGCCAGAGCAGCTGCTGCCGCCTGGGCAGGCCGAGCTCGTCGCCGGCCTCGATCATTCCCTCGGTCGAGATGCGTCCCATCGCGTCACCAGCTCGCCTGGTAGTAGAAGTCGATGTCGCCCAGGGGGGCGGTCGTCTCCTCGGCCTCGATCCTGAGGCCCGCGGGCTTGCGGCCGGCCGAGAACCAGTCGTTCAGGACCGAGTTCATCTGCGACACGGTGTGCGAGAGGTCGCCCCAGTACCAGTCGTCGATCTCGTACGACCCGAAGAAGAACCCGTCCGTGGGCGGCAGCAGTTGCGCGGCCTTCTGCGGGTCCCTGTCGGCGAGCAGTTCCTCGCAGACGTGGCGCAGCGAGACGAGCCCCTCGCGGGGGATCCACATCTCGCGGCAGTCGTCCACGCCGTCCCGGGCGAACTCCCTGACGAACCATCCGTGGATGGCGTTGGCCTTGCGCCAGTACGCCACGCACAACGAGACGCTGCCGTTGAGGCCGACGCCGATCCCGCCGTCGGCCTTCACCGCGGACATCCCGGCCGCCTCCTTCACCGCGGCGAACTCCGCCCTGGCCTTCTCGCCGTAGAACTCGTACCCGGAGATGTGCTTCCTCGCGTAGAGGTATTGGTCGAGTCCCATTATTTCCTCCCCTTCTTCCCGTTCTTCTTCCTGGTCCTCTTCGCCCGGGCGGCCTCCTCGGCGCAGAGCTTCTCGTAGGCGCGGATGAGCGTCGTGAGCCGCACGCCCACGTCCTTGGCGAGGTACGGGTTGTCGTCGAGTGCCTCTCGCTCCTCGTCGCTGAAGTCCTCGTCGCTGAAAACGAACGTTCCGTCGGCGGCGTCGATGAGCGTGTCCGTTCCCGCGTGGTACACGTAGTAGGTGGTCTTGCGCTTCCTGGTCATTCTATTTGCTCCGTTTCTTCCTTGGTTTCTTGTCGGTCATCCGCCGCCGTTCGAGCTCGTAGATGGTGTCCGCCGCGGCGTCCGTCATCCAGTCGCCCAGGTTGGAGAACTCCAGCACCTTCTCGGCGGCCAGGAGCACGGCGTCCCACTGCTCGTCGGAGAGCTTCTGGTCGAGCATCCGCTCGAACCATTCCCTGTCCCACCAGGCCACGGCGACCTCGTCGGTCGCCGCGTACCTGCTGGAGAGGCTGTCCGTGATCGTGGAGATTTGCACACCGCCACGCTACGAGCCCGCCTTGCCCCTTGCAACCTTTAAGTGTGTGACGTTTTTCACACCTTTAACGGTTGCAACCAACAAGGCGGCCGGGTAGCGTTCCTGGCCTAGGAATGGAGGGGTTTATGAACGAACAGAACGAGGCCCAGGAGTACGCCCAGCACATCGCGGACGAGGTCCGCGCCCTGGACGCGGCCCTGTCCGGGGGCGAGGGGGCGGCCGACGCGCTGAAGTCCCTCGAGATGGACGACCTCGTCGACCACGGCGAGGATCCGTTCTCCCTGTGGGTGAATGAGACCGTCCTGGACGTCTCCGTGAGGGTGGACGTCAGGGGCTACGACCACGGGGCCACCGTGATCGTGCTGCGCACCTGCGGGGGCCCGCGGTGCGAGGTCGCGTGGGACAGCCACGACGGCCCGAACGTGGAGGTTTTCGCCTGGTGGGGGCACGACCAGGGCCGCGTCAGGCTCTACGTCCCCAACCTCGTCGCCCGTTTCGACGAGCTCGCGGGCCTGCACCACGTGGGGGCCTGAGGTGGGGCGCGACACGAGTTTCGCCCGCGCGGTGGAGGCGATCATCCACGACGTGGTCAGGCCCAGGGTCGAGCCCGCGCACGAGGAGGCACTCCTCGCCCAGATGCGCGAGGCCGGCGTCGAGCCCGACAGGCAGTCCGGCTTCTTCCATTTGTACAGGGCACTCGAGGGCGGCATCGCGTACGACGGCTGCGCGCCCGACCCATACGCGGGGATCGAGCACCCCGACTTCGCCCAGGCCGTCCGCGCGGGCTGCGCCCTCGTCCTGGTGTCCCACGGCTGGGCCGCCCCTGGCGACCTGCCCGACACCGCCCCGGCCGACCACCCCGGGAGGCGGAAGGTCAGGCTGAGCATCGTGATCGAGGGCCTGGACCGGATGACCTCCGTGATGCGTTTCGCCGACGACCCGGGCGACCCGCTCGTCGAGACCGACGGTCGCGGCGACCTCCGCGACGCGATTGAGTCGCGGATCCTGGACATCGTCCACTCGATGGGCTAGCGGCCCATCCGCCACCGTCGCACCCGCAAGCCCCCCGCGGCGCGTTTCGTTCCGCGGTCCCGACGACCCGTGACGGGCGCCGCAACCCTCCGCGGGGACGCGCGCGACGCGCTGGACTCCGGAGCGCGCCGCGGGTCGCCGCCGCGTGCGCGGCGCGGATCTACCCGAGGGCCGCATCTTGTTGGTTGCAACTCGCAAGAAGTGGCGATAGCGTTCGGGGCATGGAAAACGACAACCCTCTCTCCGAGAAGCAACAGGAGGACCTGGAGGACCTCGCCCACGAGTTGGAGCGGGCGATCCACTATTACCGGGGGATGCTCGACTCGATCCGCGGGGGCGGGTACTCGCCCGGGGACGCGCAGGTCGACTGGGAGCAACTCGCCTTCACCGAGGGCCTCAACCCGATGGCGGCCCTCGAGCAGTTCGCGCTGGGGGACCCGGAGCAATAGCGCGCCCCGGCGGCCACCGGCGTACGGCCGTGCCGTCCCGCGGCAAATCCGCGGTCCCGCCCCCGGTCGCCGCCGCGCCCCGACGCGCTGGACTCCGGAGCTGAGCGCCCCGCGCGCAACCCGCCCCGGCCGCCCCCGGCCCGCCGCGTGACGTGGATCACACCCTTGTGGGTTGTAAGGTGCTAGGTTCGTCCGTAGCGTGGTTGGCAGGAAAAGGGAGGCAGCAATGTCCACAGTGAGGGTAAAGGTGAAAACGAGCGTTCTCATTTCTCACCTCGAGAAGGGTCTTGCCGAGCGGCACGCCCGCTACAAGAACAGAGGAAGGGAACAGGCCGAGTACGACAAGGCGATCGAGGCGTACAACCGCGCGGTCGTCAAGCTCGTCAGGGCGGGCAAGGTCGAGGTCGGGGAGGCGTCGAGGCTGGCCTACTACGACAGGTCGAAGGAGCGCGGGAACAAGATCGGGTTCAACGTGGTCGTGTTGCTGCCCGCCGGGTCGCTCCCGGAGGAGCCGGAAGCCCCCGAGACCTACCAAGATTACGAGTACAGGCGGGAGGTCGAGGAGATTTCGCAGGCGATCCGGGTGCTCAGGCTCACGGACGATCAGACGGTGAGCGCGAGCACCTACAACTCGGTGGCGAAGTACCTCTGACCCCCCGGGCCGCCCCGGCGGCCACCGGCTCTTCCGCCACCGTCGGGATACCAAGGCAAGCGCGCGCGGCGCGCCCCGTTCCGCGGTCCCGACGGTTTCTTTCTTCCGCGCACTCCCGCTGGACTCCGGAACGGCGCGCGCCGAGTCGATCGTAACCTGGGCGTTTTTCGCACGTCGACTGACATCCCGGGGACGCGGCGCTCCCCGGTCCCGTCTTCGGGGGACGCGGCGCTCCCCGGTCCCGTCTTCGCTGGTTTCGTCGCGCGTGCGTCGCGACCGGTGTCGAGACGGCTTCCGGCGAAGGTCTGGTGGGGCTTCCGCGCGTCGGCGCGACGGGCTGGACTCCGGAACGGCGCGAACGGTGCGTCCTGGCCGTCGGCGGCCTTTTTGATCTTCTCGGCCCGCGGCTCCGCGGTCCCGTTTTTCGCCTTTTTCGCCTTTTTCGTCGTTTCCCGGGTTTCGTCCGCGGCGGGCTGGACTCAGGAACGGCGCGTCGACGCCCCGGGGCCCGGGGTGCTCACTTGCTGTGTTCCGGGAATTTCAGCTTTTCCTTGCGTATGTCCGCCGACGCCCCCAGCGGGCTCCTGTCCATCATCCCGTTGGTCCTCAGCCAGTCCGCCAGCACGTTCGCGGCCCGGTGGAAGTCGTCGACGCTGACGGACATGTCGCGCGCCGTCTCCTCGAAGCCCTCCCTGTTGTCGGCGAATTCCGACCATATGTCTCGCATCGCCTCCGCCCCCGTCACCGGCCCGTGCCAGTAGCTCTCGCGCAGGAGCGCGACGAGGTCCTGCAGGATCTCCTCGGGCGTCATTTTCTCTTCCATTTCCTACCTCGCGTTATAGTCTCGGTGTGCAGTACAGGTGCTTCTTTTGCGACATCGTAATCGCCGACGTGAAGGCCTCCGGGGTGGCCCGCAGGGTGGAGTGCTGGCTCCCGGTGGGCAAGACGAGCGGCGCCATGGGGGTCCAGGAGAGGTTCATCTACGCGCACAGGATATGCTGCGAGAGCGGCAGGGTGGTCGCATCGCAGGAGTCGCTGTTCTAGCTCCAGAGCCAGACCACGAAGACGCAGAACGTGAAGAACGTGAGGATCTCCATCAGCTGGCGACCGCCGGGACTCCCGCGTCCTTGTAGCTCGTCCGCCCGGTGGTCCTCCAGTTGGCGGTCTTCCTGCGCTCGAACCTCTCGTGCCACTGCTCGATCTCCCTCCAGTCCCAGATGATGCCCATGGACAGCTGCTTGACCGGGACCGGGAAGTCCGCGTGGTGCTTGTGCCACCCGTGCACCGTCTTGCTGCTGGTGCAGTTCAGCCTCTCGGCGATCTCGCGCGCGCCCACCAGGTCCTCCACGCGCGTCAGTTCAGTCTCTTCCATTCGTTCCTCCGGTCCTTGACATCTTCTCTATCGTCTCGAGCAGGGTGTTCCACTTCCCGAGGTTGGCCAGCACGGCGAGGTCCTGCCCGCTCCGCACCGCCTTGCCCTTCATCTCCAGTCGGAACGAGGGGTGGTTCATCATCCCGGCCGCCGAGTCGTCCGCCCCCTCGACGAACACCCACGCGGGGTCCGTCTGGTAGTGGATGCCGTTGGTCTTGTCGCAGACGATCGGGCGGCCCGCGCCCGAGCCCACGATCACCAGGCACCGCTCCAGCGGAACCGATTCCCCGGTGAGCGAGTTCACGAGGTAACCGAGCGAGGTGCTCACGGCCTGACCACCCACGCGTCCATCTGCTCGTCGGTCAGGCCCGTCGTCTCGCCGTCGTCGGCGAGGCCCGTCAGCACGACGTCGCCCACGATGTGGTCCGTGTCCGCCCCGAAGGTCCTGTCCCAGAGCCTCTGCGCCATGGCGTTGTGCGGGAGGCCGTGTATCTTGCCCTCCTCGTTGCACCAGAGCGTGACGTCGTCGTTCAGGTTCACGGCCTGGACGTAGCCCCCGACCGCCCGTTGGAGCTGCTCGAGCTCGTTCAGGCCCAGGTCGAAGATCGTGATCTGCCCGCGCGTGGTTATCTTCACGGCTTTCTTCATGGCGTCCCCGTCAGTCCACGACCACGAAGCGGTCGCCCGCCTCCTCGACCAGCCCGAGGTGCCCGCCCGAGTCCCAGCGCACGTGCACGGTCCCCGTGCAGTCCACGGCCGTGACGACGCCCTCCTCGCCGGAGCGGAGCCTCGTCCAGGGGTCGTCGGTGGCGACGAGCCTGATCCTCCTGCCCATCAGGGCGTCGCGCATCGTCCCCACGTCGAGGGTCATTTGCGTTCCTGCACCCGCGCCCGCCAGCGGGTCAGCAGCGTCTCGAGTTGCTCGGGTGTGCAGACGCTCGCCAGCGCGCCGACCAGGGCCTCGACGGCGTTGTCGCCGTAGCGTTCCCTGGCGACCCTGCAGAGCTCGTTGATCACGTGGGTCTCGTTGATCACGGTCATCGGTCGTCCCCCCGGCGCATCCCGTACGCCCTGCGCACGGCCTGCCTGTCCCTCTCGTCCCTCGCGCCCTTGTCCTTGCCGACGAGGTACGCCATGCCGACCAGGCAGCTGAGCCCGATGGCGGGCAGGAACGCGAGCAGGCTCACAGCTCCTCCGCCTCGATCTCGTTGGCCACCCCGTCCATGTCCCAGCCGTAGTACTCCTTGAGGATCCTGGAGGCCGCGATCTCGGCCTGCTCCTCGTCGGCGGCGTAGACGGTCGTCGTCGTCACGAAGTAGTCCCCCGCGAACTGCACCCTCCACGCGCTCATCAGAAATCCTCCAGCATCTGCTCGGCGGCCTCCTGGATCGTCTCCGCGTTCGCCTCGGCCCCGAGGCTCCAGTCCTCGTCGGGGTCGTCGCTCCACGCCTCGACCCAGTCGATCGTTCCGTCGCCGTGCTCGCCGTGCTCCGAGATCATCGATATGACCCACCCGAGCAGCTCCGATCGCCGCGTCGATTCGTACTTGGCCACGCGCTCCCTGAGCCATCCGCTCTCGCTGGCGTTCCGGCCGAGCGTCTTGAACGCGTCGGCCCTGTAGGTGGTCCCCAGGCCGTGACCCGTCGTGTGTCCCATGCCAGACGAAACTATCGCCCATCCTTGTGGGTGACAACCCCTAGTGGTGTGACGTTTGTCACCGCCGCTTGCGGCGGCCGGGGCCGTCATCCACCACCGTCATCTCGACGGGGGTGGAGCTGTGCGCGTCCTTGTTGTGGCACACGACCTCGGTCGCCCGGACGTGGATCTTCGCGACCTGCCCGCACTTCGGGCAGCTCCAAAAGAATGTAGATTTATTCGTGGTAGCCATACGGTTAGAGAATACAGGGGAACTAGCCAATCCACAACCCGTAACTCACGGACGGGCTACGCCGCGCGACAACGCCAATCCCCGGGGTGGATTCCCACGCTGGACTCCAGAACGGCTCCGGTTCGCGGCGAAGGGCCGCTCCAGTCCAGGTCGTCCGTGAAGCGGCGTTCGAGAGCCTCCGCCGACGAGACGACCCGGACCCAAGCGCGGAACCGATCGGCGGTTCCGACGGGCGACCGCCGCCGGGTCTTGACTGGACCGGTGGTCCGCGTCAAACCGTTCCACTACCCGAACGGCTGCTCCTCGGGGAAGGGCATTCCCCGGTCCCGCTCGCCTGAGCGGCGCCGAGAAAGACACCGAGGACTTCGTCCCGATTTCTCGTCGCCGACTGCTCGCGGTCCCCCCTCGCCCGCCGCCTCGAAAACTCGGCGAACCCCTTCGCCGAGTTACTTGGGTCGCCGTCGGCTGGCGACGGCTCCTCCAGTTCTTCGGCGGACGCGCTCGGGGTTTGCGTCGGTTCAGTGGACCCGTTGTTTAGACGGGTGCCACTCGCCCTCGGATTGCTCGCAGGCTCGCGCTCGGGCTCGCCACTCACTGCGTCCCCGCTCCGCTCGTCTCCGACGACTTCGATCGGGCTGAACCAGACGCAAACATTATGACGCGCGCGCGGCCCCTTCATCGTCCGGTTCCGCGCTCCGCGCGTCCCCTGACCTGCTCGGTGCCGACGCGCGCTCCCCAGTCCCGACCCCCATCACGGGCGACCGCCCGCTGTGTCTCCGTGGGCAACTCGGTCGCCTCCCCGGGTATGGGGGCTCCCTCGCCGTTCTCTCTCGACCCTCGCTCACCTACCGTCGGACAAAGGGAATCCGTAGGGACCCCGCCCTCACGGCTTCCTGCCGACCCGGCTCGCTCTCCGCAGGCGGCTACGCGTCGCTCTCTCGTTTAGGCTCGATCGCTCCGCGGGCGGGTCTCGTTGCCGGCCGCCTCTCTCCGCGTTTCCAACCCTCCGCTCCGCTGCGGGCTCTGCGGTTAGCCTGCGGCCATCCTCGCCTCCTCGTTGCAAACTCGTCGGTTCGCGCTACGTGCGGCTCTCGCTTGGCGCAGAGTCCTCCGGCCCTGCGCTTTACGGTGTTGTAAGCAGTACGAAAAACCGTCCTCGCCGCGAGCGGCTCCGATCTCCGGCTCAACGCTCACCATGTAGTTCCGCGTGCCCCGTGCCGGTGCCCGCTACACCATGGTTCGCTCCGCAGGTCCGGAAATATCCTCCTCGTCATTTCCGGCTGCGCCCGCCGTGCTAGGCGACCGCGTCCTTTTGGGAACGGCTAAGACCCGAAGGGTCCCGCGCCGCCGCTCGCTAAAGCGACGCTTTCCGTCGAACGCTCTGCCGTCCGCCGTCGCAACGATCTCGTCCGGTTGTTCCGTACACCCAAACACCGTCGCTCCCCCGAACGACCCACGCCGATAACACGCGGTCTGCTCTCAAGCCCCGCTTCGTCGTGTAACGGCGTCCTCCGGATAACACCTCCTCGCTACCACGCCTCGGTTCGCTGCGCGAACACGCTCCGCTCTCGGCTCGTAACGCTCGTCCGGTTTTCCTGCGAACGACCATTCACACGACTCCGCGGTAACACCAGCACCAGCACCAACTCACCAGTCCCGTGCCCGGTCCTCACCCAACTCCCCGGCGGGTCGGTGCTTCGTAAATCCTCTCCGCGACGCCAATCTCCTCGTTGCTGGGTCGCTCGCCCGACGCTTCGCTGCTCGCTCTTCGCTGCGCGCCTTAGAGCGCTCCGCCACGCACTCGTCGACGCCCGCCATTTCGCATTCTGCGTCGCTCCGAGTCCGCACATCCGTGCGTCCTCCTCGTTCCACGAATGCGGCCGGGCGCCTCGCTACGGCTCCACTCGCCGACGGTTGCTCATCCCACAACGATTCGTATAGACCTCATCGTGGTGGGCCTCGCAAAAACCACGCTTCGCTCCGTCGGTCCCCTTTGACGGTTCCCTCGCTCGATGGGGGTCGCTTCCGCTTCCCCATCTTGCGCAAAGGCTCGGGCCCAGCACCGACTTATCGACGCCCTGCGGGCGTCGGCGCTACGCGCCCGCCTTGTTCCTGAGTCCCGTACCGGTTGCCCGGACGAGCCAAAGTCCGACCGTCTCCGTCACCTCACCACTTTCGGTATCTTTACCAGTTCCGCTCCCGAAAGTAAAACGTTCCTACGAACGCAGTTTCGTCCATCATCACCGTTTGCTCGAACGACCGCTTGTCCTGCGCCGCGTGCCGCTCTGCAGTCCAGCGCGACATTCTCGCCAAACGAGTTACAGATTGACTACACGCTTTCTTTGTCACATTTGACTTGTCGATCGCTCCCTGAGTAAAGTACCTGCCAGTGGTTCGGTGAAGAAAGCCGGTCTCCCCGGTCTACAGTCCCGAAATTATTCCGCTCCCACGTACTAGCTCCCTCCGGTCCCTAGAACCTGGATCGCAAACCGAGAACAGGTCTAGAGTCCCGCGCCCCGTCAGGCCCGCTTACCGTTCACGCGGCGACCCACCCCGCTCGTCCTCGCCTTTCGCAAGGGCTCCTGCGTCGCCCTGCTCACAACGCTGCCTTAGCGGACGCTCACTCGCTCGCCCCGGCTCGCTCCGTCGCTCCCCAGCACGGCCCTCTCGTCGACAGACAGACTACGCCAATAACGACAGGTAACCTGGTCGCAAAGAAGCCCCGGTTCGGAGAAAACTGAGCGATTACCTGTCGCCATTTCCCCTGCTAGTCGACGAAAGTCGGCTAGCGTCTCGTCCTCGCTCCCTGCGCACGACAGTCCCGCTCCTCTCCACCGACCTCGCTGCTCGACGCCTCAACGGCGCAATCTTCGCTTACATGGCATTACAGCAGGCTATTCCCTCCTCGCGGCGAGCCGGCTCCGCTCCTCGTCGGTCACATTCACGGGCTGACTCCAGTCACGCTGGCTACCGTGGCCGCCAGCCCGTGACGGAGCATCCCTCCCATGTCACCTCCTCGGACTTCGTCGTCATAGCACGCTTCCATGCTCCTGACGCGAATCGCTTGGTCTCTCGAACGACGCCCCACCGATGGCGCCGTTCTTCGTTCCGTTCCGCGGTCCACAACACTCTCGGGTGATCCCCGGTCCCGCTCCGCTCCACCGACCTCCCTGCTCGACACCCGATTGGTGCGAGCGTTGCTTATGAATGTTGCGCACTTTTCCTTCCTCCTCCCGGCAAGCCGGCTCCGCTCCTCGTCGGTCTCACCACGGGCCGTTCCAGTTGCGAGCACTACCGTGGTCGTGCTCCACAACGGAACGTCCCTAGCGAGTGCAGCCTTCGGCCGCAGCACCTCCTCGGATATCGTCGTCAGGAAATGACGCTACACACTTCATCGCAAACCGTTCGGTAACTCTCGACCGACGCCCCCACCGATGGCGCCGTTCTTCGTTCCGCTCCGCGGTCCCCGGTCCCGACTCACAGCACGGGCGACCACGACGCCATTCCCCTCGTCGCTTTTGTAGAGAATCGGTCCGGCATCGGCGCCGAGCCTCGCCTCGATAAACATTGACCGCTGGCGCTCAGCGATCCGTCACTCACTTCGTCGTGCCGCCTCGTCCTCGCTTATACGCTGCAATGTTTTCGCCGTTCTCTACATCGCTCCTCGGAGTAACGAGCGTCGTTGCTCAGTCCCGACCGCTCGGTCCTCGTTCCCGGCGGCTAGGCCTCCGACTGCGTCCGAGACGGTCGGTAGACCAAGGGCAACACCAGGGCAGGGCAACACCAGGGCAGGGCAACACCAACGCCGACTGAAGTTCTCCGACTCGGAGTCTCGGCCAGTTGCTGCGACGGACGGGGTCCTTCTCGCAACGCGTCGCTGCGACGGCTCAATCCGACGACCGGCCGTCGGGGGCCTACGAGCAATGACTGCGTCCTGCTCGTTCTTTACGGATACGCAGTCACCGGGGTAACTGCCGTCGTGCTTCGCATAGCGTGAGCCCTTCGGTCCACCGCTACGACGGCAACTACCTCGACGCTCCGTTCCCTCGACTCCAGAACTTCAGTCCCGCTCCGTCCCGCTCCACCGTCTCACTCGTCAAATCCGTGCCGTCTTGACGTCCTCTTCCCCCGGCTTTGCGTGACCGGGCTGTCCTCGCATCCTGCGGACGGCTGCGCCCCTCGCTCTGCGTCGGAGTGACTGAGTAGACCGCACGACTACCGTGCCCGTCGTTTGGCTACCAGTCACCCGATTGCGCCGTTCGGGCTTCGTCGGCCGGTAGCGCAAAGCAGGCGGTCCGTAGACCGTTCGACTGCCGCCTTGAGCCCCCCCAGCGCGGGGTCACAAGGCTTCGTTCCGCTCCGCTGTCCCGCTCGGTCCCCGCCCCGCACGCCCCCAACGCGGCGCCAGACCCCGCTCCGGGCTCGCCTAGTGCAAGACCTCGTCGCTTCGCCCCTCGGCCTGCACTCACACTGAATCCCCATTCTTTCCTCGCCTCGTCCCGACTCGGCTTCGTCAAGAAACGGGATTCGACGCGGCGGCGCTCACTTCGGCGACGCGTTGCAGCCGCCTCGCGACCGCAGCAGCGGCCCGTTATCGACTCGCCCCTCGCTGCCCGTGCTCAAGAGCCCCGCCCAGTCACAGCCTCGCATGCCCGTCGCGCGGGGATTGAAGTCCGTCGCCATTCACTCTCGCAATGCCTCGCGGCCTGCTCGCCCCGCTGAATCTCGTCTGCGCCTAGCCTCGCCCCGGCTCGGCGTCGTCCCAGAAACGATTCCCCGAAGATGCGACGTTACGCATGTTCGCTCCTCGCCCTGCTCGTCCCTAACAACGCTCCACTCCCCATCTTCGGTCGCAGCCGTTCGTGGTGCCCTCGTGCATGTTCCGCTCCGATGCGTGCGTTCGTGCCTCACACGGCGTCGCTGCACGACGCCTGCACGCACGGAGCTCCACGTTCCCTCGGCCACGGCTTCGCCGCGACTCTGCGGTTCCTGAGTCCCGACGGACGCTCCTGCTTGCCGACGCAATGACGAGCATTGCGCAGCGCTATCTTTTGCCTGGTTGACTCGCAACGACGCCCGCCCAAGCCACCCGCGGCCAGGGCCTTGGCGGCAGACCCTCGTCCCCTCAGGTTCGTCAGCTCCGTGGCCGCTTCCGGCCCTCTCGTGGACTCTGGTTGGTTGCCGTCTTTTGCGAAGTCAATTCGGGCAATCGATAGACGCATCCGCTCGCCTCGAATCGTTGCTCCGCCCACCGCGCTCCGCGATTCTCGCGCCCCCGGTAGGTCAAGGGCAGGTCGAACACCAGAGTCACTCTGGAGTCCAGCCCGCTCGCAGATCTCATTCGCTCTGCTACGTCTCGCTCGGCTCAGCGACTGCCTCGCCTCCGGCTTGCGGCTGCACGCCTCGCTCGCCGCAAGCGGCTTCGCTTCGCTCCTCGACGCATAGGACTCGTCGCTCTCGCTGCGACTGCGCAAATGTCGCCCCTCGAGCCCGCGCTCGCTGCGCTCGCGTTGCGTCGTCAATCGCTTCGTTCCTTGCGCCCTTCTGGTCTCGCCTGCGGCGCGGACCAGAGCGGGTTATAGTCTCCTCCTCACCCTCGTGGCTAACGCTCATCAACGCCCTCGCTCACGCTCGGCCGTGATGCTGTGACTACGGGTAGTGTTCGCCATCCTCGCGCCCCTGCGGGGCAAGTCGGCTCGGACGATCCCTCCGGTGGCTCTCGGGCTCAGGGCGCCGACGATTCGTTGCACGACTCGTTTGGCGCACTCGCTCCTCGCACGACTGGCGACCTTCTTTGCGAACCCTCCGGGTTCAGCACGGCCGGTCTGGTCTACCGCACCTCCCGTGATCCTCTCGCCCGACGCTCAGAGCGCTCCTACTACCAACTCGTCTACAGCCGCGTCCCCCGCTCACTCGATCTGCTCGCTGGTGCCCGCTCGCCCCTCGCAACGGCTCCTGCGTCGCCCCGCTCGAGAGAAGCTCGCTGCGTTCCCCGGTCCCGTCGCTCCGCTCCGGGAAATGCCACCACCCGCGAGACCGCCACCGTCGGATCCACTCACCGCGAACGCCTGACCGGCGTCGCGCCTCACCCCGAACGCCCCGCTCGCGCCACTCGTCCGAAGGACTTCGGGCGCGTCCCCGAACTTGCCCTCGCGACGTTCGGATACCGCTCATTGGCGTTCGTGTCCTTGAAACGCGACGGTCTTCCTGACCGCTCGGAGTTTCTGGGTCGCGCCTACGAGACGCGCCGACGACGGGGTTCGCTCAAGGCGCTTCGCGCATTCGGCGAACAAACCCCCGCCCGATCCCTCCCGGCAGCCGAAGCTTCGCCCCGGCGCTCCGTGGGGACAGGTAATCCGTTATCGTCGTCGCTCGCGACAACGAAATCCGCTGCCAAGGCAGCCGCGGTTGCGGGGGCCCGTCGCTCATCAGGTTTCATTCGGTGCGTTCGTCTCGTCTCGCCTGAGCGTTTCTTCAAGACGCCACCCTCGTGCGGATTGCTGGGAGCCCGTTTCACTACCGCCAGACGCCGGAGCTCTTCTGCCCTCCGCTCGCTACGTCTCGGGAGCGCCCAAGAGATCCGCCTCGCCCAAAGATGGGCGCGGTCCGCTCACAGCCTGCCGGCTGCCTAAGCGGCGCCGACATGCCAGGCTTCGCTACGGCACTTCGGGCTGTGCGGGCTGCTCTTCGCATCCGTGTCCTCACCCTTGGTTCGTCCCCGTGCTGGGTCGCGCCGCGGCGCTCCACGCACGGCACTTCGTGTGGCTGCAGAAACGACACGGCTTCGACTTCGTCGTCCGGTGGCTAGCCACGCTCACGAGTCCCGACATCGTCGTCGCCGAATACTAGGAGCACATCCCGGTGAAGCGTTTGAAGACGAACGTCTTCTGCCGCTTACCCCTTGATGTCGCCCTTTTCTTCGAACGAACGACTCCCGTCACTCGGTAGTCCCGTGGGTACTAGCTCGCTCCGCTCACTAGAACCCGGACCACTCTCGTGACGAAGGGCAGAGCAGGGCAGGTCCGCAGTCCCGCCCAGTCGGCGCCTCGCATGCCCACCACGCGGGGACAGGCACTCGTCTCGCTCGCCTCTCGCAACGCCTAGCGGCCTGCTCGACACGCTGACTGCACCTACCCCACTCGCTCGCCCCGGCTTGCTTCGTGGCGTTGGGTTCGTCCCTATTAGATCAAATCTGGCCTCGCAACCGTCAGTTTCCCGCCGCTCGCTCGCTTCGCTTCGCTCGTCTTACGGCCTCGCCCTGGTCTCGGCCTCGGCAAACTTCCGGTTGACCCGACTCCGTCCGGTCCTCCCGGCTCGCTAGATTTCATCTAATCGTCGCTACCTGCTCTCTCGCCGAGTCTCGTTGCGGAGTCCCGCCCAGTCGGCGCCTCGCGTACCGTCCACGCGGGGATCTGGCACCTCCCGTGCACTCGCCTCTCGCAAGGGCTGGCGCCCTGCTCGCACGCTTCCCCAATCTCGGCTCGTCACTGCGCCCCGGCTTCGTATCCTCACCTCGCCATAGGGACACAACCGTCCACGCGGACCTGCCGCCTCTCGTCGTCCTTACGCTGTCGCTCGCACAGCGCCACCTCCCGAACAATGCCCGCGTAAGGACGAAGAGATTCCCCCGCTTTGGCCGGTTCTGACGCTGCCCGCTCGTAACGGTCGGTTCCGTTGCGGAGTCCCGCCCGGTCGCGGCTGAGAGATCCCCCGCGCGGGGTCTCGTCCCGACCCAACCGGCCTCTCGCAAAGGCTTGCGCCCTGCTCGCACGCTGGTCGAAAGCTCCGGCTTCGACCTCGCTAATCGAAGCTCACTACGTAGAAACTTCGACCTTTTTTTTCGTTAACCGGCCGTTCGCACTGGCGATCCCCGGTCCCGCTCCGCTCAACCGATCTCGTTTCGCGACGACTGCGTCGCGCAACGCCTTCTGCCTATGCTCTGCGCATTCTTCGTGCGTCGCGGCAAGCCGTCTACGATCCAGATGACTCACGGCTACGGGAATTCAGGTCGCTCCATTACCGTGGACTTTCCGCGACCGAACCTCCCTCCGCCGGTCACATCCGGACTCCTCCGAAGAAACCGCAACGCAACTGGCAGTCAGCGATACTCGATCTCTCGAACGGCGCCCCCGCCGAGTGCGCCGTTCCTCGTTGCGCTCCGCGGTCCCGCGTCCACCCTCGCTCGCCCGGTTAACGAAAAAAAAGCTCAAAGCCTTTCTCCTCCGGTCGCCTTCGATTAGGACCACTAGCGGCCGGTTGGGTCTGCTCGGACGAAGCTCAAGAGTCCCGCCCAGTCGGCGCCTCGCATGCCCACCACGCGGGGTCGGGCACCGGTCGCCCCTCGCCTCTCGCAAGGCCTTGCGCCCTGCTCGCACGCTTCCTTTGCGATCCCTCCTAGCCTCGCCACGACTCGGCGTCGTTCGGGTACAGCACGGCCTTTCCCCAGACGCAGACTCCGCCTCTCAAGTTTGCTGCGCAAACCGTCGATTCCCCCGCTTACCGGAGAAAGAACAGCTACCAACTCGTGGCTCCCGGTCTCGTCCTTGAGTCCCGCACGGTCTCCGGCGGGCACCCCTCCTCCCACTCCGCTTCGCCAACGCCCGCGCAAGCTTGGCGTGGCGAGACTCAAAGCAGGGTTCGCTCCGTTCACCCTGGCGTCACGCTACGTCCCGGTCGGAAACTACTCACGCGGCGTCCTTGAGTCCCGCGCAGTCTCCGGCGGGCACCACTCACTGCACTTCGCTTCGCCAACGCCCGCGCAGGCTTGTCGTGGCGAGACTCTGAACATCGTGCGCTGCGCTTACGATGTTCGCAGGGTTCGCTCCGTTCACCCTGGCGTCACGCTACATTCCGCTCGGAAACTACTCACGCGGCGTCTTGCCCCGACCCGATCGTCCTCTCGCAACGGCTGGCGCCGTGCTCGCACGCTGGTCGAAAGCTTCGCCACGACCTCGTCATCGACCGTTCGCTACGCAAAAAAATTTTGAAGTTACGGTCGGTCTCCGACGCTCTCGGGCGATCCCCGGTCCCGCAGTCGCTGACTCCTCAAGTCGACGAAGTCCGACTTGCTTCGCCAAGCGACTTCGCGGTCCCGTGTCCACCCTCGTTCTGACCGTAACTTCAAAGTTTTTCTTGCTTCTCTCTCTTGTCGATTTACGATCGCTACCGGACGATCGGGTCTGCCTGAACTCGGCAGTCCCGTCGACGGGCGCCCCGCTGAAGCCCCTCTGCGAGGGAGCCCGGGGTCGCCACGTCTCCGGGAGTCTTGCTCCACGCCCTGCGCTCTGGCGGCCGGACGCTATAGCCCGCTGCGCTGCGCTCCGCTAAAGCACCGCGCGCCTGCGGCTAAGCCCCAGCGCACGACTTCGTCAGGCGCTGGTTCTTTCTCCTCGTCCGCCAGAACGCTCGAAAATCCCCGCACTCAGGAGCCCCGCTGGGATTCGCCCTCAGAGTCCTCGGTTTGTGACGACTTCGCCGCACTCATCCCGCTCTGACGATAGGGGCGGCACTGGCGAAGGGACCGCCTGTCGCACACGCCTCGCGATGCTCGTCCGCGCGACTGCCTTTCCTATTCGTCCACGTCGTTTGCCGGCACCGGCAAAACGCTGCACTCCGCTTCACCAACGCCTACGCAGGCTTGGCGTGGTGAGACTCGAACGTTGCGCGCTGCGCTTACGATGTTCGCATGGTTCGCTTCCGTTCACCCTGACGTCACGCTACGTTCCGCTCGCCGCCGCGGATTCCCTCGGACCCCGCCCGCTGTAGCCTGCTGCGCAAGGGCAACGCGTGCTTCTCGAATCCCAGCGGTAGGTCAAGAGCCCCGCCGTGGTTCGCCCCACGTTCCCTCGGTTCGCGACCGCTTCGTGGCGCTCACATCGCTCCGACGATCGGCAAAGCCTGTGCGTGCCAGGGCACGCATCGTCTGCGTCGTTTGTCGCCGACTCGAACGATATCCGTTCTCGCGACTTCCGCCAAAACGCTGCACTTCGCTTCACCAACGCCCGCGCAGGCTTGGCGTGGTGAGACTCGAACAGGGTTCGCTTGCGTTCACCCTGACGTCGCGCTACGTTCCGCTCGCCGCCGCGAGCCGCCTCGGGTGCCCTGAACCACGGCGGTAGGTCAAGAGCCCCGCCCGATCGGCGCCCCGCGTGCCGTCGCACCGGGATCAATGTCCTTCGCCGCGATCTTTCGCAACGCCTTGCGCCGTGCTCACTTTCCTAAATCCGCACGCCTTCTCGCCTCGTCCCGACTCGGCTTCGCGCCGATGCCGATTTGCCCTTAGGATGCCGCTCAATGGGTCTCGTTCCTCGACAAGCTCGTCCTCGTCCCCCTCTCGCTACTCCTAAGCGCCGGAGACGATCGCGGTGACCGAGGCGCGCTCGCTGCGTCGGAACCGACGCTCAGCCACGCGCACCCCCGATCACGGCAGAGCCGCGACTCACCGAGTTCGCCAAGCACCAACACCAGAGTCCCGCCGTCATCGGCCCCGGAACTCCTCGGCTCGCCACGACTGCGTCGGGCTCGTCGCGCTTTGCCCTTATGGCTAAAGACCGGCGCGGGGCCCGCCTTTCCGTGAACGCCTGCGGCATCGCGTAATCTTTCAGCCATACGGCAATGTCTCTCGTGCCTCGGCTTCGCCAGGGCTACGCCAGCGGCGGTCGAGACACCGCTAATTCCCTCGAAGACCGTCGGAGCCCTCGCGGTGCTCGGTCTCCACGGCTTTCCCGATTCCGTCGGTAATCAGTCCCGTTCGCTCCGCTCCGGGTGTCGGAACGCAATCCACCGGATTGCGGACGAACCCCCATCACGCCCGCCGTGCCTTGCTCCGCTCCGTCTACGCCCGGCGGGCGCAGGGCCCGATCCGACCGTGGGCGGTTGGTCGGACCGGGCGCGGCCCACTGCCCCCAACACTCCGTGGCTCCGCTTTCTCCGCCGTTGCGTTGCTCCGTGGCTCGCGCCTCCTCCGCAACTCCACTCGCTACGTCGCTCCCGCTCACTGCGTGTCATTCCGTGGGCCTGCCGACTCGCTCTTGCCTACTACGTTGCTTCCGACGCTCCGCAGGCTCCGCTCGTCGCCCCGTTTGCTCCGCCCCCGGCTCCGCATACCGCTCCGCTCGTACGCCCTCGCTCGTCGTAAATGGCGGACGACCCACCGGGTCGTACGAACGCCCTTCCCGCTCGCCGTACCTGCGTCCGACGAGCGCCGGTGCCCTTCCGACCGTGGGCGGTTGGTCGGAAGGGCGCCTCGCTCGCCCGTGCTCCACGGACTCGCATTCCGCACGAAACGCTCCGGAATCTCTCCTCCGCTTGCTCCGTGCTCGTCCCAGCCCGCACTGGCTCTCTCGGTTGCTCGCTCGCCCGTTGCTCCGACGCTCCGCTTTCTCCGCTACTCCGCTCGCGAGGTGGCTCGCTCGCCCGTCGCTCCGACGCTTCGCTTTCTCCGCTACTCCGCTCGCTCGCTAGTCCCGTCGCTTCGCTCCGGGGCGGTGCGTCATACTTGACTCGCGTGGGGCGGTTAAACGAAATACGAACGACTTCGGGCATTGAGCCCTCGTCATTCGTTCACGCATCGTCTCGCAACGAGCACCGCATAGCGGGCGCACCCGTGGGCGGTTGGGTGCGCCCAGGCTCGCTCGTTCCGCTCGATCTCGCCCATCCTGCGTACTTCGCTCTCCTCGGTCGCCGAGTTCCTCGGCGTCTCGTCGCACGTTCGGCAGCACGCAGGCGGGAACCGGCGCAGGACACGCCTCGCATCGGAGACCTGCGGTCTCGGCGATGCGTTCCCTAATTGCGTTGTGCCGCTTACTCCCCCGACGCATTCGTTCCCTGCGGTCTCTCCGCGCAGGGGACTGACACTCGACGCTCGTCCGTGGACTCGATCTCACTCCTCTCGCTCGCCGGTCCCGACCGTCGTCACGGGCGACCGTCGCCACCAATCCGCAGGCTTCGCTGCAGGCTTCGCCTGCTCCGCCTGCGGACCTCGCTGGTTCGCTGGCGCTCATGCTCGGCACTTCGTGTTGGGGACGACTGCCAGGGTCGCAGTGCGCCTGAGTCGGGCTCGTCAGTCGCTTCGCTCTTTCCCCGAGCGCCTTGAGACGCCACAGGCGTCTCTCGGTTGCGCTCGGCGACCGACGCACTCACGACCGCTCAGAAGCCCCGTTCGCTTCGCTCCGGGTGTCGGCGGACGACCCACCGGGTCGTACGAACCCTGATCTTGCTCGCCCGTGCCCCACGGACTCGTGCTCCGTCCGAGATGCTCCGGAATGAATCCTCCGCTCACTCCGCACTCGTTCCAGTCCGCACTGGCTCGCTCGACTGGCTCGCTCGCTCCGTCGTTCTCGTTCATCCTGCGGACTCGTTCTCCGCGGCATCCACATCGCCGAGTGCCTCGGCATCGGGAAGCCTCTTCGGTTTCGTTCGGCGGCTTCCAGCCAAGGGTTCGGCGCAGGACACGCCTCGCACTGGAGACCTCCGGTCTCGGCAGTGCGTCCCTTGGACGGAAGACGACCGCTCAACGACTGACGATTTCGCCACGGCTACATCCCAGTCGTTGGACACGACACACTCGCCGTGAACTCAAAACCTCCTCCGCTCGCTCGCCGGTCCCGATCCCAGTTGCCACGGTTCGTCCCCTCCGCTTCGCCTTCTCCGCTTCCGCTACGACCACGATCGGTCGCATTGTCGCTCGCCACGTACTCGCTTGTCCTTATTCCTGCGGAATAACTCCAAATGCTCCCTCGGTTAGGCTCCCGTAGGTACACGAACCTCCCCGACGGGCTCGGTCGCACAGTGGGTCCCGTCTCGCCAACGCTCGCACCGGGCTCACTTACTCGCTACGCTCGGCACTTCGTGCTGGCGAAGACTGCTCGCTAGTCCCGTTGATGATTCTCCTGACCGTCACCCGTCGCCACCAATCCTCGCCCGGCGCTCGGACCTCGCTGGTTCGCTAGCGCTCACGCTCGGCACTTCGTGTTGGAGACGACTGTTCGCTAGTCCCGTGGGTCTCGTCGCCACCAATCCGCAGGCTTCGCTGCAGGCTCGCCTGCGGACCTCGCTGGTTCGCTGGCGCTCACGCTCGGCACTTCGTGTTGGGGACGACTGTTCGCTAGTCCCGTTGATGATCATCCTGACCGTCATCGGTCGCGCCGCTCGGCGGCCGAGTCCTCGCCCTTGTATCCTCGCTTCCGGAGTTCGAGACTGCGCCTCCTCCGATCTGCGCTACTCGTTTTCGTATGTCTGGCGCGCACCTGAGGCGCGTTGTTTAAGAACTCCCTGTTTTCACGCCGTTTTGCGCGCCCCAACCCGAAAACTGCGTTGCTCAATCATCGTCGCTTGCTTCTCTCCCCGTTCGACGACCTGGCTGGTCGCCCTACTCCGTCGGCGGGGGACGCCCGCCGGCGTTTTAGGAACGACCGCTTTGCAGTCCCGTGGTTCATCGCGGAGTTGCCCGTGGTGGTATTCTTGATCTCGGGAAACCACTAGCTGCGTGCCGAGGCACGCAAGGAGGCAATACAGACATGGCACTCGGATACAGGAAGTTCAGGGGAGTCGTAACTCTCCAGGTCGACGGAGACCTGACAGCAGGAACAACGAAGGCGCGTGTCCGCATGCCTTTCGCTGGGACGATCACCGGAGTCACGACAGCCGTCGCGACCGCGCCCACGGGGGCATCCCTGCAGGCGGACGTGAACAAGAACGGCACGACGATTTTCGGCACCCAGGCAAACCGCCCGATGATCAACGCGTCGGCCACCAGCGCCGTCGCCGGCGAGCATTCCGTGAGGACGTTCGCCGCTGGCGACCTACTCTCGGTCGACGTGGACCAAGTCGGCTCGACCGTCGCGGGAGCAGGCCTCACCGTGGCGATCGCCTACGACGGAGTCCGCAACTCAGCCTAATTCGAATCGCATAGACGCCGGCCCACCCTGGCGTTGAAGCGACCAGACGCAGCACCCCGAAGTCCCTCGAACGAGATGGGACATCGGGGTGTCTCGTTTATGCGGCAGATCTTTGCCGACCGTGCGCCGGGGGTAGCATGGGTTTCGTGAAGTCGCCGAGACGCACCATTCCGTATTTCTCCATCGCCGCCATCTTGGCCGGGCTTGCTACGATGCTCATGATCGCCCAGTTGGGCATCAGGGCCGTCGGGCAAATGCGTTTCGGCGGTGGAAAAATTTATGACAACACCAAGAAAGAACTCGATTGTTGACATGGTTGCCGACCATTACTGTGGACTTACAGTTGATGAGGTTCTTGGCGAAGAATATCTAGGCTTAGGCACAACCGGCAAAATCGCTATTCAAGCCCTATGGGATGACTTCGCCGAAGGACGTATGGACGGCTGGTTGGAAGAGACTGGGACAACACAAACCGAGCTGTTGAACGCCATGGTGCGCTTCACCAGCGATATCGTAACTAACGGGGAAATTGACGCCGTTAGAACGCCGGAAGGATGGAGAAAAAAGTGTCTATGAAGAAAAAGAAGAAAAAGTTGCCTGAGAATCAGAAATATCTCACCGGCATAGACGTGTCCGAGTACCAGGGGACAATAAACTGGAAGAAGGTCGCCTCGTTCGGATTCGATTTCGCCTACATCAGGAGCAACGTCGGCACGAAGCAGGACGCCCTGCTCGAATACAACTCAAAGCGCGCGAAGAACAACGAGATACCGTTCGGCTACTACGTCTACGTGAAACCGGAACTCGACGCCGAGAAACAGATATCCATGCTTCTCGAGGCGCACCGCACGTACGGGGCGAATCTCGTCCCGCAGATAGACATCGAACACCACGGCGACCTGCCCCCAAAACTGGTCAAGCAAGCGGTTGACCACATCGTCGCCCGCGCCACCACGGAACTGGGGAAGCCCCCGGCGATATACAGCGGCGACTGGTTCTGGAATTCGAGGGTCCAGTCGCGCAAGCACGGCAACTGCCCGCTGTGGGTGGCGAAGTACGTCCAGTACTCGCCCGAGGCGTTCGAGGCGAACGGCGTGCCGATGAAGCCCGCCGACTGGGCCGCCTGGGCGCTGTCTTTCGAGCAACCCAAGCCGCTGACGGGTTGGGAGGATTGGGACATTTGGCAGTTCGCCGCCGGGCACGACAACTGCGGCAAGCGGTACGGGATGGTCTCCAACGACCTTGATCTGAACATCATGAAGGCGGAATGCATGGCGAGGCTCAGGCAATGACCGAGCCGAACGCATACGACCCAGAAAACCCGCAGGAGCGCGTGTACGACCCGGAGATCACAAACGGATGGTACTGGGAAGATGAAAGTCCGGACAAAGAAATCAAATACGCCAACATAGAACGCCTGGACGAGGCGCAGATGCTTGAATTGAAGAACCTCTTGCTTGCCATCAAGGATCATTTCGTCGCATATTATGACGAGGCGTTCGGGCCCGATGCCGCGCCCGTGGATGCGTTTGTGTTTTGGGAGGTTACTTTGATCCAAGAAGACCTTGCCGAAATGATGCAAAGGCTGGAAGCCATCAAGGATATGGCGCCTTGGCATGCCGAGTTGTCGGGCAGGTCACCCCGAGCTTGACGCGGGAAGGGGGGCCCGGGTAATTAGTCGATGATGATCGTACGCTTGCCCATCTTCTTACAGTAGGCATAGCATTGAGCAGTACCACGAGTAGTCGGGTTGTAGACCCAGACGATATCTGCGTGGTCAACCATCCACTCATTGCGATGGAAGTTGGCGTGACGACCATCGGGCGCATATATGCCATCGCAGACATGGACGATTTCGCTTGCTTTTGACAGAATTTCTTCTGCTTCAGCCATTCTGTCACGCTTGAGCATGCTGGTCCTACCCCAGTAATACTTAATGTAGCCAGTATTGGGGATCGCCGCAATGAACGGCACACCGGCCATGATCGCGGCACGCGCGAGTGCTTCATCAAAGCCTTCCGCCATTCCGCTGATAACGACCAGATTGTCACCGTGCTCGGCTTTTGCGTTAGTCAAGAGGTTCGCAAGATAATCACGAACTTCACGACGCTTATCTTCGTCTAGAACCAACTCGCGAGAGCCAGTTCCAGCAATATGGAATTTGGTCACAAACCACTCCTCTCTTGGTCAATTGCGACGGCAGTTTCAGGGATTTTCGGTCTCCGTTGGATCGGTTATCGTACCCGAATAGGGTTTACGGTCGAGCATAAAGACCGGGAAGAAGAATTGGTGTCCTTGCGGACAGCAGGTTTCCAGGTGTTCGATGGGGCCGTCGGTGGATTCCAGACAGGCCCGACCGAGGACTTCGGTCTGTAGGCCGCATCCCGGGGCAGGACATCTCACTAATTGCATGTTTTCTTGTCGGAAACTGCCGGAGGTGTAAAGATCCCTCGCAACCCCTCAGCCGTGCGTTGGTTCGTCGCTGAGGAACTTGTAGATATCCGCGATCACCTGCGGCGCCGCCTCGGCCGCCAGTTTGTCCATCTCCTCCGTCTCGGCCTCCTCGAGCTGGCCGAGCGAGTAATTGAGCGCGTTGATCGTGGTCTCGATTGACTTGTCCTCGGAACGGGTGTACAGCCTGCCCGTGGGGCTTAGCTTGATCTCGTAGCCCGTGTGGCTCGCCTCGAGCGAGTCCACGAGGTTGTCGATCCCCCCGTCGTCCGAAATGCCGTCGAACTTGTGCTCTACGCCGGATTCCTCGATGAGCAGCACCTCGCAGTGCGCCCCGTTGCTGCGCGCCATGAGCAAGGCCTCTATCGTGATCTGGAGTTGCATCTTGCTGAATGCGTATGTGAATTTGCGCTTACGCTTTCCCATGCGTAGATTTTAGAACATTGCCGGGCTTCGCACGGTTAGTGGCCCGACCTGAACGGTCGGCGGCTCACTTGCTCAGATGTATCAATATCAAAATTTGCAAACCGAGCACGATCACGGGGATGATCGTCCTGACGAGCTCCATCGTGTGGTTGTATTGATCCAGTTTTCGCTCGAGGCGGTTCCTGTGCTGGAAATCACCCGTGGCGTTTCGCGTGGCCATCGGTCTACGCCGGCTTCTCGCGGTCACCGAGTGACGTCTCGTGGCGGATGATTTCGACTACCGAGTATTTTGCGTAGTGCTTCGTGTTCTCCGCGTACTCGGGGTCGAGCGTCTTGAGCCAGCCGCCAATCGATTTCATGAGCACGCCCGGCTTGCCGGTCGCCTCGCACGTCTTGGTTGCGATCGCCTCGTACTTGGCGACCACCCCGTACATCGCGTCCCGCTGCTCGGCCGTGGTATCGGCCGACGGGGTGAAGTAGTAGCGGAGGCCGCCGAACTTCTCCTTGATTTGCAACGGCTGGTACTTGTCGTTGAGCGCGGCCAGTTCGGCGTCGCAATCGATGACCAGCTGGTACCAACCCTCGTCCACCTGTATGTACTGCTCGCTGCGGGGGAGCTTCCTCCTGAGGGCCTCTATCTTTTGTTGGGTCTCGTTCATGTCGGTCAGCTTCCTCTCTCTCTCGTACTCCTCGATGTCGTGGGTGTCCCTGCTGGTCACGGCACGTTTCAGTTGAAGTGCACGGCGAAGGCGACGAGCATCACGAGGAGGGACAGCGTGAGGAGGAACTGCAGCGCGAGCCCGTGGCGGACCATCTTGCTGTATATGGTACTGCGCTTCATCGCGCGTCCTGCTCGCTGTGCCTGCGTACCGCTTCGCGCAATTCGGCGATGAGATCGGCGTCCAGGATGAAACCACGCTCGTGGTTCTCCAGCACCCGCCGTATCAGCTTCCTCTCCCTCTCGTGCTCCCCGGTGTCGTGGGCGTCCCTGCTGGTCACGGCACGCTCCATCGGGAATCGCCGTTATTCGGAGAACTTCTTTGCGTTGAACTCCGGCCAGTTGTCGCCTCCGATGTCGGTCATGCGGAGCTGGGCGACCTTCTGGTTCGTCACGGTGTAGTTGTAGGTCTTGATCATCATGGCGCACTGGTCGTACGCGCCGCGCGACGTGCCCTTGTACTTCCCGTAGTTGCGGAGCACCCAGTTGCGCAGGGCGGCCCGTGCGTCCCCGATCCCGTAGCCGACGCCCATGAGCAGGCTGTTGCTGAAGGCCTCGGCGCACTTGATCCCGTGCTTCCTGGCGAGCAGGTACACGAACATCGCCCACGCCGTGCCCGATCCCGACAGGTGTTCGCGCATCTTGAACGAGCGGTTCACGGCCCACTGGACCATCTCCTCGTTTTCCATGGCGTACCGCACGACGTCCTCTGGCGTGACGAGGTCGATGCCCGCCCCGTAGGGGTTCAGGCCCGCCTCGAGCACGATGACGGGTCGGACGACGGACGAGACCGTGTTGGCGTTCTTGACCTTGCTCATGTTGAGCACGTCGTTGTAGGTCCTCGTCTTGCCTCGGTCGATCACCGAGAAGGCGTCCTCCTCGAGACCCGTGGCGACCACGGTCTGGACCGGGAGGTTGGCCTCGATGATGGCGAGCAGGCGGTGCTGCCCGTCGATCAGGCGAACCTCGCCCGTCTTGGGGTTCTTGGCGAGCTTGATGCTGTCACCCGTGAGCTTCCACATGCCGCGCTTGATGTCGTTGGCGTACATCCCGATTCGGCGTCGGCTCAGGTTGCGGTTGTTGACGTTCGTCTGCAACAGCACCTTGGCGTCCTCCGGGGTGATCGTCTGCACGCTGACTTCGATGTCCTCGGCGGTTGGCTTGGTCTTCATGTCGTATCTCTTTTCTTTAGTAGTTGATTGCTATTTCGCTATATGTTATTTGTCGTTTGCATTTGCTTGCCTGAGACTCTATGGGCAACCCACGGGGATTGCAACCCCTAACAGGGACTTTCTCTGAAGTGACATTAGTCACGGCCCTGGGTCAGGTCGCCCAGATCGGAGAAGGATTTGGCCTCCTCGGCCTCCAGGTGGGCGAAGAAGAGGACCATCTGGATGATGACCCGCTGCCCCTGGAGCCAATCCCTGTCCTTGTCGAAAACGCTGCCCTCCTGCCGCACCGTGGACGGCTGGAAGATCGGCTCGGGGGGGAAAGTTTTGTCCCCGTAGGAGTAGTTGACGCTCGCTGAGACCATCTCGCCCGTGATCGACATGAGGAAGACGCTTATGCATTCGCCGAGCCATTTCTGGGCTTCGGGCTCGTCGCAGAAGAGCTCGTGGAAGCCCCTGTCGGCATTCTCCGGGGCCTCGATGAACTTCAGCCACTCGGGGTCCTCGGCGGCGTGGCAGGCGATCCCGTCGGCCACGAGGGCGACGGTCCAGGGCGAAACGTTTTTGTAGGCCTCGTGGAAGTGCGTGAGGGCCTCGTAGATGTGTTTGCCGGGGTACGAGCCCCTGCCCACGTACTCGTTCAGGTCTATCATCGCCTCGCAGAGCGCGACCCCGTCCTCCTCGTGGAGGAGGTAGGGGGTGGCCCCGTTCTCCTCGTAGAAAATGTTGCTGTTCCCCTCGTGCGACTTCGCCTCGTACGACTTCGCGAGCTTGTAGGCGTCGGTGCCCGTGCTGGTTCCGAAGCGAATGACGAGGATCGACGGGATGTCCACCGGCCCCTTCTCCGCGAGCACGGCGAGCTTCTTCATGGACATCATCACATTGCGGTATGCGCTCGCCTGTTCGGCGAGGAGGTCTGATTCTTCGTTGTTCGGCATGGTCCAACGATACGGTCACCCGTGGCGATTTGCAATGCCTATCGCTTTCCCGTGATTAGCCGCAAATTTATTAGTCTTGCTTTTGTGAGATAATTGCGCCAGGGAGGTGAACAAAATGGCTCACGGTTTGGAGAGGACGAAGACGGGCTGGACCCGGTTCGCCTACAACGACCGGCAGATCCCGTGGCACCGTCTCGGCACGCCCGTGAGGAACATGGGCACCCTTGAGCAGATGCTCGTCGCCTCGCAGGCCGATTACGACGTGGTCCTGACGAAGGTCGCCGCCGTTGACGACTCGGGCAGGCTGGTCAGGAACTCCGACGGTTCGGCGATCATCATCCCGGACGGCAGGGCCACCATGAGGCAGAACAACGACGGGAGCTTCGATCCCCTCGCCACCGTGGGCACGAGGTACGAGGTTCGGCAGAACAAGGAGGTGCTCGAGCGGGCGTTGGCCGTCGTCAATGCGTCGCGCGGCCGGGCGGTGATCGACACCTGTGGCGTCCTCAAGGGGGGCGCCCGTTTCTTCGCGACGATAGACCTCGGGTCGCTCAGCGTCGCGTGCTCGGGCGTCAACGACTCCCTCGCCCGGTACCTGGTCATTTCGGCGGGCCACGACGGCGTCTGGCCGATCCGCTACGCCAACACCGAGGTGAGGGCCGTGTGCAACAACACGATAATCCTCGGGGAGCGGAAGGCGAGGAGGGTCTTCACGGCGAGGCACACCCGCAACGTGGACTCCATCATCCAGGACGCCCGTGAGGTCCTGGGGATATCCGTGAAGTGGGGGGACGAGGTGAGGCGCTCCGTGGAGTCCCTGGCGTCCGTGTCCAACACCTCGAGGATGATCAACGAGAGGATACTCAACATCGTGCAACCCAGGAAGAAGAACGAGTCGCAAAGGGAGCGGGAGTTCAGGGAGTCGGTGTGGAACCTGATCGGGAAGGTGTACGTGTCGGACAGGAACTCGGGTCGCTTCGGGCACAACGCCTGGTCGGTCTACAACGCCGCCTGCGAGTACCTTGACCACTACCGCCACACGAGCACCGAGGAGCTGGCGATAGCGAGCATGGACGAGAGCTCGATGACGACGAAGAAGAAGCTCTCCGTGCAGAGGGTTCTGCTAGGTTCGTGATGGAAAACGAGGACTGGCCGGATGGTCTCGGGGAGGACGACATGCCTGATTTCTTCGAGGACTACGAGATAATGAGGGAGATCGCCGAGAACGAGAACGACGAGCAACTCAAGGACAGGCTCGACGAGATAGACGCCCATTGCGCGCTGATCGCCGAGGAGCGCTTCGTCAACGCCGTCAGGACGATCAAGGAAGCCCGTGGCGAGAGCGGAGTGATGGACCTCGTGTTCGCGATAGAGCGGACCGTCGGGTGGCACATGGAGATCGTCGCCACCAAGGCGGACATCGAGGACCATGCCTTCGCCAAGCACGGCGTCTACGACCCGAGGACATGGCTGATGGCGAGGAACACCGACGCCTGGGACGACATGATCCTCGAGGTCACCTACGCCTGCCTGCGCAGGAGGGGGGACATCGTTGACGAGGCATTCAAGTTACCCGTGGACAAAACGAAGAACAGGATCCGTAAACTCGTCTACGAGGCTTGGAAGAGGATTGACTTGCGTTTGGTGTAGGCGATACCATCCTTGCGAACAGAAGGGATGGGGACGATGCCCGTAAGCAAAGGAACTCTAGGCAAAAGACCGCTGGCGACCGGGATGGTGAGCGGGGGCGCGGGGGGCGTGATGCCGAGACCGCCCAAGGGCGGTGCGTGCGTCGGGCATCCGACTGAGTTATGGTACACGCTCAAGTTCCACACCAGGCGTGGCGGATCGTTGGGCTCGGAGGCCATGAAGATATGCCATCGGTGCCCCGTGCAGCTTGAGTGCCTCGTGCACGGGCTCGAGTGGGAGCAGTTCGGGATTTGGGGTGGGATGACCGAGTACGCCCGCAAGATGATCAGGGCCAAACTCAAGATATCCATCCCCCGCACGGACTACGAATGACGCGCGGATGACGTCAGAGACCGCCCATCGGTTCCTGTCCAGGCTGGACGGGGTCAGGCCGAACGGTCCCGACCGATGGATGGCGAGGTGCCCGTGCCGGAATGACGACAGGAACCCGTCCCTGTCGGTCAGGGACGAGAACGGGAACATCGGCGTCTACTGCCACCGCGGCAACGGGTGCAGCTTCGAGCAGATCTGCTCCGCCATGGGGATGCGCCCGGCGGAGCTGTTCGCCGACACCAAGAGCAACGACTTCACCCGTGAGAGGAAACCGAGAAAGCCCAAGAGCAAGAAGCTCGTCAAGATCTACAAGTACTACGACGAGAACGGCGAGTTCGTCTACGAGAAGCTCCGCTACGTCACCGAGGACGGCAAGAAGACGTTCCTGCAGAGGCGCCCGGACCCCGACGTCCCAGGCGACTACGTCTACTCGCTGGACGGCGTGCGGAAGGTCCTCTACAACCTGCCCGCCGTGCTGAAGGCGGTGGGCGACGGCGAGCCCGTGTACGTCGTGGAGGGCGAGAAGGACGCCGACACGCTCACATCGCTCGGTTTCGCCGCCACCACGGGCCCGTCGGGGGCGGGGTCGGGGAAGTGGGAGCCGCAGTTCAGCGAGTGGCTCGCCGGCGGGATCGTGGAGATCATCGCCGACAACGACGAGGCGGGCATCTCGTACGCGTCGGAGGTGTTCGCGGCGCTCAGGGAGCACGGTTGCGAGGTGTCGCTCGTTCGGGCGCCCAACCACAAGGATGTCACCGACCACATCGGGGCGGGCCTGAAGCTCGGCGACCTCGTGGACATCGCGCCGCTCACCCGTGAGGAGTTGGAGCAGGTCGTCACGCCGATGGAGGACCTGGCGGTCAGGATCTCGGAGGTGCTGACCGACAGGTCGATCAAGGACGCCACGAAGCTCGCCCGTGTGCAGGCGATGATCGGCGGTTCGTACACAAACGACCGCATAGACACGGGTCGTCTCGTGAGGTGGGACGACTTCATGTCCGAGGAGGACGACGGAATCTACGACTGGGTCATCCCCGACATACTGGAGCGCAAGGAGCGCGTCATCGTCGTCGCCGCCGAGGGCGTGGGCAAGACGATGCTCGCCCGCCAGATCGCCATACTGTCCTCGTTCGGCATACACCCCTTCTCCTTCCAGTCGATCCCGCCCGTGAGGACCCTGTTCGTGGACCTGGAGAACCCCGACCGCATCATCCGCCGCATGAGCAGGCACACCTACATGAGGGCGAAGCTCAGGGTGGAGAAGGAGTTCAACATGAAGGTTCGTCCGCTGGACGGGTCGCTCCTGCTGAAGCCGTCGGGCATAGACCTGCTCCGCGAGGACGACCGCGCCTACCTGTTGCGTCACATCGAGGCGGTGAAGCCCGAGCTGATCATGTTCGGCCCGCTGTACAAGTCGTACGTCGACCCGGGCGGGCGGAACTCCGAGTCCGTGGCCGTGGAGGTCGCGAAGTTCCTTGACGTCGTCAAGGATGCCTACGACTGCGCGCTGTGGCTGGAGCACCACGCGCCGCTCGGCAGCAACATGGCCACCCGTGAGCTCAGACCGTTCGGTTCGGCGGTGTGGTCTCGCTGGCCCGAGTTCGGCATATCGCTGACGCCAGACCCGCTGTCGCCCGACGGTTACACCTACGAGCTCAGGCACTTCCGCGGGGCGCGGGACGAGAGGCAGTGGCCCAAGAAGCTCAGGCGGGGCAGGATGTTCCCCTTCGAGATTTCCGAGCCGGCCGCGACACGCCCGTCGCAGGTGGCGGGCCCCCACGCCGACGAGGAGTTTTAGGCGTTGACGGCGCGCCCGTGGGCATTTAGGATGCTGGCATGAGCAAAAAGAACGCGAGGAAAAAGAAGAAGACGGCGGGGGCCAGCAAGAGGAATCAGGCGGCCAAGGAGCGAAGGAGGCTCGTCGGCGAGCACGCGGCGGCCCTGTACAACCTCGCCCAGGTGGGCGTATTCTTCGCTCCGTTCGCGGATGCGTCCGAGGAGACGCGCGAGCGCTACCAGAACAACTATCCGCTCCACCTGCTCGACTTCGCCAACAAGCATTTCGACACGTTCGGCGCCGAGAGCATCGAGGAGAGCACCGAGGCGTGGAGGCGCCAGCTCGAGATGCGCCGGATGGCGCCCGAGTTCGAGAGGATCGGCATACGCCTCGTGGACGCCCTCGACCACATCGCGGCGAACTCCCTCGAAGTCGGATTGCTCGAGGAGCGGATCGTCATGCCGATGGGGGCCCTCGTGGAGCACCATAAGTGACCGATCGCACCTCGCACGGTGACGATGGCTCCAACATACAGCCCGGCATGCTCGTCGAGCTGATGGTGCGGTCCGAGCCGTGCCTCTTCCACAACCAGTCGCCCGTGGCCGTGGAGCCGCGCGACGTCCCGCCGCAGTTCGTCGTCGCGCAGGCGTTGATGCGCGACGTCGCGCGCTGGCACGCGCAGCTCCAGGTCTCGTTCGATAGAATGCTCTCGGAGGAGATCGCGACCGAGGAGGTGCCGAGATGACGGGCTACGTGGAGGATCCGATGGACAGGCGTGACCCGTGGGCCCAGGACCGCATCTACCGCAGGATCACCGACGACCTCCGCGTCAGGTACGAGAGCCAGGGCAACCTGGCGGTGCAGACCGTCGTCCTGCTGACGAGCGTGGAGCAGTTGATGGAGAAGACGAACGTCCTGCTCGGGCAGCTGAACGCGACGATGAGCGACCTACTCGGGAAGGTCAACGAGCCAGCGGCACAGAACGCCGGCACCGGCGGCGCGGGGCCCGACAAGGACGGCGACCAGACGGAGCCCCAGTGACGACGGCCGCGACGGGGTGCAGGGAGGCCGACATCGTGGCGGGCGACCGCAAGCTGATGATGGCCTCGTTGTTCATCCTGTCACGGCGACCCGAGGTGCCCACCTTCGCGTACCAGCTGTGCGCCTTCGACGCCGCGTTCGAGGACAACGACGATGCCAAGGCCACGCTCGACCGCCTCGTCAAGATGGGCATCCTGATCAAGAGCTATGCGAACTTCGGCATCATGATGAAGATGCCCATGGCCACCCGTGGCGACACGGAGTGCTACCGCCCCCTGGACAACGGCGTGCGGATATTGCGAGCGGCGTATCGTTCCTATCGCCGCTAGGCGAGACTAGGAGCCGAAGATGCGCGCGAGGAAGCTCTTCTTCTTCTTTGGGAGGAAGGGCGCGGGCGACGGCACGCTCGAGACGGAGACAGGCTTCGGTGCTTCGACCTTCGGCGCTGCCGCGATCTTCGATGCGACCTTCTTGACGGCGGGCTTCTTTGCGTTGTTTGATTTCTTGGTGGTTTTCTTTTTTTGTGCCATGTCGCACAGGCTAGTAAACAACTGGTCGCCGTAGGGGAACCCTTCCCCGTGGACGCCCGTGGCGTCCTTACCATTGATACATGGACGTCGCCTACGAGGGTCGGATGATGAAACTGGCGCTCGTCCTTGCGACTGCGGTGGAGACCAAGACCGCCGGCGTGAGGGACTTCGGCATAGGCGAGGACATGAACCAGGTGCTCTACGGCTGGCGCACCGACCGTCTGGCGGTCATCACGAGGATGACCGATGCCATGCAGCGCAGGTCGCCCGACGTGAGGTTCCTGGCGGTCTCCGAGGCCGCGGCCATACTGAGGCAGGGCTGGGGTGCCGACGAGATAACCATGGTCGCCGAGGGGTACGTCTCCGACGAGCCCGTGGAGACCCTGGGCAAGAACTTCGCGAACGAGTTCGCCAAGGGCAATCCGAGGATCAAGGAGGCGCTCACCGTGACCCACGTCCTCGGCGACGAGGTTTCGTTCGTGACCAAGTCGTACAGGTACGCCGTGCCCAAGTCGGTCGTCTGGGGCGAGGAGAACTTCGTCCCCGGCCACCAGCGCATCGTGGGGCACGAGGGCATGTACCCATTGCTGTTCGCCAAGGCTCTCACGCTCCCCGTCTCCGACGAGTTGGCCCACGACGGCATCGGGCGGGCGTTCTACGACGCCCTCACGCTGGCGATGGTTGAGCGTGGGTTTGAGACCAAGAACTTCGTGGGGAACCCCGAGAGGGGCGACTGAGCGCAGGGGGCGAGCCCGTGGCACCCGTGGGCGTCTTGCGCCCTACTCGGCTCGGTCGGTGCGCCCCTTCGGGGCCGAGCGCAGGAACTCGGACAGGGCCCGTTCGCTGAGGGAAATCAGGTGCCTCACGACGAGCCACGACCCCAGCCCGACGCCGAAGTAGGTGGACCACGACAGCGAGCCCCTCACGGACAGCACCATGCCGACGACGATCCACATTGCGTGGGCCACGAACACGACGCTCGTGACGCTCGTGAGCGTCAGCGACCTCGTTCGTGCGTTCATCGGCAGTCCTGCGTCGGCACCGACGGCGACACGCCGACCCAGCTCAGACGACAGCCCTCACGCTCGGGCATCACGACCCACTCGCCGACCGACAGCGGGCCGAACGCAAGGAACGCCTCGTCGGTCGCCTGCCGTATGTCGCCCTCGCACCTCGCCTCGGCTATGCCCCAGAGCGTGTCGCCCTCCTCGGCGACGACGGGCGTGGCGTCGCACACGAACGACGGGCTCGCACCGAGCCGAGCGTACGCCACCGACGCCACGGCGACGAGTGCGCCCACGACGAGCGCACGGCGCAACGACACGCCGAACGGCACGACCGTCGTGCGACCTCCCCGAAAAACCGACGACCGCCTCATATATGTCTCCCTTCTTGTTGGTTGGTAATCCCAACCATCACGATAGGGCAGTCCCCCCAGAAAGTCAAGTACCCTCGCCCGTGCCACCCGTGGGCGTTTGTGCCCCTGTCCGAGCCGTCGTCTGGGTACTTGACTTGTCTCACAAGTGCCACTAGGGTGTTGTTCGTGGGGAGAGCCCCACAAGGGAAGGGAGAAGGGGGTGGAGAAATGAACACGAACCGACCGACAACCGTGATGAAGGGAACGCCTCGGGCGATAGTCACCAATGGCGACACCGTTGAGGTATGGATCAGTAGCCCGACGGGGGACAGTAGCGACACTCACATAGTCGCTATCCCTTGTCAGAGCGAGGCGCAGGCCAAGTTGATAGCGACGACTTGGCTGAGCGTCTGGGAGCTTGACGGGCGACACCTGATGACCGTCTAGCACGGCACGGCGAGCCTCGCCACCGAGCGCACCGAGCGCAGAGTGGCGAGGCTTTGTCGTGTGTCGGGTTCGGCACGGCGACCCCGTGCCACCCGTGCGCTTTTGGCACGACACGACACGGCGAGAGGCACGGCACGGCACAGGGCGACACGGCACACGGCGACACGGCACACGGCGACGCACACGAACGGCGCACCGACGAACGGCGACACGACGAACGGCGAGCGCAGGGCGTGGCGACGCACGACCCACGCAGGGCGACACGCACGGCGACGCACGGCGCACGAGGGGACACGGCGAGCGCACCGACACGGCGAGCGCAAGGCGAACGATACGCACCGACACGACGGCGCACCGACACGGCGAACGAACGGACACGGCGAGCGAACGGACACACGCACGACGCACCGACGCAACGACGGACACACGGCGACCTCGTGCCACCCGTGAGGCTCACGCACGACGCACGACGAGCGACACACACGGCACAGACGCACACGGCGAACCGACACACGGCACACGCACGAACGGCACACGCACGAACGGCGTAGCGTGGCGCACACGAACGGCACGAACGGCGACGAACCGACGAACGGCGACACGACGAACGGCGAGCGCAGGGCGTGGCGACACGACGGCGAGCGCACTCACGGCGACGCACGACGACACACGCAGACGCACGGCGATACGACACGCACCGACACGGCGAGCAACGAAGCACGACAGGCGACGCACACGCACGACGGGCGACCCCGTGCCACCCGTGAGGTTCACGCACGACACACGACGAGCGCACGGCACGACGGGCGCACTATGAAGCACGAAGCACGACGGCGCACGGCGAGCGCACGACGCACGGCACGACGCACGACGGCGCACCACGCACGACGGCGAACGGCACACGCACCGACACCGACACGCCTACGACGAGCGCACTCACGGCGACACGCATACGCACGGCAGGCGCACCGACACGCCTACGCACACGGCGAGCGACACACGGCGACACACGCAGACGCATAGCGATACGACACGCACCGACACGGCGAGCGACGGCGCACCGACGAGCGCACACGCTCACGCAAGCGCACGACGCACGACACGGCACGACGCACGGCACGGCACGACGCACGACACGGCACGACGCACGACACGGCACGACGGGGACACGGCACGACGGGGACACGGCACGACGGGGACACGACGGGCGCACCCGTGTTGCCCGTGAGGTTCGCAGGGCTACGAGAGTTGGCGCACGACGGCAGACGGCGACGCACGACGGGCGACCAATGACGCACGGCACGGCACGGCGCACGACGGGCGACGGGCGACGGGCGCACGACGGGCGACGGGCGCACACGCACGACACGGCAGGGCGACGCACGGCACGGCGACGCAGGCAGGCGCACACGCAGGGAGAGCGAGCGCACCGACACGGCGACGCACGGCGCACACGCACCGACACGGCGACGCACACGGCGACGGACACACGGCACACGCACGAACGGCACGAACGAACCGACGCACACACGGCGCACCCACCGACGCACCGACGGACACACGCACGGCGAGCGAACGGACACGACGCACGACACGGCGCACCGACACGACGGGCGAGCGCACACGCCTACGCACACGGCGACCCCGTGCCACCCGTGAGGCTCACGCCTCACGCACGGCACGACGAGCGCACCACGACGACGCACGACCACGACGACGGGCGACGGGCGCACGACGGGCGACGGGCGCACGACGGGCGACGGGCGACGAGCGCACGACGGGCGCATACGCACGACGACGCACGACCACGACGACGGGCGACGGGCGCACGACGGGCGCACACGCACGGCACGGCGCACGACGGGCGACGGGCGCACACGCACGGCACGGCGCACGACGGGCGACACGCCGACGACGGGCGACGAACGCACGGCGAGCAACGGGCGACGACGGGCGACGACGGGCGACGACGGGCGACGACGAACGACGACGGGCGACGACGGGCGACGACGAACGACGACGGGCGACGACGAACGACGACGGGCGACGACGGGCGCACCGACACGACGGGCGAGCGCACACGCCTACGCACACGGCGACCCCGTGCCACCCGTGAGGCTCACGCCTCACGCACGGCACGGCGAGCGAACCGACACGGCGACGCACGGCGACGCACGACGCACGGCGCACGGCGAGCGCACCTACCAACGGGCGAACCGACACGCACGGCACGGCGAAGCGCAGGGCAGGGCGACACGCACGGCGAAGCGCAAGGCGACACGCACGGCGAGCGCACACACGCAGGCGCAGGCGCAGGCGCACGGCGACACACGCCGACGCACGGCGACACACGCCGACGCACGGCGACACACGCCGACGCACGGCGACACACGCCGACGCACGGCGCACGACGACGCAGGGCGCACGGCGCACGACGCACGACGGGCGACACGGCACGGCGAGCGATACGCACGACGCACACGGGCGACCCCGTGCCACCCGTGCGCCTCACGCCTCACGCACGGCACGACGGGCGACACGCCACGACGCACGACCACGACGACGGGCGCACCACGCACGACGGGCGACACGCCACGACGACGGGCGCACCACGACGACGAACGCACCACGCACGACGGGCGCACGACGCACGGCGAAGCACGACGCACGGCGAAGCACAACGACGACGCACGACGACGAAGCACGACCACGACGCACGGCGACGCACGAAGCACGAAGCACGACGCACGAAGCACGACGACGACGCACGGCGAAGCACAACGACGCAGGGCGCACGACGACGCACGGCGCACGACGACGCACGGCGAAGCACGACGAAGCACGACGAAGCACGAAGCACGACGACGAAGCACGGCGAAGCACGGCGAAGCACGACGAAGCACGAAGCACGACGACGAAGCACGACGAAGCACGACGACGAAGCACGACGAAGCACGACGACGAAGCACGACGACGAAGCACGAAGCACGACGAAGCACGACCACGACGCACGACCACGACGCACGACGAAGCACGACGACGAAGCACGACGACGACGCACGACGGGCGACACGGCACGACGACGCACGGCGACGCTACGACGAGCGCAACGCAACGGCGAGCGATACGCTACGGCGAGCGCACCACGCACGGCAACGCAACGGCAACGGCAACGGCGAGCGCACTACGCACGACGACGCTACGACGAGCGCACCACGCACGACGACGCTACGACGAGCGCAACGCTACGACGAGCGCACCACGCACGGCAACGCAACGGCAACGGCAACGGCGAGCGCACCACGCACGGCGACGCTACGACGAGCGCAACGCTACGACGAGCGCACCACGCACGACGACGCTACGACGAGCGCACCACGCACGACGACGCTACGACGAGCGCACCACGCACGACGACGCAACGGCAACGGCGAACGCAACGGCAACGCAACGGCGAACGCAACGGCGAGCGCAACGGCGAGCGCAACGGCGAGCGCAACGCAACGGCGAGCGCAACGCTCACCACTTGCGCCACGAACGACCCCATCGTGGCGAGGTGCTACGCAAGTAGCGAGCGACACGCAACGCACCGACACGCTCAAACATCTCTGGCATTACAAGATGAACGGTTAGGTCAATGACACGAACGAAACGGCACGGCGAACCGAAACGGAAACGGGAAACGGGCAGACGCTCGGCAAGGCGAGCGAGGCGAAGCGTCTCACGCAAGTTGAGTGTCTCGGTCAGTAGGGTTACTTCCATAAACCACACACTAGCGACATTTATGAGACAAGTCAAGTATCAAAAATGACGCACCGAACGAGGGCGAACAAGTGTTCGCCAGACGACGCAGGGCAGGGCGACACGGCACGGCAGGGCAGGACACGGCAGGGCAGGACACGGCAGGACACGGCACGGCACTAGGCGACAGGGCAGGGCAGGGCAGGGCAGGGCAGGGCGACAGGGTAGGGCAGGGCGACAGGGTAGGGCAGGGCAGGGCAGGGCGACACGGCACTAGGCGACACGGCACTAGGCGACACGGCACGGCAGGGCAGGACACGGCAGGGCAGGACACGGCAGGGCAGGACACGGCAGGGCAGGACACGGCAGGGCAGGACACGGCAGGACACGGCACGGCACTAGGCGACAGGGCAGGGCAGGGCGACAGGGCAGGACAGGGCG